>Ga0268386_10001260_pt1 | contig 17332 bp, 15 predicted proteins | sample RVTome_15_FD_200260 | JGI IMG/M metagenome (GOLD analysis project Ga0268386, IMG submission 200260) | Soil microbial communities from uranium-contaminated site in the Upper Colorado River Basin, Wyoming, United States - RVT150D86... ...
CAGGGCACGTGGAAGACAAATCTCCGCCGTTCGGGCAGTCTCATGCTCCATGAAACTGGACCGATTCATCCGGCTGGCCCTGGGATTCCTGATCCTGCTGGTGTTCCTCATCGCGATCGCCGCGCTCCTGTTCGTAACGGAATCGGCGCTCAACGTGTGGGACCGGCTGGTGGCGGGACCGAAATTCATACTTTACAGCTACCTCGCGATCATGGCGGCGCTTGTCGTTGCGGCTGTCTGGCTGGTGTGGCGGCTGGTGGTGCGCCGCAGGCCTGCCGATGGGAAAAAACGCCGACCGGTCAGGCTGTCTCGCGAGGAGATAGAGCAGCGGCTCCGGGCGGCGGATGAGGCCGGTATCGACACATCGGCGGCACACGCGGAGCTGCATGGACTGGCGATGCGGCAACGCGAGCGTTCGGTGCATCTGTGCTTCTTTGGCGAGATCAGCACAGGCAAGAGTTCCCTGATAAAAGCTCTCATCCCCGGCGCCGACGTCGCGGTGGAGGCGGTCGGGGGGTCGACGCTTGGCATCAGGCATTACCACTGGCATGACGACGCCGGCATCAAGGTTCTCCTGACGGACGTGCCAGGCACCGGCGGCCTGACAGAAGGTCTCGACGAGATCGCGGAACTGGAAGCGCGGCGCGCGCACGTGGTCATCTTTGTCTGCGATGGCGACCTGACGCGGCCCGAAAAAAAAGCGATCGGCTGGCTGCTCGAGCTCGAGAAACCGCTGGTTCTCGTAATGAACAAGTCGGACCGTTATGACGCCCACGAACAATCGATGCTCATGCAGCGCCTGCTCGACCACCTGGGCGACCTTGGAGGCGAATTGACCCGCGATCGCGTCGTAGCCGTGTCCGCCGGCGGGCAGACGGAGATCATCGAAAAGAAAGCGGACGGTACCGAACAGATCGTGCGCCGCGATCGTCCGGCGGACATCGGTGTGTTGGTGGTTGCGATCAATCGGCTGCTGGAACATAACGTCGAGGATATCGATGCGAGACGAAATCGCGCGGTATTCAGCCTGGCTCAAGAAAAGCTGCAGGATGCCGAGCAGCGGTACCGCGAGCAGCGTTCAGAGCAAATCGTGCGAAGCTCCACACGCAAGGCGATCATCGGCGCGCTTGCCGCGATCAGCCCGGGCACGGACATCATCATTCAAAGTTACGTCGGCACGACCATGACCCGCGCGCTCTGCAAGCTTTACGGAGCGGCACCGCGCGACCTCGACATCGAGGAGTTCCTCGCCCTGAGCCAGAGCCGCGTCGGGCGAGCGTTGCCACTGACGCTGGCCGTCGCCGGTAACGGCCTCAAGGCATTCCCCGGGATCGGCACGGTCGTCGGCGGGCTGGTGCATGCGGTAGCCTACGGACTGATTTTCGATGCCCTGGGCCGCAGCCTCGTGCATACGCTCAAGAAACATGGCGAGCTGAAACCCGAAACGGCCGCGAAGGAATTTGAGGAAGGCATCAGTGAGCATATTGAAGCGGGTGTTAAGCAGGTTGCCAGGATGGCCCTTTCGGTCGAAAAACGGGAGCGGACAGGCGAAGGAGACTGACGGAGGTTCACGGCACCTGACGCTCGCCAGGGAAAGCCTGCGCGAACTGATCCGGGATGCGCGCCTGCCACCGGGTGTCCGGGAGTCGCTCGCTCGCGACTACACGGAGGTGCAGGCGATGCTCGACAAGCTGGAGCACGGGCACCTGCATATCGCTGCGTTCGGCCGGGTCAGCACCGGCAAGTCCTCTCTCCTCAATGCCCTGATCGGGGAGGAGCGCTTCACGGTCAGCCCGCTGCACGGAGAAACGCTCACGTCAAGCATGCAGCCATGGGCGGAGGTGGAGGCGGGCGGCGTGTTCCTGATCGATACGCCAGGGCTCGATGAAGCCGGCGGCGAGGATCGCGAAATGCTTGCAAAGGAAGTCGCGAACCGCGCCGATCTCGTCATTTTCGTACTCGACGGCGACATCACGGAGAGCGAGCGCAATTCCTTGCGGACGCTCGTGCGGCAGGGCAGGCCGGTGCTGGTCGCGCTCAACAAGAAGGATCTGTATACCGAAGATGACCTCGCGGCGTTGCTCGCGTCGATTCGCAGCAAGGCAGAAGGTCTGGTTACGGCCAGTGACGTACTTGCGGTAGCGGCAGACCCGCGGCCGCAGGCGGTCATCGAGATCGATGAGCACGGCCGGGAGGCGAAGTCTGAACGCGACAGGCAGCCTGACATAGAACATCTCAGACTGCGTCTCTGGGAAATATTCGAGGCGGAAGGCAAGACACTCGCCGCATTGAACGCGAGCCTGTTCGCCGCCGACCTGAGCGACCAGGTAGGGCGGCGCATCCTGAACGCGCGCCGCGAGATCGGCGACAAGCTCGTGCGCACCTATTGCATCGCGAAGGGTGTCGCCGTGGCATTCAACCCGGTACCGGTGGCGGATCTGTTCGCGGCCGCTTTCATCGACGTCGGCATGGTGGTGCACTTGTCGAAAGTCTACGATTTGCCATTGAGTCGCCGGGAGGCCGGCTCGCTGGTGCGAGTGATCGTCGCGGAAGCGGCGGCCCTTATGGGAACCGTGTGGGCGTTGCATTTCGTATCGAGCGCGCTGAAAGTGGGCACGCTCGGGCTCTCGACGATCCTTACTGCGGGCGCCCAGGGCGCGATTGCGTACTACAGTACCTACGTCGTCGGCCGCGTCGCCGCGGAGTACCTGGCGCACGGCAAGTCATGGGGAGACGGGGGACCAAAACGCGTGGTGAAGCAGATTCTCGACAGCCTCGACAAGGAAACGGTGCTCAAGGACGCACGGCGCGAGATTCGGGCGAGGCTCGGAATGAGTGGTGCGGGCGATGCCGTCTGATTCGGCACTCGCACAGCGAATGCAACGGATCTGGAGCACGATCCGCGACATTCCGGAGGGCCGGGTCGCAAGCTACGGGCAGATCGCGGAACTCGCCGGCGTTCCGCGGGGCGCGCGGCAGGTCGGCTACGCGTTGAAACACGCGCCGGATGATCTCGAGGTTCCCTGGCACCGCGTCCTCCGCTCATCCGGCAGGCTCGCGTTCGAAAGCGGCACGCGCGCCTACAGGAAACAGGCTGGCCTGCTGGCCGAGGAAAACGTGCCGGTTCTCAAGGGTCGCGTGGACCTTAAAAAGTATCGCTGGCAACCGGATCTGGATGAGCTGCTGTGGAAGCCATCCTCGACCTGGGACGGTGAATAAGGAAGCCCGTCATGACGATGCCGGCAGTCTACTTTTCCCACGGCCAGGAAAGCGGGCCCTGGGGGGCCAAGATCCAGGCGATGGCGGCCACTGTACGTGACCTCGGTTGCCGGGCGGAAAGCGTCGATTACCGAGGCATCGCCGACCCCGCCGAACGCGTGGCCAGGCTCGTGCGGGAATGCAACGGCGTACCGGAGCCGCTGGTCCTCGTCGGTTCCAGCATGGGAGGCCACGTCGCGGCCGCGGCCGCTGCCGATGTCGGTGCGATCGGCCTGTTCGTGCTTGCACCCGCGTTTTACATCGAGGGATGGGAGGCGCAGACGCCGACCGGTCCCGACATACCGATCGTGATCGTGCACGGCTGGCGGGACGACGTCGTGCCCGTGGACAACAGCATCCGCTATGCCAGGGAAAACCTCGCAACCCTGCATATCGTGAACGGCGACCACCGGCTGAGCGCGAACATCGACGAAATCAATTTCTACCTGCGACGATTCGTCGGCGAGCTCGCGGGACTCGACAATAACGGTTGGCGAAGCGGAGGATGCAACGATGAAAGCAGCAATTGTGACGCTGGGGGCAATGCTGGCAGTGGCGGCGTGCAACGGCGAAATCGAACCGCAGGCAACGACGGAAGCGGAGGACGTTGAAACCGTATTCGACCCCATGACCGACCAGATCGAAAAAGCAAAAAAGGTGGAAGACACCGCGATGCAGCACAAGGCCGACATCGACGCGGCGATCGAAGAATCCGAGGCATCCACCGACGATCGCTAGGGAAACTCTGGCTGGCTAGGGAAACTCTGGCAAAGCCCTTGGTCGAAGCGCTGTAGGAGCCGCCCTGCGGGCGACCTTGTAAAGGACGCAGCATTTCGGTCGCCCGCAGGGCGGCAGATAACGTGCTCCTGCGTGATCTGCACTCCCGCCATCCATGGCGGTCGGGCTCCTACAGCGCTCTTAATAAGCTTTGCCCTACGTCACCCAGGCTGACGCAGTGGCTTACCTGGCGCTGCGTTCCGCGATATAGGCAATCAGCCCCGTCAGCCCCGGCGTAGGATCCGTAATCACATAGGTAGGAATCGCCTGCATGTAGTGCCGGTAGCGGTTCTTCTCCTCGAAGCGCTCGCGGAAGGTGGAGGCCTTGATCTGATCGATATGGTCGGGAACGATCCCGCCGGCGATGTAGATTCCGCCGTAGGCGCCCGTGGTCATGGCAAGGTCTGCAGCCACGCTTGCCAGGAAGCGGTAGAACTGCTCCATGGTCGCACGGCACTTGCGGTCGACAGTGCCGCTGGTGATTTCCAGCGACGATTTCATGTCGTCGCCGTGCATGGCACTGTGCAGAGCGACGATGCCGGGCCCGGACAGGACACGTTCCGCGGACGCATGACCGTAGCGCTCGCGGATTTTTGCGATGATGCGGTCTTCATCTTCATTCCTGGCGGATAACGTGACGTGGCCGCCCTCGCCATACATAGCGACACCCTTGCCGTCGCTGACGACCCATGCCCCGACGCCAAGCCCGCTGCCCGGCCCGAGCGCGGCACGCGTTCCCGCACGATAGGCGGTTGCCTTCCCGATCTCGACCAGGTCCCGGTTGGGTAACTGCGGCAGCGCGTAGGCGACTGCGTGAAAATCGTTGATGATCTCCAGGCGCTTCAGATCGAGGCGCTCTGCCATCTCCAGCCGGTTGAATCCCCATTCGCGATTGGTCATCTGGATTTCGTCGCCGGAAATTGGCGCAGCAATGGCGAGTGCGCCCGCCGAAGGCTTCTCATTCAGCGACGAGACGTAACGGTCCAGAAGATTTTTCAGGGAATCGAAGTCTTCGTTCTTGAAGATCTGCAACTCGCGGTGATACTTGTCACCGACGCGGCATAACCCGCAGCGCGTGGAGGTCGCGCCTATGTCGGCGATCAGCCAGGTTGCGTCAGCTTGCAAGTCGGGGGGCATCTGGTTCCTTCGGTGCACAAAGGGCGTCGATGAAACGATTACGCCAGGCGACGATATCGTTTTTCCGTAGGACAGTCATCATTTCCGCATGCCTGTAGCGGCGTTCGTCCAGCGACATCGTCAGCGCGCGGTTGATGCCGTCGGCGACGTTGTCGTTATCGTAGGGGTTGACCAGCACCGCATCCTTCAATTCGTGTGAGGCGCCCGCGAGTGTCGACAACACCAGCATCCCGGGATCTTCAGGATCCTGTGCAGCCACAAACTCCTTCGCCACCAGGTTCATGCCGTCGCGGATCGGGGTGACGAGCCCCACGCGCGCCAGCCGGAAAAGTCCCATCAACGCCTTCCGGTTGGTTCCGCGGTTGATGTACTTGATTGGTACCCAGTCGAGTGTGGCAAAGCGGCCGTTGATCTCACCGGACGTCTGCTCGAGGCGGGCGCGGATCTCGTCATACGTGCGCACGCCGACGCGCGTGGGTGGTGCGATCTGTGTGTAGGACACTGTCCCGCGGGTCTCAGGGTATTTTTCCAGCAGCTTTGCGTAGGAGCGAAAACGCTGCTCGAGACCCTTGCTGTAGTCGAGACGGTCCACGCCGATGATGAGCCGACGACCCTCGAGTCCATGGCGCGTTCGTATCACCTCCGAATCGTTCTGTGCTTCGGTGGCGAATTCGACCAGCCCGTCGACGTCTATGCCAATAGGGAATACGCCGGCGCGCATCAGTCCGCCGCCGACGTGAATCGTTCCGTCCTCGCGCACATCGGCGCCGATCTCTGGTTCCGAGATTGCGGCTCGAAAGGACGAAAGGTCGCGATGCGTGTGGAAGCCAACGACATCGTACGCACACATCGCCCGCAGTATGTAGTTACGATCGGGCAGCACTTGCAGCACGTCGAAGTCCGGAAAAGGCACGTGCAGAAAAAAGCCGATCGGCTGAGTGATGCCTGCCTTGCGCAATTCCGAGGCGAGCGGGATCAGGTGGTAGTCGTGCACCCAGATGACGTCGTCCGGTTCGAGCAGGGGGATCAGTTTTCTTGCGAACGTAGCGTTGACGCGCAGGTAGGCGTCGAAATCGGTCCTCTTGTACTCGATGAAGCTGAGCAGGTAGTGGAACAGCGGCCACAGGACCTTGTTGCTGAAACCGTTGTAATAGCCTTCATAGTCGGTTTCGTTGAGGTCTATGCCGATGAAGCGAATGTTGCCATGCTGCTCGATCGCCGGATCGTGCGTATCGCCTTCGGTCAGGTCACCGTTCCAGCCGAACCATATTCCGCCGTTCGCGCGCAAAGCTCCGAGTACTCCGACTGCAAGCCCTCCGGCCGCCTTGTCGCCTTCCCTCGGGCTTCCCACGCGGTTCGAGACTGCGACGACGCGGCGATCCTCCGTGTCGCTGGCTGCACTCACAGCACGTCCTCCCAGGTGCGGCTGAGACGCACGGCAGCGTTGATGATGCCTGCCATGCTGTAAGTCTGGGGAAAGTTGCCCCACGGTTCCTGTGTTTCCGGATTCATATCCTCCGAAAGCAGGCCGAGACTGGTGCGGCAGCTCAGCATGTTCTCGAAAAGGTTGCGCGCCTCCTCTTTTCGCCCGACCGTTGCAAGCGCGTCGATGTACCAGAACGTGCAAACGTTGAACGCGCTCTCGGGTTCCCCGAAATCGTCCGCTGCGCCATAGCGGAACATGTGTTTGCCGCGCCGCAGGCGTTTCTCGATGGCCTCGATCGTTGATACTAATCTCGGGTCGTCCTTGGCAAGAAATCCGAGGTCGTGCATCGTCAGCAGGCTTGCGTCCAGCTCCGGATGACCGAAGGCCTCCGTGAAGCTTTTCTGCTTACTGTCCCACGCTTGCCTGCAAATGTGACGGTGAATGGCGGCTGCTTTCCGCCCCCAGTAGAGTGCGCGCTTCGGTCGGTTCATGTGTGCCGCAATACGGGTCAGGTGGTCGCACGCCGCCCAGCACATGATGCTCGAATAGGTATGAACGCGCTTGCGCCCGCGATACTCCCAGAGGCCGGCGTCCGGTTCGTTGTAAAGCGCAACGGCCTTCTCGCCGAGGTGCTCGAGCCGCTCGAACAGGGAATCGAGGCCAGTGCGCAGCAGGCGCTGGTCGAAGAAATAGCGCGTGGCCGCCAGGATTACTGCGCCATAGACGTCGTTCTGCGTCTGTTCGTACGCCTGGTTGCCGATGCGCACCGGCCCCATTCCCCGATAACCGTCGAGCGACGTCACTTCCCGTTCCGTCAATACCGCCCGCCCTGTCACGCTGTAGACCGGTTGCAGAGGGCCGCCGCGCGCGTCGGTGGAGACGTTGACGATGTAGCGAAGATAGGCCTCCATGGTTTTCGTCGCGCCGAGCCGATTGAGGGCGTGTACCACGAAATAACTGTCGCGCAACCAGCAGTACCGGTAATCCCAGTTGCGCCCGCTGCGCGGCGCTTCCGGAATTGACGTGGTGATCGCGGCGATGACCGCGCCGGTATCCTCGAACGTGCAAAGTTTCAGGCTGATGGCCGCACGGATCACGGCCGTTTGCCACTCGAAGGGTATTGCCAGGCCGCGCACCCAGTTGCGCCAGTATTGCTGCGTCTCGTTGAGATGGCTGCGATAGCTCTCGACTACCGATTCGGGAATGGATTCGTCCGGTCCGAGGATCAGGTGCAGGTCGCGATCCAGCACGAAGAAACTTTCCTCGACGACATACGTCAGCGACGCATCGGTCGTGAGCCGGAGCACGAGGTCCGGGGCGACATACCGTATATGATTGCTTCCCTGAGTGATGTCGCATGGGCGAGCGCCGTAGTCGTAGGCGGGCCGCAGCCGCACACGAATCCGCGGTTGTCCGGCGACAGGCCGCAATCCGCGCAACAGCATTATGGGTTTGAACAACCGGCCAAGGTGCTCATACCGAGGCGCGAAATCCGTTATCGCGACAGCGTTGCCATGAGTGTCGCGAAGCACCGTTTCGAGGATAGGGGTATTTTCGAGGTAGCCCTGTTCGGAACTTTCGAAGTCTTTGATCTCGATGTCGAAATATCCTGGTGCCGAGGGCCCCTGGTCGGAGCGAAGGAGGCGGCAGAAAACAGGATCACCGTCGAAGCGGGGCAGGCAGGTCCATACCATCGCGCTTTTCGCGTCGATCAGCGACGAGATCTGGCAGTTGCCGATAACTCCGAGGTCGAGGCTGCTCACGATGTCTCGGTTCCGGAGGCGGACCGCGTGCCTGCATCGACTGCGGCCTGCAGCCAGGATCTCAGGTCCGCGACGTCCCTGAGCTGCCATTTGGCAGCGGAGCCGGCGACGTCGCCGACCCGGACAGACACGCCGCCGAGTTCGTTGACTACGTCAAAGCCGTGTTCATCCGTCACATCGTCTCCTGCAAATACCGGTAGCCGCCCCTCGAATGGAGCGGTTGTCATGAACGAACGGATTGCGTTGCCCTTGTTGGCAGAGGCGGGCAGGATTTCGACCATCATCTTGCCACGCATGAGCTTCACATCATTATCCAGTTCTGCGTGTATTTTCTCCATTGTCTCGAGGACGACGTCTTCGAGTTCCGGTCTGGACCTATAGTGCAGTGCAACGGAGAAAGACTTTCGCTCGACAAGGAGACCAGGGTAACGGGCGGCGAACGCCGTGACCCTGTCCAGGGAACCCGGCGGAACTTCCGTTGCCCGGTACTTCACCGTGCCGTCGGGCAACCGCCGTTCGATGCCATGCGATGCCGCGGCGGGAAGTCTGTAACGTTTAAAGATTCTGTCGAGTTGATCGAGGCTGCGCCCGCTGACCAGTGCGACCGCGCCTCCGTAAGCCTCGCCAAGATCCTCGAGCAAGCTGATCAAGCGGGCATCAGCTGTCACCCGGTCGGGTCGCGCGGCTAACTCCAGCAATGTCCCGTCGACGTCCAGGAACCAGGCCCAGCGCGGGCCGGATGTTTGAGGCAGGGGCGGTCGGGGCATCCGTCAGTCGATTATCGCGTCCGTTAAGAGGATTCCTGTGGGGCCGCCAGCATTGCGCACCGGCGCAATTAAATCAACGTTTGCCAAGCCCTTGTTTTCTGTAAGATTGGCCTTCCATGAGCGCTGCCAGACTATTCTTTCGCCCCTGGTACTGGATGGCCGGCAAAGTGTTCGGGACCTGGACGCGGCCGACCGTTCAACCGGATGATCCCGCGGAGCTGCTGGCACGATGCAACGGCCCGGTCTGCTACGTTCTCGAATCCGGCGGTCTGGCCGACACACTCGCGCTCGAGCGGGTTTGCGCCAGGAATGGTCTGCCATCTCCCAGCGAGATTCTGCATTTCGCGGATGCGCGCGAGCCGGGGCTCATCGTGATGCGCCGAATGCGCGGTTTCTTCCTGAGGCGACGCAGCGCCACCGGCTCAATGCGCCTGAAGCGCCTGGTGGCAGCCAGCATCGCGGCAGGTGGCAAGGACCTTCAACTTGTCCCGGTCGCCATCTACTGGGGAAGGTCGCCGGAGAAGGAGAGCTCGTGGTTCAAGCTGCTGTTCCTCGAGAACTGGCAGGTTATCGGCCGCACCCGGAAATTCTTCGCGACCGTGCTGCACGGCAGAAATACGCTGCTTCGCTTCAGCGAGCCGCTGGCGCTCAGGGCGATCATTGGTGGCGGCTCGGAACCCGAGCTCGCTTTCAGGAAGACATCGCGCATCCTGCGGGTACATTTCAGGCAACGTCGCACCGCCACGGTCGGCCCCGATCTGTCCCACAGGCGCACCCTGGTCAATCACGTGCTGCACGATCCGGCGGTTCGCAAGGTGATCGCGGCGGAATCAGGCGACAGTCGCGCGATGCTGGAGCGGGCCAACTACAAGGCTCGGAAGTACGCGCAGGAAATCGCGGCGCACATATCGTATCCGACGATAAGGCTGATAGACCGGTTCCTGGGCTGGCTATGGAACCGCATCTACGACGGTCTCGTGGTGAACAACGTCGATCGGTTACACGATGCGGCACGAGACCATGAAGTCGTCTACGTGCCGTGTCACCGCAGTCACATCGACTACCTGCTGCTGGGCTATATCGTCTATCACCAGGGACTCAGCATTCCTCATACTGCGGCCGGCATCAACCTGAACATGCCGGTGATCGGTTCCATCCTGAGGCGCGGCGGCGCGTTTTTCCTGAGACGAAGCTTCAAGGGTAACAGGCTCTATGCCGCGGTATTCAAGGCGTACATGCACCAGATTCTGACTCGCGGACATTCGATCGAGTATTTTGTCGAGGGCGGGCGAAGCCGGACGGGACGGTTGCTGCCGTCCAAGGGCGGGATGCTTGCGATGACCGTAAACTCGTTCCTGCATGCGCCGCGCCGCCCGATCGTATTCGTGCCGGTGTATTTCGGTTACGAGAAACTGATCGAGGGCGATTCATTCATAAGCGAACTGGGCGGCGCCGAGAAGAAGAAAGAGTCGCTGTTCGGCTTGATGCGTTCCGTAAGGGCGCTCAGGGAAAATTTGGGCAAGGTATACGTCAACATTGGCGAACCGATCAGACTCGAGGCGTTGCTGGACGAATCGAATCCCGACTGGCGAGACTCCCCGCCGCCGAACGATGAGCGCCCTGACTGGGTCGACTGTACTATTGCCGAGCTCGGCGGGCGCATCATGCAAGGCATCAATTCCGCGGCTGCCGTAACTCCTATCAGCCTGCTCGCAACCGTGCTGCTTGCGACGCAGAAGCAGACGATGGGAGAGCTGGAACTCCAGAGACAGCTGAAGCTTTACATCGACCTGTTGTCCCGGTTTCGCTATTCCGACACGGTCACGCTTCCGGACTGGGCCCCGGAGCAGATCATCGCCCACGGAGAAAGAATGGGGGTGATCGACCGCACGACTCATCCGCTCGGGGACGTGCTGCACATGGCCGAGCGCGATGCGGTGCTGATGACTTACTTCAGGAACAACGTGCTGCACCTGTTCTCAATCCCAGCGTCGATCGCCTGCTGCTTCATCCAGGGAAGGCGGCTGGAACACACCGAGTTGCAGCGACTCGTGCGGCTGATTTATCCGTTCATGCAGACGGAGCTGACGTTGAAATGGACGCAGGAAGAAGTGGACGACGTCGCGACGGAGGCTATCGAGGCTCTGCTCGAACTGGAAATCCTCACCCGAACCCGGGACGGGAAAACGCTGGTACGGCCGCCCGCCGGATCCGCACGTGCGTTTCAGTTGCTGATGCTAGGGCAGTCGATGGTGCCGATGCTCCAGCGCTTCTACCTCGTCATCGCCTTGCTTTTTCGCAACGGGTCCGGAACGCTGTCGCGGGTCCAGCTGGAAAACCTCTGCCAGCAAAGCGCGGAACGCCTCAGTATGATCTACGGCCTTCATTCACCCGACTTTTTCGACAAAGCGCTGTTCCGCGACTTCATAGCGACCTTGCGCAGGCAGGACGTTCTCCGCATGAACGAGGCGGGGCTGCTGGAATTCGACGACGACATAAACCGCATAGGCGACGACGCACGACTGGTGCTGGGCGAGGAGATCCGGCACAGCATACTGTCGCTCACATTCTCGGACGTGCAGGCGGAAACGTCGAGATGAAAGTCGCCGCCTTCTATCGTTTCATGGATATCGAGGATCCGGATGTGCTTCGCGCGGAGCTGCAGGCGCTGTGCGAGCGGGAACAACTCCTCGGCACGATCCTCGTGGCCGGGGAGGGTATAAACGGCACCCTCGCCGGAAGCGCCGACGCGGTGCAGCGGATTTTCGATTGGCTCGGTCAGCGCCTGTCGCTCGAGGAAGCCCTGCAAGGGCGCTGGACCGAAGCCTCCGAGGCGCCGTTCCGGCGCATTCGGGTACGGGAGAAGAATGAGATCGTCACCCTCGGGCGGCCCGACGTTCTGCCGCAACGCCGAACCGGGCAGCACGTTCACCCGCGCGACTGGAACCGGCTCATCGACGATCCCGAGACGGTCGTCGTCGACACGCGCAATCACTACGAAGTGGAAGTCGGATCCTTCCCGCGCGCGGTCGATCCCGGCACCGATAGCTTCCGCCAGTTCCCGGAGTTCGCCAGGAGACTGGCGGAAGCGGAGAAGGACCGCCGCATCGCGATGTTCTGCACCGGCGGCATTCGCTGCGAGAAGGCCTCCGCGCTCATGCTGGAACTCGGTTTCAGCAATGTCTACCAGCTACAGGGCGGCATTCTCAACTACCTGGAACAGGTCGACGTGGGCGACAACCGCTGGACGGGCGAATGTTTCGTGTTCGACAGCCGCGTTGCCGTCGACCGGGATCTGGCCGAGGGCGGCTACGTTCAATGCCACGCGTGCCGGCGCCCGTTGAGCAGCGAGGACATCGCATCGCCCGATTACCGCGAAGGCGTCTCTTGCCCGCGCTGCATCGGCGAACTCGAAGCCGAGCGCGCGAAGCGCCTCGAAGAGCGACGGCGCCAGGTGCAGCTCGCGCGCCAGCGCGGCGACCAGCACATCGGCAAACGGCTACCGCAGAAAGGGCGTTGAGGCCGGGTGCGCGCAAGCGCTGTGGAGCATTATTCATGAACGTCTTGGAGTGGGTGGCAGGCGGCGCCTCGGTTCGGGGGGAGGGCTTTCCAGGAACGCCGTGCCCCCATGGACGGGTTGACGGCGTTCCTGAAAAGCGCTCCCCACAGGGAAGGCCCCGTCGCGCCAGCGCACAACGTTCATGAACAGCGCGGGCAGGTTGCCTCAGCCTAACCCGCAGCTGCCCCTTCAAGCCTCAAAGGCAAGCTGTGAAAGGTCTTCCCCGTAGCGGCAAATAACGCATTGGCTACCGCGGGCGCTATCGGCGGAGTGCCCGGTTCGCCGACACCGGTCGGCGGTTCCGCCGAAGGCACGATGTGTACTTCGATCTCGGGCATCTGGTTGATCCGCAGCACCTGGTAATCGTGGAAATTCGACTGCACCACCTTGCCCGCGTCGAGCGTGATCTCGCTCATGAGCAGCGGCGACAGGCCGTAACCGATACCGCTTTCCATTTGCGCCACGATGACGTCCGGGTTGACGGCGATGCCGCAGTCGACGGCGCACACGACGCGCTCGACCCTGAACCCTCCGTTCTCCTGGAGCGAGACTTCGGCCACCTCGGCGACGAACGAATTAAATGACTCGTGCACCGCAATTCCGCGCGCCCGGCCTTTCGGGAGCTTTGTGCCCCAGCCGGCTTTCTCGGCGGCCAGTTTCAGGACACCGAGGTGTCGGGGGTGGTCCTTCAGCAACGCCGTGCGGAACTCCACGGGATCACGGCCGGCCGCCGCGGCGAGTTCGTCGACGAAGGTTTCGGTCGAATACGCCGTATGTGTGTGTCCGACGGAGCGCCACCACTGCACCGGAACGCCAGCATCGACCGTGTGCAGATCGACGTGGAGATTGGGGATGCGGTATGGCAGCGTCGAGGCGCCTTCGACCGATGACGCGTCGACGCCGTCTTTCACCATGAACTCCTCGAACAGCGTTCCCGCGAGTATCGACTGTCCGACGATGCGCTGCTCCCAGGCGAGCGGGTTACCGTCCTTGTCCAGGCCGGCGCGTATCCTGTGGACGTACATCGGCCTGAAATAACCGGCGCGCGTGTCGTCTTCCCGCGTCCACACGAGTTTGACGGGCGTACCTTTCTTCTCTTTGGCGATGTGCGTCGCTTCCACGACGTAGTCGGAATGCGGATTCGCGCGACGTCCAAAGCTGCCTCCGGCATAGAGCGTGTTGATCTTCACCTGCCGGTCCGGAATTCCTAGTACCGCGGCGACGAGCGCCTGGTCGGTGGTATGCAGCTGTGCGCCGTTCCAGATTTCGCAGGACCGGTCTGTGACCAGCACCACGCAGTTCATCGGCTCCATCGTCGCATGCGCGAGAAACGGGAACTCGTAGGTCGCCTCGATGATTTTTGCAGCACCGGCGAGAACCGCGGCTGCATCCCCGTCGTTGCGCGCCACCAGTCCCGGCCGGTCGGCGAGAGAGCGGTACTCCTCGAAGAGCTCCGCGCTGCCGCGTTTCAACGCGTTGCTTTCGTCCCAGTCGACCTCGAGAAGGTCACGACCCTTCTTCGCGCTCCAGAAGTCGCGGGCAACGACTGCAACGCCACTCGGAATCTGCAGAACGTCGACAACGCCGCTGGAATCACGAGTCCTCTGATCCCTGATGCTCGCGACCTTTGCGCCGAAGCGGGGAGGGTGCAGCACGACGGCCGTCAGCATGCCGGGGAGCTTTAAGTCCTGCGTGAAAATCGCGGTACCGTCGGTTTTTCCCACGTCCTTGCGCGACATCGACTTACCGATGTAGCGAAAGTTTTTCGGCGCTTTCAGCGTCAGTGATTGCGGATCGGGGACCGGTTGCTCCGCGGCTCTCGAACTCATTTCACCGAAGCTCGCGCTGCGGCCGGACGCCTTGTGACTCAGGATGCCGTTCTGCACCGTGATGTCCGACGCCGGTACGTCCCATTTATCCGCTGCGGCGGCAACCAGCATTGCCCGGGCCGTGGCGCCGGCACGGCGCATCTGGTCGAAGGAGTTGGCAATGGCGGTGCTGCCGCCGGTCCCCTGCGTCGGTCCCATCAGCAGGTTGTTGTAAAGGGTGACGTCTGCGGGTGCGCTCTCCGCCACGATCTGGTCCCAGTCGGCGTCGAGTTCTTCCGCAACCAGCGTGGCGAGACCCGTATACGTTCCCTGGCCCATCTCCAGATGCTTGATCACGACGTTGATGCTGTTATCCGGATTGATCCGGACGAATGCGTTCGGTGCGAACACGCCATTGGCAGTCGCCGCGTGGGCGGCGCCCGCGGCTCCGCGCGCACTGCGGCTGAGCGGAATGCCGATCGTCAGGCCCGCGCCGGCAATGCCGATGGCTTTCAGGAAATCGCGACGGCCGGGCGATTCCAGCGGTTTGGCTGTGGTCATGATCTGCTCCTTCATGCGAGCGCCGCAGACGCTGACTTGATCGCGGCGCGAATGCGGACGTAAGTGGCGCAACGACAAATGTTGCCGGACATTGCGCGGTCGATGTCGTCGTCGGTAGGTGCCGGATTCGACTTGAGCAGCGCCGCGGCCGACATGATCTGGCCGGACTGGCAGTAGCCGCACTGCGCCACCGCGTGCCGGTCCCAGGCCGCTTGCACGGCTATTGCCTCTCTGGAGTCGATTCCCTCGATGGTCGTGACGCGCTTTCCGGCCATGGCCGAGATCGGCGTGGTACAGGATCTGATCGGCACCCCGTCGACATGAACCGTACAGGCGCCGCACAGGGCCATGCCGCAGCCAAACTTGGTGCCGGTCAGCTCCACGTGATCGCGAATCGCCCAGAGGAGCGGCGTATCAGGCGTGGCATCGATCTCATGGTCGACGCCGTTGACGTTGATCGTGACGGGCATATCGCTCTCCTTGTTGTCCTCCCGGGATCCAATAATGAAGCATGAACCAGGGCGATCCCGGGCGATATCATTAACTGATCTTTTTGTTGCCTAAAACTGCGAAAATCGGCCCTGGCTACCGACGGAAGCGGGGCCGTTGATGCAATAATCCAGCGCATTCTCCGGGTTTTGCGCAGGGAAGATTCGAGGTGTCGATCCGCTCCGAACTTGCCGAATTGATCCATCGCCACGTCGTCTCCGACGGCGAGGTAGCCACGGCCGTTCCGGGGTTGGTACTTTACCGCAGAAGCGAGCCGTTGACCCGCACTCCCGGCATCTACAAACCTTCCATTTGCATCGTCGCCCAGGGCAGAAAAAGCATGCACTACGGCGACAACAGTTACACCTATGATCCCGACAACTACCTGATCAGCTCGTTGACCTTGCCGGCCGAGGCGGAAATCCTCGATGTCTCCGCAGACGAGCCATTTCTTGCGCTGATACTCGCAGTGGACCGCCTGCTGGTCAGTCGTCTGATGATCGAAATCGATGCGGTTTCGGTGGCGTCCGAGACCGGCGCGGCTCCTGGCATCTGTATTTCCAGTCCCCTCACTGAGCGACTTCGCCTTAGCCTGATCCGGCTTTTGCGTCTGCTCGACGATCCGCTCGATTGTTCGATACTCGCGCCCAATCTGTTGTACGAGTTGCACTACGAAGTCCTGCGAGGTCCGCACGGCTACCTGCTGAGGAACTGCGTATACAACGACTCGCGGTCCAACCGGATCGCGCCGATCGTGCATTACATCGAAGAGAACTTTCGCCGGCCGCTGGACATCGAGACGATCGCCCGTGTTGCCGGAATGAGCGCATCGACTCTGTATCAGTACTTCCGCGACGTGACCTCGATGTCGCCGATGCAATTCGTGAAGAGCCTGCGCCTGCACCAGGCACGGATGTTGCTATTGAGCGGCAGCCAGGCAAGCGAGGCCTGCTATCGCGTCGGCTACAGCAGCCCGTCGCAGTTCAGTCGGGAGTTCAAGCGGTTCTTCGGCGACCTGCCGAGCGAGGTGCCGAGAAGCAACGGCGTGCGGGCCTGATGCCGGGCGGCGAAACCTGTCAGGCGGTGACTAGGGGTCGGTATCAGGCGTCGAGGTCCGGAATCAGCTCGCTTTCGAGCTGAGCAATCATGTCCTTCAGAACCAGCCTGCGTTTCTTCAGGCGCCGGATCCGTAGCTGGTCGACCAGTGGGTCGTTGGACAGCCGGTCTATGAGGTAGTCGAGATCACGATGACTGATGCGGAGTTCCCTGAGCCGCGCAAGCTCCTTGAAACATTCTGTATCGATCTTTGTGTCGGTCATAAATGAGCGGCAACAGCTGCCGGGCCCCGAAACCTTCGTCACTCGCAATATTAGCTCAGTTGCATATTTATGTTATGCGACGGAGGAAAGGATCCCCAGCCAGTCGTGGTCCTGGGGGCCGATAACCACGAAGCAGGGATTCAACATGTCTGGTTTTGTATTGTAAGTCAAAGGATTGCCGTCAAGCTTCAGGACTGTCCCGCCGGCCTGCTCGACCACCGCCTGGGCCGCTGCCGTATCCCATTCCGAGGTCGGTCCGAGGCGCGGGTAAACGTCCGCGCCGCCCTCCGCGACCACGCAGAACTTGAGCGAGCTGCCCATGGGCACCAGCTCGAAATCCCCGAGTTTCTCGAGGAAGCCGTCAAGACTGGCGCCGCGGTGCGAGCGGCTCCCGACGACGCGTACCGGGCTCGCGCTTTCGAGGGCGACTTGCAGCGGCCGCCGTACGCTCTCGGCTGAGCGCCGCTC
>Ga0268386_10001261_pt1 | contig 17318 bp, 19 predicted proteins | sample RVTome_15_FD_200260 | JGI IMG/M metagenome (GOLD analysis project Ga0268386, IMG submission 200260) | Soil microbial communities from uranium-contaminated site in the Upper Colorado River Basin, Wyoming, United States - RVT150D86... ...
GTCGAGGAGCTCGTCGGCCATGGTCAGGTTCTCTTCCATCGGCAGGGCAGAGGCATCGAGCATGTGGCTCTGGAATATCGGCCCGCGGCCGCCGTCGACCGACTCCCTGCTCATGGCGAGCAAGGGGCGTATGAAACCCTCCACACGGTCAGGTGGACAATGGTCGGTGTGCAGAGCGATGTTGGTCGGGTACTGCGGCGCCACCACTGCAGCGAACTCGGCGAGGGCGCGTGCACCCAGGGCCATGTCCATGTTGGACTGCCCGGAGGCGAATTCGCCGGCACCGTATGAGAATTGGATGATGCCGTCGGACCCGGCATCAGAGAACCCCTCGAGGGCGGCGACGATCGTCGACGACGACGTGGCGTTGATTGCGGGAAGGGCGTAGCCACCGGAGCGGGCTGCGTCCAGCATTTCCCGATACTTCTCAGGTGTGGCGATTGGCAACCGTGGGTCTCCCTGTCCGAGTCGACGGTCAAGGTAGTCGCTCCCATTTGCCGACTCGCCGTCGGGATCGACGAGGGATACCTTGCCAGGATGATGGCGCAACCCGTCGAGGCCCCAGCGCGCCGAAAGGCCAGGAGCCCGATCACCAGAGCCATCCTCTTCGTGTTCGGGCTCATCTGCCTCGCCCTGGTTCCCCTGAGCTATCTGCCTGGGATCCCCACCTTCGACCTGGTGCTGCTGGCCGCCTTCTTCTTCTCGATGTCCTCTGACCGAATGTACGGATGGATGGTCAACCACCGCTACTTCGGCAAGATCATCAGGGGCTATCGCGACCACGGCCTGACGATGCGCATGAAATGGTTCGCGGCTGCGGCGATGAGCGCGTCCCTGGCGTTGTCGGCGGTGTTCCTCACCGACATCTGGTGGGTTCGCGCCACCCTCGTGGGTGTGTGGGTCTACGCCCTCTGGTTCATCTTCAGCCGGCCAACCAGGCACCCCGACACGTTGTAGCGTCCGCTCGATGCGGTCGTTCTCCAGGTTCAGCCTCGGCTGGGTGACCGCGGCTGCCATGACCGTGGCCACGTTCCCGATCATCGCTTTCAGCGTTCTCGCCGCCGACCTCATCGAGGAGTTCGACGTGAGTCGGGCCCAGGTGGGCTTCTTGGTCACCGCCACCGGGATAGTCGGTGCCGCCCTGTCGCCCGTCTTCGGAAGCGTCACCGACCGCATCGGCTCGGTCAACGCCGCCCGGAGCGTGCTTGCCATCGGTGTGATAACGCTGGCGGGGCTCGCAGTGGCGCCGTCCTACGGGGCCTTGGTGCTGGCCGCGCTGGCGACCGGTGTTCCCAACGGCTGGAGTAACCCGGCAACGAACGCGCTGATCGTCGACAATCTCCCGGTCGGTGAGCGGGGGATGGTTACGGGGATCAAACAGTCCGGCGTCCAGATCGGGACCTTCCTCGGCGGCCTGCTCCTCCCGCTCTTCACCGGTTGGTGGGACTGGAGGTTCGCCATCGCCGCCTTCATCGTGATCCCTGTGGCCGGGCTGATCGGCACGATCGACAGGCCGGAGACGGGTGAGCGTCACGCGACGACCAGCGAGGGGCGCGCCCCGATCCCCATCTCGGTGAAATGGGTGGCGGCATACGGAACCATCTCCGGGTTCTGCACCTCGGCAATGTTCGGGTTTCTGCCGCTCTTCGCGGAGGAGGATCAGCTCTGGTCGCCCGGAGCGGCCGGGGCGCTGGTCGCAGTCGTCGGCGCCTTCGGGATTGGTGCGAGAATCGTCTGGCCCTCACTCGCAGAACGTCGGATTGGCCACGGTCGCACCCTGCGACTGCTGGCCGCCATCACCTTGATCTCCGCGCTGCTATTGGGCCTGGCTGCGCTCTCGGTGGTACCGAGTTGGGCTCTGGTGCCGGCGGCGCTGCTGCTGGGCGCCGGTGCCATCGCCTGGAACGCGGTCGGCATGCTCGCCGTTATGGACTTCTCCCCGAGGCGCATCGTCGGCAAGTCGACCGGGCTGGTGCTGGCTGGGTTCCTCACTGGCATCGCCACCGGTGCCCCGGTCATGGGCTGGTCTGTCGACACTCTCGGCAGCTATGCCCCGGGATTCTTGGTCATCGCTGGGCTGCTGGGTGTCGATGCGATCATCGGACTGCGGATACCCGAGAGCGGTAACGTCGCCGTCTCTTGAGACTCGTCATCGCAACCTGCAGTGTCGACTACACCGGCAGGCTCACGGCTCACCTCCCCATGGCCACGCGGCTGATCATGGTCAAGGCAGACGGGACCCTCGCCATCCATTCCGATGGCAACGCGTCCAAGCCGCTCAACTGGATGGTTGCGCCCAATGTCGTCGAGACCCATCTGGACCGATGGGAGGTCACCAACGGGAAGGGAGAGAAACTCACCATCTGGATCGAGGAGGTCCACGAGGACGTCACCCACGAGCTCGGCGACGACCCGGGGCTGGTCAAGGACGGGGTCGAGGCCCACCTCCAGGAGCTGCTGGCAGCAGCCCCCGACACCCTCGAGGAGGGTCTTCACCTGATCAGGAGGGAATTCCAGACAGACATCGGCCCGGTCGACCTGCTCTGCGTCGACGCAAGTGGCGCGACGGTTGCGGTCGAGGTGAAACGTCGCGGCGAGATCGACGGAGTTGAACAACTCGTACGCTATCTGGAGCGTCTCGCCAACGACCCTCGGCTGGCCCCGGTTCGCGGCATATTGGCGGCACAGACGATCTCTCCACAGGCCCGGGTGATGGCCGAGGCGCGAGGCGTCGATGCCATCGAGGTCGATTACGACGGTCTGCGGGAGGCAGAGGACACTGAGTTGAGGCTCTTCGACATCCACTGATGTTCGACATCGTCTTCTACAGGCCCGAGATCCCACCCAACACGGGCAACGCCATGCGACTCGCCGCCGTCACTGGCTGTCGGCTCCACCTCATCGAGCCTCTCGGCTTCGAGATGGATGACGCGAGGCTGAGAAGAGCAGGCATGGACTACCGGGACAAAGCGGCATACGAGGTGCATCCCTCCCTGGACCACTGGCGTCGGGATCGCGTCGGCCGGGTGTTTGCGTTCACCGTGGGGGCACCGAGGCTGTACTCCGACGTTGGTTTCGATAGGGGCGATAGCTTCCTCTTCGGGCCCGAATCGGTGGGTCTTCCCGAGGAGGTGCTCCGACAGAGCTGGATCACGGAGCAGCTGCGTCTCCCGATGGTCCCCGATGTGAGGTCGATCAACCTCTCGAACAGCGCGGCCATCGTGGTCTACGAGGCCTGGCGCCAGTTGGGCTTCGAAGGGTATGAGGTATGAGGTATCAGGCAGTTCGTGCCCTGGAGTATGAGGTATGGAGTATCGGGCACTTCATACCCTGGGGTACCTCATGCCTCATACCTCATACCTAACAGCCTGAACGCGATCGCTTCTGACAGGACGGCCCGTTCAAGGTCACCGATGTCCTGGCTCTCGTTCGGTGCGTGATAGGCACTGGTCGGGTCACTGGCTCCTGTGACGAGTATCGGGGCATCCGGGAACATCTCGGCGAAAGTGGCGATGAAGGGGATCGATCCACCAGCACCGACGATCATCGTTTCGTTCCCGTATCCCTCCTTGAAGGCTTGTTTCCAGATGTCAACGGCGAAGTTGTCCAGGTCCAGGACCGTCGCTTCACCCTGGTCCTCGAAGAAGAAGTCGATCTCGGCCCCCCATGGAACGTTCTTCCCGAGGTGGGACTTCAGGGCCTCGAGCGCTTCGGTCGCCGGCTGGCCGGGTGGGATCCGCATGCTCACCTTGGTGCGGGCTGCGGGCACCAGTTGGTTGATCGCCTCGGCCGTCGGTGGGGCATCGATGGCGAGGACCGACACGGCTGGTCTCGACCAGAGCCGGGAAGGGATGGAGCCATCTCCGATGAGATGCAGCCCGTCTATCGCATTTGCTTCCCTCCTCGCCATGTCCTCCGGCACGTCGATCCCCAGCGCGTATTCCTCGGACACCAAACCTTCCACTGCCACGTTTCCGGCGTCGTCATGGAGAGTGGCCAGCAGACGCGACAGCGCCATGAGGGCGTCGGGAACGATTCCGCCATATTGCCCCGAGTGGACGGCGGACTTCAGCGTGCGCAACTCGAATTTGACCGACACGGCCCCACGCAGCGAGGCGAGCATCGCCGGGATCCCGACGGCGAAGTTGCCACCGTCGCCAATAACGATCACATCGGGCGAGAGCAGATGGGAGAACTTCGCCAGGATCTCCTCGAGACCGTTCGAGCCGGCTTCCTCCTCACCCTCGAGGAAGATTTGCACTCCGACGGGAAGCCGGTCCCCGTGGGCGGCGATCGCCCCCAGATGCATCACGACTCCCGCCTTGTTGTCTGCCGCACCACGACCGTAGATCCGCCCGTTCTTCTCGACGGGGTCGAACGGCACGGTCTGCCACTCGCTCGCCGGGCCGGGTGGCTGCACGTCGTAGTGGGCGTACAGGAGGACTGTCGGTGCGCCCTCCGGGGCAGGCAGCGATGCATACACGGCGGGGTGCCCGTCGGTCGACTCGAGTAGCTGGGCGTTGTCGTAGCCGAACTCGCTCAACATGCCGACGATCGTCTCTCCGGCGCCCCTGACGCCTTCGGGGTCGTAACCGTGGGCGCTCACCGATTCCATGCGAATCAATGTCTTGAGCAGTTCGGTGAGTCGTGGCATGTCGGCGGCGACGGCCGCCCTGAGGTCATCGTGCATGTTCATGAGCGTACCGATGCCAAGATGGGCCGGTGCTGCGGTTCACCCTCCTCGACATCCCGGTGCAGGTTCGCGGCTCGTTCCTGCTCGTCGCCGCACTCATCGGGTTCGCGGGTGTCCTGGACCCGGCGCGGACGGCCGCATGGATCGGAATCGTCTTCGTCTCCATCCTCGTCCATGAGCTCGGCCATGCGCTGACGGCACGCAGGTTCGGATCTGAGGTGGCCATCGAGCTGAACGGGTTGGGAGGGCTGACTCGATGGTCTACCCACGGCGAGATGCTGCCGGGTCGCCGCGCCCTCATTGCGGCGGCGGGCTCTGCCTCCGGACTGGCTTTCGGCGGGCTGGTGTGGCTGCTGCAGGAACAGTTCGGGCCATACTCGGACCTGGCCGCGTTCACTCTCGACAACCTGGTGTTCGTCAATGTGCTCTGGGGGCTCATCAACTGGTTGCCCATTCGGCCGCTCGACGGCGGCCACCTCCTCGAGTCCTTGTTGGCAAAGGTCGCGCCGGAACGAGGCGACGCCATAGCCCGCGTCGTGTTCACCACCACCGCAGCCATCGCCCTCGCGGTGGCGATCTGGGCGGAGCTCATATTCATCGCCGTGTTAGCGGGATGGCTGTTGCTCTCTGAGGTATCCATTGCATTTGAGAGGCGACCGTCTGACCGCCCACCTCCCCAGGGGCTTCCGGTCTTGAGCTACGACGATCCGTCGGAGGAGGAGAGTTCGCCTGCCGAAGAAACCGGGGAGTTACCCGGCTAGCGACAGATAGCTAGCGTCGGCGGCCATGGACTTTGCGTACAGCGCCAAAGTGGAGGACTACAGGGGTCGCCTTCTCGAATTCATGGACAGCCACATCTATCCGGCTGAGCCCGTCTACGAACAGCAAATGAAGGGCGCGGGTGATCCCCACCATCACCCCGCGGTGATCGAGGACTTGAAGAAAGAGGCTCGAAGCCGCGGACTGTGGAATCTCTTCCTCCCCGACGCCGAGCACGGCGGGGGCCTCAGCGTCCTCGAATACGCGCCTCTCGCCGAGATCACCGGGCGGAGCGTGCACATCGCGCCGGAGGCGCTCAATTGCTCGGCCCCGGACACCGGGAACATGGAGATACTCCATATGTTCGGCACCGAGGAGCAAAGGGACGTATGGCTCCACCCTCTGCTCGAGGGTGAGATTCGATCGGCGTTTTCGATGACCGAGCCGGATGTGGCCAGCTCCGATGCAACCAACATCCGTACCAGGATCATGCGCGACGGTGACGAATACATCATCACGGGCCGCAAGTGGTTCAGTTCCGGTGCGATGTCGCCTCGTTGCACGATGACGATTGTCATGGGTGTCACCAACCCGGATGCCGACCGACACCGCATGCAGTCGATGGTCATCGTGCCCCTCGACACGCCGGGCGTGGAGATCGAGAAGGCGCCCACAGTCTTTGGCTATCAGGATCGGGGTGGTCACCCCCAGATCCAGTTCGATCACGTGCGTATCCCGGCCTCCAACCTCCTCGGTGAGGAAGGCGGCGGGTTCGCCATCGCCCAGGCCAGGCTCGGCCCGGGAAGGATCCATCACTGCATGAGGGCTATCGGCGCAGCCGAGAGATGTCTCGATCTGATGATCCAGCGGTCACAAGCGCGGACCGCGTTCGGTCGCCCTCTCTCCGATCAGGGTGTGGTGAGGGAGTGGATCGCCAATGCGAGGATTCGCATCGAGCAGGTGAGGTTGTTGGTCCTGAAGACGGCATGGATGATCGACAACGTGGGCACCAAGGCAGCCCGGATCGAGATTGCCGCCATCAAGGTCGCTGCGCCCAACCTCCTCACCGACATCGCCGACGACGCCATGCAACTGTTCGGGGCGGCCGGCTTCACCGATGAATGGCCGCTCGCCGAGCTCTATTCGATGGGCCGTTGGCTCCGCATCGCCGACGGGCCCGACGAGGTGCACCTGCGCTCGGTGGCCAAGGCCGAGTTGGGGCGTCTGCCCGCCGGCGCGGTGCCCGAGCCCTTTCTCATCGACTGACTCACCAGCGCTACGCATAGTCCCAGGTCGGGGAGAGAGAACCGATTCGGGAACGAAACCGCTTGATCCTGCGTTTACCAGTGTCACATCAAGATTGGGGCGACCAATGATTGATTTGACCATTACCCCGTGGCGGGAAGCTGCCGCCTGTGTCCCCGTCCGGGACGAGGTCGACTTCTTCCCCGACAAGGAGGATCTGGCGGGGATCTTCCGAGCAAAGGCGATATGCGCCACCTGTCCGGTGGCCGACGCGTGTCTCAGCTGGGCAGTGGAGACCAATCAGAGCGAAGGCGTATGGGGCGGCCACACCGCCAAGGAACGGCGCCGTCTCCGGCGTACCTGGCTGGAGGAGATCAGGAAGGCCAGCTGAATCGGCTCAGCGTCGCTCTGCCGGCTCGTCCCGATCCGGCCCGGACTCGGCCGCGATGTGAACCAGGGCGTCCCCGCTGTTGACCAGCGGGCGCAGCGACCTGGCGATGACCCATCCGCTCACACTGGCCTTGATCACGGTTGGTCGCACACCGAAGGCATCGGAGATGTGCGCTATCGAGGCACCCTCTTCGACATAGTCGCCGAGCCTCACAGTGACTTCGGCTATCCCGCCGCGTCTGGCACGCATCCAGCGGGTACGGCGCACGAATCGGGTTCTGGCGGCGCGGGGGAGCCGGAGGTCGATCATTCCGAGGCGCCGCAACGATCGCAGGACCCCATTCACCCCGACCTCGATGGCGTCATCGTCGAATCGATTGGCCTGACCTGCCTCGTAGAGGAGAACCTTCTTGCCACGCTCCGTCGCTGACTGCCTGAGCGATCCATCGGGGAGCCGGGCGTGGATGGAGAATGGTGCGCCAAACGCCCTGGCGAGCTTGGCCGTCTCAGGATCGTCGAGATCGGCTCTCACCTGGGGGAGGTTGGTCCGGTGGTTGGCGGCGGTGTGAAGATCGATCCCCACCGCACATTTGTCGACGATCTCGCTCATGAAAAGGTGAGCGAGCCGGGAGGCCGTTGACCCACGGGCCGAGCCGGGGAAGGACCGGTTCAGGTCCCGCCGATCCGGCAGATACCGCGATTGGATGATGAAGCCGAGTGGGTTGACGATCGGCACTGCGATCAAAGCGCCGCGCATCGTCTTTGCATCCAACTCTCTCAGCACAGTGCGAATGATCTGAATCCCGTTCAGTTCGTCACCGTGGATGGCCGCCGACAGCCACACGTGCGGGCCGGGGGAGCGTCCGTTGATGACTTTCACCGGTAGTGACTCTGTTGCTCCCGTGACCACCCTGGCAAAAGGAAGCTCGAATTGGATCTTGCGGCCGGGTGGGACCGTCACCCCTCCAACGGTGATGGGCCCGTTGGTGTGGTCGTCAGGGGGCAACGTTGTCTTCTACGTACTCGATGATTTGGTCGGCGATGTCGATCCCACTGGCCGCTTCGATGCCCTCGAGACCTGGTGACGAGTTCACCTCGAGCACCAATGGTCCCTCGGCAGATTGGAGCATGTCGACTCCGGCCACGTTTAGACCCAGGCTCTTGGCTGCACGCACGGCGGTGGCTCGCTCCGACGGGGTGAGCTTGATCATCTCAGCGCTCCCGCCGCGATGGAGATTCGACCTGAACTCACCCGGAGCACCCTGCCGGCGCATCGCCGCCACGACCTTGCCTCCGACGACGAAGGCACGGATGTCTGCTCCGCCTGCCTCCTTGATGTACTGCTGGACAAGGATGTTGGCGTCGAGCTGGCGAAAGGCGCCGATCACCGATTCCGCCGCCTTCTTGGTCTCAGCGAGCACCACACCAATACCCTGTGTCCCCTCGAGGAGTTTGACTACCACTGGCGTCCCCCCGACGACCTCGAGCAGGCCGTTGACGTCCTGGATGGAGTGGGCGTAGCTCGTGGTCGGCATGCCAACGCCGGCCCGGGAGAGGATCTGGAGCGAGCGGAGTTTGTCCCTCGATCGGCTTATCCCGTCCGAGCTGTTGAGTGTGAACACGTCCGCCATCTCGAACTGTCGCACCACTGCCGTCCCGTAGAAGGTGTAAGAGGCCCCGATGCGAGGGATCACCGCCTTGGGCTTCACCTCCTCCCCGCGGTAGAGGACCTTGGGCCGACGAGCGGTGATGTCCATGTAGCAACGCAGGTAGTCGACCGTCGCCACCTCGTGCCCCCGCTCGATGGCAGCCTCCTTGAGCCGGGACGTGGAATAGAGGGCAGAGCTCCGGGAAAGTATCGCGATCTTCACGTCTCCTCCATTCTCGTCGGTCGGCCACCGAGGTAGCTGCGCCCCGGGTCGACCACAAACCTCTTTCTAACGGTTCGCCTCCCGACGAGCATGCGAAAGGTCATCTCATCGCGGGTGGTCAGGTTGACGAGCGCGGAGATCTCCTCGCCGGCCACTACCAGCGTGGTTCGGATGATGGGCCGGACTTCGGCCCGCCCCCCCGGGTTCCTCACCGTCTTCTCACCGACGACTTCGGCCTCACACTCGATCGAGGGCTTCTTCTTTCGCTGTCGGGGGTGCACCTCGAATCGCACCATCTCGGTGCCGTTGACATCGAAACGCTCGATCAGGAAGGCATGCAGGGACGAGCTGTCCGCCCCGGTGTCGACCTTGGCTTTGATCTCGTTGATGCCCAGATCGGGTAGCGACACCCACTCCCGCCATCCGATGGTCCTCGGTTTCTTCTTCTTGGCCACGACTGAGGGAGCATACGGAACTGGGCGGGGTTTCGCCGCGCATGGTTGCGAGCACAAAAGCTGAGTGTTGACATATCAAATTTAGTCATGCATAATGGGAAAGTAATCGCAGTCAAATCCAACCAGAGGAGGACAACACCAATGCTCATGCGATTCGACCCATTCGCAGATTTCGACCGGCTGAGCCGGCAAATGTGGGGGAACGGCCGGGCGGCCAATTACATGCCCGCCGACGCCTACCGCAAGGAGGATCGACTGTTCATCCACATCGATCTTCCGGGGATCGACCCGGACACCATCGACGTCACCGTCGAGAAGAACACCTTGACGGTCAGCGCCGAGCGGAGCTGGGAGATCGACGGCGAGGACAAGGTCATTCTCAACGAGCGACCCTCTGGCACATACACACGCCAGTTCTTCCTCGGTGAGAGTCTCGACACCGATTCGATCGAGGCTGGATACGACCACGGTGTCCTGACCGTGTCACTGCCGATCGCCGAGCAGGCCAAGGCTCGCAAGATCGCGGTGAGCCAAGTGCACGACGCACTCACCGGCTGATCCAAAGCAACCCAACCCACTGGGCCCCGGTCTAGATAGACCGGGGCCCATCTATTTGCCAGGTCGAATACTGTCGGGGTCATGAGCCATGACGTCGTTACATTCGCAAAGGCCCTCGGCGGGCTCAGCTCCGATGAGAGATACGGCGAGGTGATGCGACATGGCCGGGTCCATGCCGGGATATACGCGCCACATCACACCGACGATCAAGAGCCTCACGACCAGGACGAGTTCTATGTCGTTCTCAACGGGTCCGGATTCCTCGAGGTGGGGGACTCCAAGGAGCCGTTCAGTCCCGGTGACATCCTCTTCGTGGAGAAGGGTGTCGCCCACAAGTTCGTGCAGTTCACCCCGGACCTCGCGGTCTGGGCAATATTCTGCGACGCATGATCGCCGACTTAGGTGTCCATCGATCTCGGGCGGGGGGTCTCAGGGGGGTCGTCCCCCCTGGTTTCATAGCGGTCTGGGCAATATTCTGCGACGCATGATCGCGCCGGTCGTTTAGGGCTCGTTGAGAAATGGCCCGGCACAAGAGACAACCGGCAGCTTGGCTGCTTGGCTTGATGATCGCCATCGTCGTGTTCGCCGTGGCACTGATGCTCTTCAATCTGCTCGGCTTTGGTGATGACCCAGTGGTCGAGAGTCTGGCCCTGATCGCGAGGTGATCGACACCGTCGGCGGTCAGGGGAGGGCGTTGGCGTGGATCGCTGCCAGTCAGCTTCTGGCTCTGAGCCTTTGGTTCTCGGCGTCGGCGGTGGCTCCGCAGCTCCGTGACATCTGGCAGCTGACCACTGGCGAGGAAGCTGGGCTGACCCTGGCTGTACAAGTCGGGTTCGTGTTCGGTGCCCTGGCATCCTCTCTGCTCAATCTCGCCGACATGGTTCCTAGTCGCCGGCTCTTTGTCATTTCCGCGATCAGTGGCGCGGCCACCAACCTCGGCCTGCTGGCTATGACCGAGTCGACGGTGAGCACCACGCTCGGTTTGCGATTCCTCACCGGGATGTTTCTCGCCGGTGTCTACCCGTCGGGGCTGAAGGTGATGGCCGGCTGGTTCAAGAGCGGTCGCGGCATGGCTCTGGGAGTGTTGGTGGGCGCCTTGACCGTCGGGTCGGCATCGCCCCACCTGGTGCGGGGTCTTGGGCTCGAGTGGCAGGGAGTCGTCGTTGCCGCATCGGCGTTCACAATGCTCGCCGCCGGCGTCATGACAAGGGTGGGCGACGGTCCGTACGAGGTTCCCACACAGACATTCCAGTGGCGACACGTCGCCCGTGTCGTGGGCAATCGGGGAGTGCGGCTGGCCACTTACGGCTATCTCGGCCACATGTGGGAGTTGTATGCGATGTGGACCTGGACGGCGACCTTCCTCGCTGCGTCCGCCGAGGCGGCAGGAGTGAGCTATGGCTCGATCCCACTCATCACTTTCGCGGTGATTTCCATCGGTGGCGTGGGCTCATGGCTTGCCGGTCTCGTCGCCGACAGGTTGGGGCGTACTCGGGTGGCAGGTGGTGCGATGGTGGTGTCCGGTGCCTGCGCGGCCACGACAGTCCTCTACTTCGGTGCCACGCCCTGGATCGTGATTCCGGTGATGCTCATCTGGGGATTGACCGTCGTGGCCGACAGCGCCCAGTTCTCCACGATGGTGACCGAGACGGCGGGAGACGAGATCCGTGGCACCGCCCTCACCCTCCAGGTTGCGGTGGGGTTCCTGCTCACGCTGGTCACCATCAGGCTGGTGCCCGAGATCGCCGAGGTCGCCGGCTGGCGCTGGGGGTTCTCCGTGCTGGCAATCGGGCCCGCATTGGGCGTGGTCGCCATGACACGTCTGGCGAAGAGCCCATACGCGGCGCAACTAGCCGGGGGGAGGGGTTGAGTGACGTCCTCCAACATGCCGCCGGCCGAAGTCGAGGTGGATGCAGCCCTGGTCGTCGGGCTACTCGCCGAGCAGTGGCCTGCCTACGACGGTCAGTCGGTCACACCGTGGGCTCAGGGATGGGATAACTTCCTCTTTCGGGTGGGAACGTCACATCTGGTGCGCCTGCCCCGCAGGGAAATAGCGGTCGAATTGGTGGACAACGAGGTCCGCTGGCTCCCCGAGCTGGCAGAGCGACTTCCGCTGCGGGTCCCTGTCCCCCGGTTCGTGGGCGAGCCCGGCAAGGGGTACCCCTGGAGGTGGACCGTGGTCGATTGGTTGGCGGGAGAGTCGGCTGCGAATAGAGAAGATCTGGATCTACCTGTCTGTGCAAGGCAGCTGGCCCGGTTTCTCGCCGTCCTGCACCAGCCGGCACCTCCCGATGCCCCGGTCAACCCGTACCGAGGCATACCGCTCGCCGATCGCGATTTGGTGGTGAGAGATAGGATCAAACGACTCGGAGTCTCTGACGCCGAACTCCTCGCCCCGATCTGGGACAGCGCCCTCACCGCGACCCCGCACCCCGGTCCTCCCATCTGGATGCATGGCGACCTCCACCCACACAACCTGCTGGCCGATGACGGGCTGCTCACGGGGGTGATCGACTTCGGGGACATCAATGCGGCGGATCCAGCCACCGACCTCGCCATCGCCTGGATGTTCCTCCCGATCGAGCAGCACGAGGGATTTGCCGACGCTTACGGAGACTCCGACGAGAACCTCTGGACCCGGGCGAGGGGCTGGGCTTTGCACCTCGGCCTCGTCTACCTGGACTTTTCCGCTGACAATCCGGTCATGGCACAAATCGGCGAGACGACAATCGCCCGGCTCGTCGAGGAGGCGTCTACAGCTCGGGGATGACTCTGCCGTTGCAGTCGATCCCTTCGGCTGGTCGATAGTTGGCCTCGATCGTGTCGACCACGACCCGGCCGTCGGGATAAATGCGCTGACGATCTGTCTCTACGTGGGTGCATAGGCGGCGTTTGGTGATCCGCTGTTCGAGCTCGGTGACCTGGAGGTGAGGGGTCGAGTAGATGGTCACGGTTATCGATCGATCGTCGTAGGTCGGCCAGATGAGGATTGGATAGTCCGTAGTGTTGGTCATCACGAGATCGGGCCCCGGTATCGAGATGGTGGCCTCCCGACCGAACGGGTAGCGGGAGAAGTAGATCGAATGGCTCTGGTATTCGTCGAGGTCGAGCCCCGCCAGGTAAGCGGCATTGAAGATGGTGGTGACGAACTGGCTGACCCCACCACCCACCTCGTCGACCATGTGCCCGCGCCGGATCGCTCCAGCGGGCACGAACCCCTTGTCCCTCGTACGCTCGCCGACGAACTCGTTCAAGGAAAGCGACTCGCCGGGGACGAGGTAGACACCCCGGAGCATGTCGGCCATCGTATGGATATTCACCACCCGGCTCTCACAGCAGGGATGGTTGGTAGTGAACTTCGCCACCTCCTCCCGAACCTGGGAGCCGTCGGCCCACGCCAGAATCGACTCGTCGTCGTCAGGCCTCGGGTCGAGCAGGTAGAAGGCGCTACCTCCGTTGATCATGTCGAGGGCGGCGGCCTCGACCGAGCCGGCGGAGCAGCAGATTGGCGGTGGCTGACCCATCGCCATGGTGCGAACCTCACCATCCTCGACGACGAGGCGCGGCGGGACGAAGTCACCAACTGGCTTGTAGAAGATCTCCTCGATTTCCCGACGGAGAGCCTCTGTGTCGATGGTCACCACGAAGCTGCCGGCCGAGACCTCACTTACCAAGTGTTTGCGGATGGTGGCCGCTGAGACTCGGGCGCTCTGATTCCTGACCACGGTGAGCATGCCCGGAGCCGTCTTTTCGTTCAGCTCATCGACCAGGCTCGCCACTTGTGAGTCATGAACTTTGGGCACGAGGTCGACATGGGCCGCCACGAATCGATGTGGTCCCGTAGCGATGGGAGCGGACTCGAGCTGGTCGACGAGACTCTCGACATCGATGCCGGTGCCGATGTGCCCCGGTACCAGCCTCAGTGTGCCTGCTTCCTCGACGATCGAAGGCTCCACCGGCTCATCGATCACCAGGTCGTCTCTCTCCAGTCTCTCTCGTGCCGTCGCTGCGTCGAAGTGGACCACATCCTCGACTTGGTGGGTTATGAACGGGGTGGTTACCCACGAGGCGAACTCCGAAAGCGGGCTGGGACCGTGTCGGGCAGCGACGAGGCTGGAGAGCGTCTCTTCGTACCCATAGGAGAACCCGAGCTCGGCGGCAGGCAACACCACCTTCGATTCCCCGAGATCGATCGTGAGCGGCGTGGCCAACACCTCGACCTGGCGGGTCTCTACCTGATACGCCACCGTCTCGGGGGCCATCCCGGTCACGTCGAGACCGGCGAACTCGACGTTGGGTGCCACGACGCGACCCTCAGCCGAGACGTGAGACATCCAGCCCGCACCGGCGACTCCCAAGGGGATGAGGATTGCGGGGAGCGCCCAGAAGGGGCTCGTGGTAGGGGCACGGTGCCTGGCCATGTCCGATCACATGGTACGGAGGGGTGTCGATTCCACCTGACTATTTGAGAATGAGGCCTACGGGCTAGCTGGTACAGACCCAAGCGATGGCGAATGTGATCGTCACCGGGTCGACGTTGGAGTCCTCCGAGTTCCATGGCCCGACACGCGTGCGGACCATGAATTGGTGACTACCGACACTGAGCAGAGGTGGCGTGATCGAGTGGGTGAATCCGGTCGCGGTGGGCCCAGTGGTACCGACACTGATCCAAGTGTCTCCCGCAGTTGGGTCGTCGTGGAAGATCTCATAACCCGTACGTTGGGTAGTGGTCGAGTGAGCCCAGGTGATGGCCACCTCCAGGTTGTCCACGCCAACCAGACCGCAGCTCGCAATCACATTGGTGGGTGGAGCGGCGTCGACTGCCGAAAACGAGTTGTCCCCACTCGCCGTGGTCGAGGCAAATGCGGCGCCGACCACCCCGACCGTGCCAACCGCCATGGCAAGCAGGACCACGGCCGCCGACAACCATGGTCGCGTCCGCCACATGAGATAGGCGATCGACGTCAGACCGATGACGGCCACGAGCCAGCCCCAGCCGACGACTCGGACCATGCCGATGAAGGGGACGAGCAGCCTCCCTGTCCCCATCAGGTCGGCGTTGCGCACCAGGGAGGAGTCATCGGCTTGATTGGCGTCTCCTCTTGTCGTCAGCGACCCGTCCGCGTTTGCCCGAATGACGCGGTGCACAACGGGACCATCGCCGAGGTCGAAGGCAACGACCGACCCTTTGCCGGGTTGGCCGTGGTCGGGATCGATGAGGACGACGTCGCCGGTGTCGATCAGAGGGCTCATCGACCCAGAGGTGACCACCATGGGGTCCCAGCCGAAGAGAAGGGTGGGGACCACTGCCCAGGCCAGCATGGAGAGGAGAAGGGCTCCCACCATCCAGATGAGAAAGATGAAGGCCGACTCGACGGCTAGCTCGATGTCCCTTCGGCGGGGGACTGCGTCTACAGCCGTCATGGGCAGTTCCTGATCAGCTCAGGACTGGACCTCCCAAGTGAAGACCAGGCTGGTCACTGAGTCACCCTGGACGGCGTTGTCGGCGTCTGATGGGAGATCGACGGTGAGCCGGAAGGTCCTCGTCTCGGGAGTGCCCACCGGATTCCAGGCCACAACACCGCTGGTGTAGTTGCTGTGTGCGGCATGGAATGCGGCGAGGGTGTTGGTGGTGAAGATCGTGCTGGCGAAGCTGAAGTTGGTGCAGTCGTTGAGGGTGGTCGAACCCGTTCCGATGTCGACCGTGATGTCGAGCTCGGCGGCAAGTGATCCAGAGTCGGTGAGCCCGCCGGAGTAGAGCCTCACCTCACCCGCATCAGGGATCGTTCCTTGATAACTGACCTCGATGCATCGGACGACGGCCGGGTCATCGGGAGCCATGTTGGCCACGGTGAACATTGCCAGGCCGGTGTCGTCATCGGTGAGGGTCACGGTGCCTGCTTCGAACGAGTTGGCAGAGTTGGACGTCTGTGCCGAGAAGGCGGCTCGTGACGCGGTGAGGACGATCGCACCACTGAGGAGGACACCGAGGATGATGGCGATGAGCATGAGACTGCGTCTGCGGTCGTGATAAGGGTCGATCGCGTCCGGGACTGAGTGACGTCCTGGCATGACATGATTATCGACATCTGGATAAAGCGCTTGAGAGAGACACTGGTTCGCCCTCATCGCATATGACCCTTGACGCGTTTCGCGCTTCTGCGATAGAGTGGGGCCGAGCCCAAGATGCTCCGAACCGCTCCTCGTGGCGAACCCAGGAGGGGCTGTTCAACAACAGAAAATCCTTTTGGGGACATGCTGGCGCGTGTGCTAACATGTCCTTTCTTGCGTCACACCCCCACCAACTCTTCTTTCAAGGAGGCTGTCCTTGGCTTCGCGCGTGGCTGAGCGTTTCTCTTTCGGGAAAATCCCCGAAGTTCTACCCCTTCCCAATCTGTTGGCCGTCCAGCATGAATCATTCCAGTGGTTCCTCGACGAAGGTCTCCGCGAGATCTTCGAAGAGATAAGCCCGATCGAAGATTTCACGGGCTCGCTGGCACTCGAGCTCACCGACCATCGTTTCGGAGAGCCACAGATGACCCTCGACGAGGCTCAGGAACGTGACTCGAACTACGCGCAGCCTCTGTTCGTGACTGCTCGCTTCATGAACCGTGGCACCGGTGAGATCAAGGAGCAGCAGGTCTTCCTCGGCGACTTCCCCATCATGACCGAAAAGGGTGTATTCGTCATCAACGGCACCGAGCGGGTCATTGTTTCCCAGCTCGTGCGCTCTCCGGGCATCTACTTCGACGTCGCCAAGGACAAGACGTCCGACAAGATGATCTACTCCGGGAAGATCATCCCGGGTCGTGGCGCATGGCTCGAGTTCGACACAGACAAGAAGGACACCATCGGTGTACGCGTCGACCGCAAGCGCCGCCAGTACGTGTCGGCGTTTCTCAAGGCTCTCGGCATTGCCGAGACCGACGAGGAGATCCTCGAGATGTTCGGCCACTCCGAGTCGATCAGGAACACGATCGAGAAAGACACCAACGCCGACAAGGAAGAGGCTCTCCTCGACCTGTACCGCAAGCTTCGCCCTGGCGAGCCAACCACTGTCGAGTCGGCGCGCGGTCTCATCCAGACTCTCTTCCGCAACCCGAAGCGATATGACCTCACCCGTGTGGGTCGCTACAAGATTGCTCAGAAGTTCGGTGAGAAGGCGCCGAAGGACTATCGGGCGGAGGGGCTGCAGATGTTGCGTGACGAGGACATCGTCGACGCCATCAAGTACATAGTCGCGCTGCACGCCGGCGAGACCTCGATGAAGACCCATCTCGACAACGACGTGAGCATCGCCACCGACGACATCGATCACTTCGGAAATCGTCGCATACGCACGGTCGG
>Ga0268386_10001262_pt1 | contig 17318 bp, 15 predicted proteins | sample RVTome_15_FD_200260 | JGI IMG/M metagenome (GOLD analysis project Ga0268386, IMG submission 200260) | Soil microbial communities from uranium-contaminated site in the Upper Colorado River Basin, Wyoming, United States - RVT150D86... ...
CGACACCGACTCGAGCGCCACCTGCGCGCCGAAGCGCCGGCCGACGCGCTCCAGCATCACCACCGGCGAGGTCGTCGCGCTCATCTCGCGGCCACCCTACCGCGGCCGTGTTGCAGCCGGATGACCGCCGGGTGAAGCTACGATGAATCGGTCAGGCGGTGCGCGACTTCTTCCGTCTCCGGCGCGGCGTGCGCGGAGCCGCCGGCTGCGCGTCCTGCGTGAGCGATCGCACGCCCGCGATCGAGCCCGACAGCGTGTCCCGGACCGCGCGGCCCGCGGTGGACCCGATTCGGTCGGCGGCCTCCACCGCGCCGACCGCGGCGCTCCGGGCGAGCTTGGTCACGTCCACGCCGAGGTCGCGGGCCGCGGCCGCACTGCCCTCCACCGCCCGGCGCGCGACCATCGCGACGTCGCCGCCCACATCCCCGGCGGCCTTCACCGCGCCGCGTGCGGCCGAGCGGGCCACCTGGGCCAGATCCCCTCCGATCTCCCCCGCCGCGTTGATCGTGCCGCGCAGCGCCTCGCGGGCCACCGCGCCCAGGTCCGCGCCGATCTCCTCCGCGGCCCTGATCGCCCCGCGGACGGCGGCCACCCCGGCCTCCGCGAGAACCGCGCCCACGTCGCGCGCGCCCGCCACCGCGGTGACGATCGTGCTCTTCACCAGACTCAGCACGCCCACCGCGACGATCTCGGCGCTCGTGATCCCTCTCGCGGCCGTCCTCGCCGCTCCCGCCCCTTGAGCCGCGCGGCCTGCCGCCCGTCCGGCCGCGAGGCGTCGGGCGCGCGGCGCCCGTGCTGGTTTCCGTCTCCTGGTCGCTGCCATCACGTCCTCCCCGGCTCGGGCCCGCCTGCACCTCGAGCACCGTCCACGCGTCCACGCCTCGCCATCTCACCCACGAACAGCGGCAGCGCGGCCCCGCCCAGGACCAGCCCCCAGTCGGCCACGCCGAGCGGCGTGAGGCCGAGCAGGCCGCGCAGCGGGGGCAGGGTCATCGCCGCCACCTGAGCGCCGATCGAGAGAGCCACCGTTCCCGGCAGCACGCTGCCACCTCTCGGTCCCCGCCGCGACCGATAGCTGAGCGCGTGCAGCAGCTGACCGATGGTCAGGGTGGAGAAGGCCACGCTCGTGGCCCGTGCTCCCACCCCGTAGCGCGCGAGCCCGATCCCGTGCGCGGCCAGCGCGGCGGCGCCCAGGATCGAGGCATCCCGCGCGATCTCGATCAGGCTCGCGCGCGGCAGGATCGGCGCGCGGGGATCGCGCGGCGGCTGGCTCATCACATCGGCCTCGGCCGGCTCGACCGCCAGCGCCAGCGCCGGCGCCACGTCGGAGAGCAGGTTGATCCACAGGAACTGCATCGCCGACATGGGCCGTGGGATCCCGAGCGCCAGACCGCCCAGGGTGACCAGGATCTCGCTGACATTGGTCGCCAGCAGGAAGCGCAGCGCCTTGCCGATGTTGGCGTGTATGGTCCGGCCCTGCTCGATCGCGGTCACGATCCCGTCGAAATCGTCGCCCACCAGCACCACGTCGGCGACGTCGCGGGCCACATCGGTACCGCGCGCGCCCATCGCCACGCCGATGTCGGCCGCCCGGAGCGCGGCCGCGTCGTTGATGCCGTCGCCGGTCATGGCCACCACCTCGCCACCCGCCTGGAGCGCGCGCACGATACGGAACTTGTCCCGCGGGGACACCCGCGCGAACACGTCCACCTCGCGCACCAGCGCCCGCACCGCGTCCACGCCGAGCTCGCTCAGGTGCGAGGCGTCGAAGATCCGGGGCGGGCCGTCGCCGCGCCCCAGCTCGCGGTAGACCGCCGCCGCGGTCCGCGCGTGATCGCCGGTGATCACCACCGGCCGGATGCCCGCCCGGCGGCAGGCCCGGATCGCCTCCGGCACCGCCGGCCGGATCGGGTCCGTCAGCGCCACCAGGCCGGCCAGCACCAGCCCATCGTAGGTCGGCTCCTCCATCGCGGGCGCGGGCTTGAACGCCAGCGCGAGGAGGCGCAGGCCGCGGGCGGCCAGGGCGTCGTTCACCGCCACGATCTCCCGCTTCTCCCGCGGCGAGAGCGGCTGCGCGCGGCCGCCGTGGATCCAGGCGTCCACGCGCGCCAGCACCTGCTCCGGAGCGCCCTTCATCACGATCAGGATCGCGTCCGGCCCCACCGCGTGGGTCGTGGCCATCCAGTGGTGGCCGTCACGGCGGCGGCGCACGCCGCGCATCGGATACCGCTCCCGCTCCGCGCGGTAGTCGAGCCCCGCCTCGCGGGCGGCCCGCAGCAGGGCGCGCTCGGTGGAGCTCCCGCGCTTCTCACGGCCACCTTCCGCGAGCTCGGCCTCGTTGCAGAGCACTGCGATGCTCATCGCCCGCGCCAGCGCCGGATCCGCCGCCCTGGCCGCCACCGCCTCGTCCCGGCCGTATTCCCGGCCGCCGGCCCACCACGAGTCCACCGTCATGCGGTTCTCGGTGAGCGTTCCCGTCTTGTCGACGCACATCACGGTGATGGCGCCGAGGCTCTCGACCGCGGCCAGGCGCCTCACGAGCGTGCCCCGCCGCCGCATGCGGTCCATGCCGAGTGCGAGCGTCGTGGTGGCCACGGCGGGGAGCCCCTCGGGAACCGCGGCGACCGCGAGCGAGACGGCGCTCCGGAGCATCTCCAGCGCGGGCACCCCGCGCAGCAGCCCGAGGCCCAGGACCGCCGCGCACGCGCCGAGCGACAGACCGGCCAGTCGCCGGCCCGTCCCGTCGAGCTGCCGCTCGAGCGGGGTGGCCGCGGTCTCGGTCTCGGCCACGAGGGCGCGGATCCGTCCCAGCTCGGTCCTGCCGGCGGTGGCCGTCACGACCGCGGTCCCCGCGCCCTCGGTGACCACGGTGCCCGTGTACACCATGTTGGCCCGCTCCGCGAGCGCGCCGTTCGACGGGAAGACCGCCCCGCCCCGCTTCGCGACCGGCACGCTCTCGCCGGTCAGCGCGGATTCGTCCACCGCCAGCCCGTCCCCTTCGATCACCCGGGCGTCCGCGGGCACGTCGTGCCCCGCGCGGAGCAGCAGGATGTCGCCCGGCACCACGGCGCGGGCGGGCAGCGCCTGCTCGACGCCGTCCCGCCGGACGAGCGCCAGCGGCTCGCGACCGTCCTGGAGCGACGTGAGGATCCGCTCGACCCGCCGCTCGGTCAGATAGCCGATCGTCCCGTTGGCGATGATCACCGCGAGGATGGCCGCGGCCTCGAGGGCGGCCCCGCTCAGGAGCGACAGCGCGGCGGCGCCGCCCAGCAGGAGCACGGGCAACGAGCCGACGTGCCCCGCGACGATCTCGAGCGGCGCCTTGGGCTGGGGCACCGGTAGCCGGTTGCCCCCGACCGTGTCCAGCCGCCCACCCGCCTCCGCGCCGGAGAGCCCGCGCTCGGCGGAGGTGGTCAGGCGCCGGGTCACGTCGATCGCGGACAGGGTATGCCAGGCCGTCTCCTCGGGCTGGTGGCCGTTGAGTCCGTTGCGCAGCGCCCGGCTGTGCCGGCGCACCATCTCGGCAAGCTGCCGGGCATCGAGCTGGGCGGGGTCGAAGCGGACGAGCAGGCTGCCGGTGACCGCGTTGGCCCGCACGTCACGGACCCCGGTATCCGCGGCGAGACGCTCGGCCAGGGTGGAAGCCAGCCGGTGCCGTCCCTGCAGCACGGCGATGCGGAGCCGGAGGCGCCCCGGAACGGTGCTCGACACGACTGCGACGGCCGCCGCCCGCGGCAGGGACGAGACGGCTCGCTGGTCCGGGCGCCGGACCGTCACGGCCGGCCGCCGGGGCGGCCGTGACGCGGCGCGAAGCTAGGGGCTACCGGCCCTGCGGCGGAGGAGTCGTGCGGAACTTCTGCTCCCGGAAGTAGCGGCTGACTTCCGACTCGTACGAGCGGCGCATGCCGACGGCCGAGTCCATCACCAGATCGGCCAGGACTCGCATCAGGAGCGAACCGAGCATCAGGACCGCCTCCCTCCCGGGGAAGAGTGAACGATTCCTGCTCCCCAGTGTACGGAGACAGTGTGACAGGGCCGTGAATTAATCCGGTCATTTTTACTTCATGCCGGCCGGTTGCGCGAGCCGGTGAGACTCGCGAAGGCCCCCGCCCGGCGCGCGTGAACCAGGGCCGCCGCCACGGTCGTCCCGTGGCTCAACAGGATGCTGAGGGCCGGCCGGGCCAGGCCGAACGAGGCCAGCCCTACCACCAGCATGTTGGCGTGCGAGGCGATGTCGAGGGTCCGTCGCACCGCGCCGATGCTCGCCTGCGCGAGGTCGAGCGCCCGCACGACGCGATCGAGGCCGCCCCGGAGCAGCACGACGTCGGCGGCCGCGGTCGCGACCTCCGCCCCGCCGGGCACGGCGATCCCCACGTCGGCCTCGTCGAGCGCCAGGGCATCGTTGACCCCGTCGCCCACCATGGCCACCACCCGCCCGTCGGCCCGGAGCGTGGCGATCAGGCGGGCCTTGTCCTCGGGCAACAGGTCGGCGTAGTGATGTCGCAGGCCCAGCGATTCCGCGATGACGCGGCTCGGCTGGGGATGATCGCCCGAGAGGAGGATGACGTTGCGCATCCGCCGGGCCCGCAGCGCGCGGACCGCGGCCGGCGCGTCCGCCCGGAGCTGATCTTGGAGCACCAGCATCCCCGCCAGCCGCGCGTCGACGGCCACGAAGAGAGGCGACGCGCCGAGAGCATGGGCGGCCCGCTCGTCGTCGAGGGCCGACCGGAGGACGACCTCGTGGGCTTCCATGAGGCGCCGGCTGCCCACCAGGACCTGCCGTCCCTCGACCCGGACGCTGACGCCGAGGCCGACCTGTTCCACCGTGCCCGCGACCGCCGGGAGGCTCAGCCCGCGCTCCGACGCGAGGCGGGACACCGCGCGCGCGATCGGGTGCGGGAAGGGCCGCTCCGCGGCGGCCACGAGCCGGATGAGGCCGTCCTCGGACAGCGGACCATAGCGAACCGCGCGGGTGACCTGTGGCATGCCCACGGTCAATGTCCCGGTCTTGTCGAACACCACCGTGTCCACCCGGGCCAAGTTCTCCAGCACCCGCGGCCCCCTGATGAGGATGTCCTGCCGGAACGCCCGGTTGATCGAGCTCAGGATCGCGGTCGGCACGCCCACCCGCGCCGCCACCCCGTAGTCCGAGACCAGGATGGCGGCCCCGCTGTCCACGGTCCCGGTGAGCGCGGTGCCCAGGGCGGCCAGCCCGAGGGTGCGCCCGACGCTCCGATCCGCGAGTCGCTCCGCGAAATCCTGGATGCCGGACTTCTCGTCGGCGGTCGCCTCGATGGACTGCACGATGCGGCCCACCGCGGTGTCGAGACCCACGCGATCCACCCGGACCGAGATCGCGCCGTGCTCCACGGTCGTCGCCGCGAAGACCTGATCGCCGGCCCGCCGCTCCACCGGCAGCGCCTCGCCGGTCATGGTCTGCTGGTTCACGAGGGCCTCACCGCGCAGCACCGTGCCGTCCACCGCGAGCCGGTGGCCGGCGGAGACCACGACCGCGTCGCCCACCCGGAGGTCCGCCACCGGGACCGCCCGGGATTCCGATCCCTCGATCCGCGCCACGGCAGCGCCTGGCGCCGCGATCACGTCGCGCAGCGAGCGGCGGGCACCCCCGAGCGTGCTCGCGACGACGTGCTCGCCGAGCGCCCGGAGCCAGATCAGCAGCGAGGAGGCCACGAACTCCCCGCGCCCGGCGAGCAGCAGCAGGGTAGCCGCCTCCAGGACCTCCCCGTCCACGCGGCGCCTCGCGAGCCCGGCTCCCGCGCGGGCGACCGAGGGAATCTCCGCGGCCAGGACGAGACCGGCCACCACCGCCGGCGGAAGCGGCAGGCACGCCGCCGACAGCACCGCCGAGGCGCCGATCAGCCGCCAGAGAGGGGCCCGGGGCGCGGGGACCTTGGCCGGGCGGTCCGCCGGCGCGCCGGAGGTCGCGCTCCGCGGCGGCGCGATGCGCCCGAGTGCGTCGAGGAGCGCGTCCTCCCCGAGCCGCAGGGGGTCGTACTCGATCCGCACACTGCCGGTGAGCGCGCTCCCGTGGACCGCGCGGACCCCGGGCACGGCGCGGATCGCGGATTCCACCGCCGGGACGCGCACCTTCAACCACGGCATCGGATACCGGACGCGCAATCGCCCCCGGACGGAATGCGCGACCTCACAGCGCATGGACTCAGTCGCGCGTCGGCGGCAGCGAGTAGTCCCGGTAGAGCCCGTGCGCGTACCAGAGCGCGGTCGACCAGGCCAGCGGGCCGGTCCGGCCCCGCACCACCTCGGTGACGGCCCAGCCGATGAGGACGACGGGCAGGAGACCGCCGAGGCTGAGAGCACCTCGGGTCGCCCGCTGCACGCCTCGATCGACGACGCGTGCCGCCTCGCGGAGGCCGCCCGCCACTGGGGCTCCCGGCTCAAAGGAAACCGGCGGGTGCCCGTTCGAGGCCGCTTCCCGGCGGGTCCCCGTCAGGTGCGCGACCCGGTCGACCAGCGTGTCCGTGTCGGCGGCGTCGGGCCGGTAGAGGACGAGGAGACTGCGGGTGCGGGCGGACCATCGGGACCCGACCACGCCCTCCTCCTGCAACATTGCCGCGGCCAGATCCTCAGCCGGGACCGCCGGAGGAACCCGGAGGCGCAAGCGGCCCGGGCTCGAGTGGACGACGCGCAGCTCGCTCATCGCCCGGCGCCGGCAGTGCGCCGACGCACGGCCCCGTTGCTCCGCCGCCGCGACGGCGCCGCGGCAGTGGGCTCCACGTCGGGATCCGGCAGCGTCTCCGCGGCGGCCGCTTCCGCGTCCAGGTGCTCGCGGCGCGCCTTCGCCTCGGCGACGATGTCTTCGAGCGTCTCGACCTGCTCCGACACGAAGCGGCGCGCGTCGTCCAGCATACCCAGTGAAGCCGCGGCCGCCTCCACCGCGAACGGCCGGAACACGCGAGAGAGCGCGGGCACGAGCGACGCGGCGATCAGGCCCAGGGCGAACGAGAGTGGAGAAAATGCCATGGCAACCCTCCAGGATCTTGAGTGGAGCCGCCATTCTAGCAGCGCGATTATTACAAGACTGTTACGACGGCGCCGATCCGGAGGGGCTGGCCGATGCTTCGCACATCTCCCAGGACTGTCGGCCGAAGCACGCCTCCAGCAGGTCGTGATACGCGGACACGCCGGGCACGCTCACGCCGGGCTCCTTGGCCGCCTCGTCCCAGCGGCGGAGCGCCAAGAGGTCGGGCAGCCCCGGCTCACGCTCCAGGACGAGGCAGGCCGCGCGATCGAGCGGACCACCCTGTCGCAGCCACGAGCGCAGCGAGCCGAGCGACAGTCCCTCGGCATAGGTCCGGTCCACCGTGCACAGGTATCGCTTGGCGATCACGTGGTGCTCGACGAGCCAGGCGACCCGCGCGGGCACGAAGGGTCGGAGGAAGCGCGCGGCCCACTGGCCGTGGTGGGTGAGCGCCGATTCCTCGGCATCGCTGACGAGGTGACCCACGTCGTGCAGCAGCGCGGCCAGGACCACCTCGTCGCGGGCCCGCGCGGCCCGGGCCCGCGCCGCGCACTGCAGCGCGTGGTCGAGGACGGACACCGGTTCGTCGCCGAACCACGTCGCTCCGCGCTTGACCAGGAGGCCGACCATGCTCAGCTCGCGGGGAGCGACCTCCCGAGGCCCGTTCGCTCGCGGCATCGCTCACCCCCGATGCGCGGTGAGCGCGGACGGAGCCAACATCGCCAGCGCCGGCCCCCGCACGGCCTCCGGCAGCGTCACCCCGAGAAGGGCGGCCAACGTCGGCGCCACGTCGAGCGCGTCGAGCTGGCCAACCCGCGCGCCCTCGGCCACGCCGGGCCCGGCCATCACGAAGCCGGCCCGCAGGCGCGGATCGTCCGGAAGATGCCCGTGGGTCGCGCGATACACCGGCCCCGTGGCCACGCCCTCGACGGCCACGTCGCCGAAGTGCCATCCCGGCGCCGCGGTGAGCATCAGGTCTCCCTGGGTCGCATCGTCCGCCGGGTCGGGCAGCCCCAGCTCGGCGTACTCCTTCGCGCCGAAGACCGCCCCGACACCCGGCAGCTCGACCAGGCGCTCGCGCATCCGCCCCACCAGGAGTCCGTGGCTCGGTCCCCGGCTCACGTAGACGTGCGCGGCCCCGCCGTTGCCGACCGCTCGCACCTCGTGCCCGGCGATCGCACCTCGGCGATCCACGCGCAGGAGCCCGTCGGCGGCCAGCGAGGCGTTGGGCAGCGCCACCCGCTCGACCGGGACGAAGCCGTGGTCGCCGAGCACGGCCACCACCGTGGAGTCGAGCCGCCCCGCCTCCTCCAGGGCGATCAGGAGCCGCCCGATGAGCCCGTCCACGTACTGGAGCGCCCAGCGGGCCTCGGCGCTGTTCACGCCGAAGTCGTGCTGGAAGCTGTCCACCAGGAGGAAGTGGATCAGCAGCAGGTCCGGCGGGCGCCGGCCCAGGAGGTGGCGGGCCGCCGCGGCGGTGAGCGAGTCCTGGAGCGGGCCCAGGGCGTGCTGGCGGCTCCACTCTCCGTACCGGTGGATCGGTAGGCCGGCGGCGGCGAGCTCGGCCCACAGCGCCGGGCTGGCGTGGCGCTCGAAGAGCTCCTGCTCGTAGAACTCCGGAATATTGTCGGCGAGGCACGTCATCCCGCGGGTCTTCGGCCAGCACACCGCGGCCGAGGTCAATCCCGCGGCGACGGCGCGGTGGCAGAGCGTTTCGACCTGGATCGGGCGCTCCGTCCGGTCGCCGTAGTGCGATACGATCTCGCCGCTGGCCCGATCGAGCACGTGGTTGCCCAGCACCCCGTGGCGGGCCGGCGGCACCCCGGTGATCAGCGTGCTGTGGCAGGGCCACGTCACGCTCGGAAAGACCGGGCGCAGGCCCGCGGCCAGCGCGCCTCGCCCGATCAGGCTCCGGAGCGCGGGCAGCTCGAGCGTCGGGTCCGTCAGGAGCGCGGCCCCGAGCCCGTCCACGCTGACCAGCACGACCGGCGGCATGCTAGGCGCGGCCCTGGATGAGGCGGTTCGCCTGAGCGGCCGCCTCGTCAAGCGCGGCCTTCGGCGTCTTCCTCGCGAGGAACGCTTCCTGGATGGCGTCCTGCACCAGCTTGTAGATGCGCGTGCCTCCACGGCCCGGGAAGTTGTACCAGGGCACCATCTCGTCGAGCTGGCGGTAGGTCACGGCCGCGTTCGCGTTCTTCTTGAGGAAGTCGCCCATCAGCTCCGGGCGCTGGAGCGGGCTCTTCCGCACCGAGAGGTACCCCATCCCCTGCGCGGTGATGGTCGTGCCCTCGGGCCCCGTGATGTACTTGATGAACTCCCAGCCCGCGCGCTGCTGCTCCGGGCTCTTGGCGAAGATGTAGACGTTGTTGCCGCCCGCCGGCACGCGCCGCGGATGCTGCGGATGCTTCGGGAAGAGCGAGGCCCGTACCCCGAAGTCCACCCCGGTGGAGAGCACGGTGAGCAGCGCGGTGGTCGTCGAGAGCTGGGCGATCTTCCCCGCGTTCCACGACTGCTGGGCCTGCGTCCAGCCGAGCACCGGCATCGCCTTGTGCCGGTTGATCATGTCCACCCAGAACGTGAGCGCCTCGACGCCCGGCGCCTCGTTGAACGCGACCGACTTGCCGTCCGGCGCGATCATCCGCCCGCCCGCGCACTCGGTCATTGCCTGGAAGAGCCAGTTGCCCGTGATGTCGTAGTGGTACCACACCCCGGCCCGGTCGCCCTTCGCCAGGGCCCGCGCGCGCTCGACGACCTCGGGCCAGGTCGCGGGCGGGCGCTGGGGGTCGAGCCCCGCGTCCCGGTACGCCGCCTCGCTGTAGTAGAAGACCGGCGTCGACACCGCGTACGGCAGACCCCACTGCGCGCCCGCCTCGTCCTGGCCCAGGCGCAGCATCGCGGGCGCGAAGTCCGAGACCTCGAACCGGTCTTCCGCGATGAACTTGGCCACCGGGGTGATCGGGAAGGATCCGGTGTAGAACTTGTGGTACACGAAGCCGCCCTGCGCGACCGCGGGCAGCTGTCCGGCCGCGTTCATGGCCTGGAGCTTCTCCACCGCGCCCTCGTAGGAGCCCTGCACGAACAGCTCCCGGACCCGGACCCGGTCCTGGCTCCGATTGAACGTCTCGATCTGGCGCTGCACCGCGGCTTGCTGCACCCCGCCGTGGATGTGCAGGAAGTCGATCTCGACGGGCTTGCCCTGGGCCCGGGCCCGGCGGCTTCCCGCCGCGACGGCGGCGGCCGCGGCGGTGGTGACGAAGCCCCTGACGAATGCGCGGCGGCTTTGCATGTCTCGTCTCCTCGGGTGAGGGGTCATCCCTTGAGTCCGGTCCGGCTGATGCCTTCCCGGAACTGCTTCTGCGCGGCAATGTAGAGGGCGAGGACCGGCAGGGTCGCCATGGTGGCCGCGGCCATGGTGGCCTGCCACTGGATGTCGAGATCGGCCCCGGTGAAGCGCGGGATCCCGATCGGCAGCGTCCGCATCTCCTCGCTGTTCACGACGATGAGCGGCCAGTAGTACTCGTTCCACGCGGTGACGAACGCGATGATGGTAAGCGCGGCGAGCGCGGTGCGGGCCAGCGGCACGTGCACGTGCCAGAGCGTGCGCAGGGATCCGCACCCATCGAGCGCGGCGGCGTCGGTCAGCTCCCGCGGCACCCCCAGGAAGAACTGCCGGAGCATGAATATCCCGAAGCCCCACGCCAGGTGCGGGACCACCAGACCCGAGAACGTGTTGACCCAGCCGAGCTGGTGCACGATCACGTAGGACGGCACCATCAGCGTCTGCGGCGGGATCATCATGGTGAGCAGCACGAGCCAGAAGCAGGCCTCGCGGCCGCGGAACTCGAAGCGGGCGAACGCATAGGCGGCCAGCAGCGAGGTCAGGACCTGGCCCGCCGCGAGCGCGGTGGCGACCACCAGGCTGTTCAGCGCCCACCGCCCGAAGGGCGCGCGCTCGAAGACCTGGCGGTAGCCCTCGAGCGTCAGGTTGCTCAGGTTGAACCAGGTGGCCGGGGCGAAGAGCTCGGCGGTGGGCTTGAACGACAGCAGCACCATCCACCCGTACGGGATCGCCACCGCGGCGCCGACCAGCATCAGGGCGGCGTGGCTCGCGACCGCGCCCACGCGGTCACGACCGGCGCCTCCACCGCCCGCCGCCTTACTGGTAGTGAACATGTTCCTCTCCGCGGCGGATCTGGAACACGGTGAGCCCGGCCACCAGCAGGGCCAGCAGGGTCGCGAGCGCCGCCGCGTAGCCCACGTCGAAGAAGCGGAAGGCCGCCTCCCAGATGTGGTAGACGAGCACGTTGGTCGCGTTGGCCGGGCCGCCGCGCGTCATGATCTGCACGGTCGCGAAGACCTGGAACGACGCGATCACCCCGACCACCACCACGAAGAGGGTCACCGGGGTCAGCAGCGGCCACGTGATGTGGCGAAACGCGCTCCAGCGCCCCGCCCCGTCCAGCGCGGCGGCCTCGTACAGCTCGCGGTCGATCCCCTCGAGGCCGGCGGTGAAGAGAACCACGTTGTACCCGAAGCCCTTCCACACCCCCACCACCACGATCGCGAGCAGGGCGGTCACGGGGTCGTTGAGCCAGTTCGGGCCCGCGACGCCGGCCAGGCGCAGGACCTGGTTCACCACCCCGATCTGCGTGTTCAGGAGGAAGAGCCAGATCAGCGTGATCACGGTGATCGACGTCACCACCGGCAGGAACACCACGAACCGGTAGAACTCGCGGCCGCGCCGGAGCGATTGCACCACGAGCGCCAGGCCGAGGCCGATGGCGGTACCCAGCAGGACCGTGGCCCCCACGTAGATCACGGTGTTGACCAGCGACACGCGGAAGACCGGGTCGGCGAGCACCCGGCGGTAGTTGTCGAGGTAGACGAAGGTCTTCTGCGGGCTCACCATGTCCCAGTCGAAGAACGACAGGTAGAGCGAGTACGCCGCCGGCCCGACCCAGAACAGGCAGTAGACGGCAAGCGCGGGAGCGAGGTAGAGCCACGGGCGCGCGGGCGTCAGCCAGGCAGGGCGGGCCCGCGCGCGGGCCGCGACGCGGACCGAATACCCGAGCGCGTCGGCGCCGCCGAGCATCAGGCGCTCTCGAGCACGCTGCGGGCCACGTCGCCGATGCGGACCCGCCGCTCCATGGCCCGCCGCCTCAGCCATCCGAATGCGGCGGGCTCCGAGAGGCCGTCGCGCGTCATCAGGCGGGCCTTGGCCTGCTCGACGACCGGCCGATCCGCCAGGGCCCGCCGGAGCCGCCGCAGCTCGCGGAACCGCGCCACCGCGATGTCCAGCGTCGGCCCGACCTCCTCCGGCCGCAGGGGCCGGAGCAGCACCCCCATGACCCCCGGCGCCTGCGCGGGCCGGAGCGTTCGCGCCCGCACCGCGCTGGCCAGCAGGACGACCGCGGCGGGCAGATCGAGGGCGTGCGGTCGCGGAACTGCGCCGCGCTGATTCATCACGTCATCCGCGCCCAGCACCACCGCGTCCGGCTCCATGCGCCGGAGGAGGTCGACGCTGTCCGCCCGCAGCGGGGCGTCGACCACCACCATCCCACCACCCGCCTCGATCAGCCGCGTGACCTCGACGCGCAACCGCGAGTCCGAGTCGAGGACACCCACGCGCCACCGCGGCTGCGCCCGGTTCGGTCGGGGTCCGCTCGTCCGTCGCATGCACGCAGGGTCGGGGCAATGTGGCCCGGGGTCAAATCACGTATTGGCTACGGCCCTGTGTCGGCGCGCAACGCTCCCGTCCGCGGCGAGCCCGCTCTCGACCAGCAGCTCGTTCGCGATCGTCCGGTCGTTGGTGACCCGCGCGACCTTGTGCTGATCGCCGAGGCGCCCGGCCTTCCGCATCCAGCGATGAAAACTTCCCGTCGGCAGCGCGGTCACGGTGGGCGCGACCATCCCGACCGAGCCGCTCCGCTTCGTCCGGTAGTCGGTGTTGAGCGTGGCGAGCGCCTCGTCCAGGATCCGCGCGAAGTCGTCCGGCTCGGTCGGAGGTACGCGGAACTCGACGAGCCACTCGTGCCCGCCCCGCGGCTCGCCCGCGCCGGGCCATCGCGGCGCCACCGTGAACTCCACCACCTCCGCCTCGGTCCGGCGGCACGCCCGCACCAGCGCGCGCTCCACCTCCTCTACGATGACGTTCTCCCCGAAGGCGTTCACGTAGTGGCGCGTGCGCCCGGTGATCACGAGCCGCAGCGGATCCCGTCCGGTGAACCGGACCGTGTCGCCGAGCGCGTACGACCAGAGCCCGGCCGGCGTGCTCATCACCACCGCGTAGGGCCGCCCCAGCTCGATCTCGGCCACCGTGTGCCGCCGCGGTGCCTCGGCGCCCAGATCCTCCACGGGCACGAACTCGTAGAAGATCCCGTAATCGAGCATGAGGGTGAGGCCGCCCGCGGCCTCGGTCTGCACGCCGACGAAGCCTTCGGAGGCCGGATAGACCTCGACCCGCGGGAGGGGACGGCCGAGCCACTCCTCGAACACGCCGGCATAGGGCGCGAAGGCCACGCCGCCGTGGATCAACACCCGCAGGTGGGGCCAGAGCTGTCCGAGGCTCCGCAGGCGACGGCCGCCCGCGATCTCGGCGCGGCGCTCGATCCGCTCGAAGAGGATGACGAGCCAGGACGGCATGCCCGACAGCAGCCGGACGTCCTGCGTGGACGCCACCTCCGAGATGGCGTCCAGGCGCTCCTCCCAGTTCGCGATCGCGGCGCAGGCCGGCCCGGGGGAGTAGCGGCCGCGGAACCCCCAGGGCAGGCGGCTCGCCACCAGTCCCGAGAGATCGCCGACCTGCGTTCCTTCCCCGAGCGGGCGGAGCGTCGTGCTGCCGCCCAGGAAGAGCATCGGCCCGCCCATCAGGCTCTCTCCCCCGCCCGCCAGGCTCGCGGCGCGGAGCAGGGCGTCCCACCCGCCCTTCTTGTGGGCGGTGAACGCCTCCGGCGTCACCGGGATCACCTTGTCACCCGCGGTGGTGCCCGAGGTCTTCACCCAGTCACGGCATCGACCCGGCCAGGCGACGGACTCTTCTCCGGCCGCCGCGCGCTCGAGCCACGGCCGGAGCTGGCCGTAGTCCCGCACCGGCACCCGCGCCTGATACTCCGTCACCGAGCGGATGCCCCGGAAGCCGTGCGCGAGCCCGAACTCGGTGTCGCGCGCCGTCGCGGTCAGGCGCCGCAGGGCCCGCTCCTGCACGGCGACCGGGTCGCGCCAGACCTCCTCGAGCTGCCGGCGCCGGCGGCTGCCGTACCAGTCGAGCACCGAGCCCGCGGCCCGCGCGATCACCGCGCGCCTCGGAGGTCAGCCACTGCGATCTCCCTCCGGCTCTTCGTTCCCTCGAGCCAGTCGGTCAGCACCTCCGCGAACGGCTCGGGCCGCTCGAGCATCGGGGTGTGCCCGCACTGCGAGAGGTGCCAGAGGTGGGCGTCCGGGATGAGGGCGCGGAAGCGCTCCGCCACCTCGGGCGGCGTGATCCGGTCCTCGAGGCCCCAGATCAGGAGCGTCGGGACCCGGATGTCGCCGAGCCGCCCCTCGAGATTGTCCCGTCGCGCGTCCCGCGCCAATCGAAGAACGCGCAGCGCCGAGGCGGGCGTCGTCACCAGCCGGTGCACGTCCTCGACCCATCCCTCGGTGACCAGGGCGGGGTCGAAGAACACCTCCTCCATCTTGCGCCGGATCCAGGCGCGGTCCGGACGGTGAGGCACGCCGCTCGCGAAGCCCCGCTCGAACAATCCGGACGATCCGGTGAGGATCAGCCCCGACACCCGCTCGCCGTGGTCCAGGGCCAATCGCAGGGCCACGTGCCCGCCCAGCGAATTGCCCCCGATCACCGCGCGCGGGATGTCGAGGGCATCCAGGAAGCGCAGGACGTAGCGCCCGAGCGCGCCCACGGATGCCTCGCGCAGCCCGGGATGGAAGACGGGCAGCGTCGGCGCGATGGCCCGGTAGCCGTCGCCCAGCGCGTCGAGCACCACGTCCCAGTGGTGCATCTGCCCCATGAGCCCGTGGAGCAGGACCACGGGCTCCCCTACCCCTCGCTCCAGCCAGCGGAACTGCGGATCCTCATGAATGTCCACGGTGACCTCCCTGTCGAAGGCTGACGGTCCATCGCGTGTCAGCATGCACGGACCGAATTGAGGACATGCCTTTGCGCACGTGAAATTTCCGTTACGCGACGACGGGCCCCGGGGGACGCGGTCTAGGAGGGCGGGTCGATCGGCAGCGTGAAGCGGACGGTGGTCCCCTGCTGCTGCGGGCTCTCGATGCTCAGCTCTCCGCCGTGGGCCATGACCAGATGCTTCACGATGGCCAGCCCGAGGCCGGTGCCGCCCAGATCGCGCGAGCGTGCCTTGTCCACCCGGTAGAAGCGCTCGGTGATCCGGGGCAGGTCCGCGGCGGGAATGCCGATTCCGGTGTCGGTCACCGCGAGCTCGACCGCCCCGTCTCCGGCGCGCGCGGTCACCGTGACCGCGCCGCCCTCCGGCGTGTACTTCACCGCGTTGTCCACCAGGTTGATGAGCACCTGCACGACGCGATCGCGGTCCGCCATGACCGCGGGCAGGTCGGCGGGGGTATCGGCGGTCACCGCCACCCGCGAGCGGGCCGCCCGCGGCCCGATGATCGCCACCACCGAGGCCACCAGCTCGCCGAGGCGCACCGACTCCTTGCGGAGCGTCACCTTGCCGAGCTCGATGTTCGACAGGTCGGTCAGGTCGTTCAGCAGGCGCCCCAGCCGCTCGCTGTGGCGGAGCACGATCTCCAGGAAGCGCCGCGCGTTCTCGGGCTCCTCGAGCGCGCCGGAGAGGAGCGTCTCCAGGTAGCCCTGGATGGCGGTCAGGGGCGTGCGCAGCTCGTGGCTCACGTTCGCCACGAACTCGGTCCGGACCCGCTCGAGCTGGCGGAGCGCGGTCAGGTCGTGGAGCACCATGACCACGCCCGACTCGCCCCCGACCGGCGCGAGCCGGACCGCATTGACCCCGAGGACCCGCTGCGCCGGGGTGATCAGCGCGACCTCCCGGCGCAGGGCCGGGCCGGCGCCCTCCGCGTGCGCCGCGCGGAAGATCTCGTGCAGGTCCGCGCTGCGGATGATCTCCAGGAACGGCTTCCCCTCGCCCCGGGCCTTGCCCAGGCCGAACATCACCCGGGCCTGCTCGTTCATGAGCAGGATGCGCTCGTGGCCGTCCACCGCGATGACTCCCTCCACCATCGCGTCCAGCATGGCGGTGATCTTGGCCTGCTCCTGCTCGAGATCCTGGATCTTCTCGCGCAGACGCCCCGCCATCACGTTGAGCGAGCGGCCCAGGGTCCCGATCTCGTCGGTGGACCGCGTGGGCGCGCGGACCCGGAAGCTTCCCTCGCTCATCTGGCGGGCGATCGACTGCATCTCGACCACCGGCCGGGTCACCCGCCCCGCCACGAAGATGCCGATCCCCAGCGCGACCACCAGGGCCACCGCGCCGCCCGCGAGCATCACCTGGTGGAGCGTCGCGTACGAGGCGGTCACCGCGGCGAGCGGCAGGGCGAGGCGCAGCGCCCCCAGCACTCGGGTCTCCTCGCGCACGGGCACCGCCACGTACAGGAGCGGCGCCTCGGTGTTGGCGCTCCGCCGCAGGTCCCGCCCGACCTCCCCGGCGAGCGCCGCGCGGACCTCGGGCCGCCCGGCGTGGTTCTCGATCCCCGCCAGCTCGCCGATCCCGCGCTCCGACTCCGCGAGGACGCGCCCGTCGGGCGCGATGAGCGTGACGCGCGCGCCGGTCGCCCGCGCCACGCGGACGGCCAGATCCGCGGCCGCGGCCGGGCGCGCTCGATCCCGGAGGATCGCGCGAGCCTCGTCGTGGACGACAGCGGCCACCGAGCCGAGCCGGGTCTCGAGCGACTCGACCGCGAAGGTCTCGAGCGCCCGGGTCAGGTAGAGGCCCGCGATCAGGCTGGTCACCGCCACGAACCCGACCAGGGTCAGCGTCAGCTTGAGCGCGATGCTGCGCCGGATCAGCCGGAGCAGCGTCCGCATCACGCGTCCCCTTCCAGGCGGTAGCCCACGCCGGTGACGGTGCCGATGCGGTGTCCCTCGGCACCGAGCTTCTGCCGCAGCCGGCGCACGTGGACGTCCACCGTGCGCGACTCGATCTCCCCCGCCGCGGTATAGCCCCAGACGTGATCCAGCAGGTACTCGCGCGACAGGACGCGCCCCCGCGCCTCCACGAGGGCCCGGAGGAGGTCGAACTCCCGGCGCGTGAGCGAGACGGGCGCGTCGTCCACCGTGACGATGTGGGCCGCCGGGTCGATGCTGAGCCGGCCGACCGTGATCGGC
>Ga0268386_10001263_pt1 | contig 17313 bp, 15 predicted proteins | sample RVTome_15_FD_200260 | JGI IMG/M metagenome (GOLD analysis project Ga0268386, IMG submission 200260) | Soil microbial communities from uranium-contaminated site in the Upper Colorado River Basin, Wyoming, United States - RVT150D86... ...
TGAGCAGGTCCTTGTTGCTCGTCTCGAACTCGAGCCAGGCGCCGCGATTCGGGATCACCTTCGCGGCGTGCAGCATGCGGCCGGTGGCGGGATCCTCGGTGGCGGTGTAGTACACGCCCGGCGAGCGAACGAGCTGGCTGACCACGACGCGCTCGGCGCCGTTGATGATGAAGGTGCCCTGCTCCGTCATCCATGGGAAATCACCCATGAAGACCGTCTGGTGCTTGACCTCGTCGGTCTCCTTGATCACCAGGTCGACCTCGACCTTCAGCGGCTTCGAGAAGGTAAGGTCGCGGGTGCGGCAATCCTCCTCGCTGAACTTCGGCTCCTCGAAGTAGTAGTCGCGGAAGTGCAGCTCGAGGTTCTTGCCGGTGAAGTCGGTGATCGGGGTGATCTCGTCCAGCAGCTCGCGGAGGCCGGTCTGGACGAACCAATGGAAGGAATCGGTCTGGGTCTGGATCAGGTTCGGGAGGGGGAGGACCTCGGGAATGTGCGAGAAATTCTCACGGCTCGGGGCCAGCTCAAACCGGCTGGCTGACTCGGCCAAGGCCATTCAGGACTCCTTGCGGGGCAGGGTGGAGGGCATGGTGGGGCGCGGACACGCGAACGGCGAGTATATCACGCTCAACCGCTTCGTCAACTGAAGCGCCCCGCGGCCGACCACGCGTGTGCCACACTCCGCCGGATGGGCGAGATATCACGAATCGACCTGCGCTCGGACACCATCACGCTTCCCTCTCCGGGGATGCGCCGGGCCATCTACGAGGCGGAGCTGGGTGACGATCAGTACGGCGAGGACCCGTCCGTCAACCGGCTCCAGGACGAGGTCGCCCACCTGCTCGGCAAGGAGGCGGCGCTCTTCCTGCCCACCGGCACGATGGCCGATCAGGTGGCCCTCCGCACGCTCACCCGTCCGGGAGACAGCGTGGTGGTGCCATGGGGATCGCACGTCGAGCTCCACGAGACCGGCGGCGCGGCCGCGAACGCGGGCATCCAGCTGGTGCGTGCCGGCGATCCGGCCCGGCGCGGCCTCTATGACGCCGATGACTTTCGGCAGGTCGCACTGGCGCGCGAGCACATGCTCTATCCGCCGACCACCCTGGCCTGGATCGAGAACACCCACAACCGCGGCGGCGGCGTCGTCTTCCCGGAGACCGACGCGGTCGCGGTCTGCTCGGCGGCCCGCGAGCACGGCGCCGCCGCCTTCTGCGACGGCGCCCGGCTCCTGAACGCGGCGGTCGCCAGCGGGCGGTCGGCTGCCTCGCTCGCGCAACCATTCGACCTCGTCAGCCTCGCCCTCTCGAAGGGACTCGGCGCGCCGGGCGGCTCACTGCTGGCGGGGCCGGCTGAGCTGATCCAGGTGACGCGACGGCATCGGCGCATGCTGGGCGGCGCGATGCGGCAGGCCGGGATCCTGGCGGCCGCGGGCCGGTACGCGCTGGAGCACAACGTCGAGCGGCTTGCCGAGGACCACGCTCACGCGCGGCTGCTCGCTGATCGCTTGGCGGAAAGCGAGGCCATCGTGCTCGATCCGGCCCTGGTGGAGACGAACATCGTCGTCTTCGACCTCGCCGATCCCGCCGCCGTCGCCGACGCACCCGCGTTCGTCGCGGCCTGCGCCGATCGCGGCGTCCTCCTCAACGCGTTCGGCCCGCGCACGATCCGCGCCGTGACCCACCTGGACGTGGACGCCGCGGCGTGCGCTCACGCTGCCGATGTCATGCGAATCGTGGCTGCCGGAGCTTGAGTCAGCCCAACGTTCGGACGGCCTGCCCGCTTGGCGACCGCGTGTACCATACCGGCCGAGCCACCGAGCGGCCGCCGTCCGGTCGTGCCCGCGCAGCCGGAGCGGCGAGAGGGAGTGATCGGTGACCGCCCAGGATTTCCTCAGCGCCGTCAGCCAGGTGATCTTCCTGGCGTTGTTCGTCGTCGCGACGGTACGACTGGTGCGACGGCCAGGCTGGGCGACGCTCGACACATTCCTCTTCTTTGCCGTCATCGCCGGCATCCTGGTGGCTGGCGACATCGCTGCGCTCCTGGGCTTCGAGGACGATCCGACGCTGAGCGTCGTGAACTGGGTCGGCATCGCGGCCATGCCGTTCCTCCTTCTCCGGCTTGTCGACGACTTTCGGCCCCAGCCGATCGCGATCATGGCGATCGCGACCATCGCGTTCCTCGGCGTCGCGCTGACCGGCATCCTGGTCCCGCAGCCCTGGGGCCTCGTCAGCCTCGTCGTCGTGGTGCACGTCGTCGCGCTCGGCGCCTACGCTTCGCTGGCGTTCCTGCGCGAGGCTCGACGTTCGAACGGCGTGACGCGGCGCCGGATGCAGGCCGTCGCGATCGGCTCGGGCCTCCTCGCCGTGGTCCTGCTGCTCGTCGGGGTGACGGTCGTGGTGCCCGATGCGCAACCGGCGATCGGCCTCGTGAACCAGGTTGTTGGCCTCACGCTGGTGGTGGCCTACTTCGTCGGCTTCGCCCCACCCGCGTTCCTCCGTAGGTCGTGGCAGGAGCCAACCCTCCGCGCCCTGCTCGCCGAGGCGACGCAGCTCGTCCATCTCCCCGACCCGCGCGCGATCGCGCGGCGGATGGAGGAGCGGGCGGTGGCCGCCACCGGGGCCGATGGCGCTCGAGTCGGGCTGTGGGACGAGCACGCCGCCGTGCTCCTCTTCGATGGCCCCGACGGCGAGCGTCGCGTCGCCCCCGGGGGCTTCATCGCCGGTCGTGCATTCCAGGCCCAGGCGCCGATGTTCTCGAGCCGCGCCGAGCGCGACGCGCCGGCGCATGCCGCCGAGTACCGCGCCACCGGGATCCGCGCCATCGCGGCGGCGCCGATCACCTCCGGCGATCGCCGCCTCGGCGTGTTCGTCGTGTACGCCGCGCGGCCGCCACTGTTCACCGATGACGTGATCTCGCTCATTGGGCTCATGGCCGAGCAGGCCGCGCTGGTGCTGCGCAGCCACGAGCTCCTGCGCGGGGCGGCGCAGGTGCGAGCCATGGCCGAGGTGACCCGGCTGAAAGACGACTTCCTGTCGGTGGTGGCACACGACGTGCGCACGCCCCTGACCACCATCCTGCTCAACGCGGAGCTCCTCGAGGACGCGCTGGACGGCGGCAGCGCGAACGCCCGTCGTGCCAGCAGCCTGCGCACCGAGGCGCTGCGGCTCAAGCAGCTGGTGGAGGACTACCTCGACGTCGTGCGAGCGGACGAGGCGCGTCCCGCGCGCCGCGAGCCGGGCGACCTGGTCTCCCTCGCGCGAGAGGCGATCGACGGCATGGGCCAAGACGCCGCGCGGGTCTCGGTGCGCGGCGATGCCTCGGTGGCAGGCACCTATGACGGCCCGCGCATCCAGCAGCTCGTCCAGAACCTCGCCAGCAACGCGCTGAAATACAGCGACCCGTCGGCATCGGTCGGGGTCGGCGTCCACGCGGACGGCGCCGATGCCACCCTCGAGGTGACCGACCACGGAATCGGCATCCCGGAAGCCGATCTCACGCTCCTCTTCGAGCGCTTCCACCGGGGGCAGAACACCGACGACCGGCGCTACGGCGGCCTCGGCCTGGGGCTGTACATCTGCAAGCAGATCGCCGAGGAGCACGGCGGGTCGATCCACGTGACGAGCAAGGTCGGCGTGGGGAGCACCTTTACCGTCCGGATCCGGCGTTGGGCCGTTTCCGACGAGCCAGCCCTCGACGAGGCCACGCCGGACGAGGTCGCCTCATGAGCGGCCCGGTCCTCGTCGTGGACGACGACCCCGCGATCCGCGACGCCGTGCGCGACGTCCTCGAGGCGGCGGGCATGCGGGTCGCCACCGCGCAGGACGGCGCGGATGCGCTCGAGCAGGTGCTCGCGGAAGCGCCCCGCCTCGTCTTGCTCGACATGCGCATGCCGGTGATGGACGGCTGGCGCTTCGCCCAGGCGCTCCGCGAGCGCGACCTCGCCCTGCCGGTGGTGGTCATGACCGCCGCCGCCGACGCGCGACGCTGGGCGGAGGAAATCGGGGCGCAGGGCTTCGTCGCGAAGCCATTTGCCGTGTCCGACCTGGTGAGCACTGTCGAGCGCTTCGTCGCGGGCTAGGCGACCTCGGACCGCTCTCGCATCTCCGCCACCAGGCTGGCCGCGGCGTCCTCGGGGAGCTCACGGTCGAGCAGCGGCAGGTACAGCTCCTCCTCCTTCGCGAAATGGAGCATGACGACCGCGTGGAGGCCGTACAGCAGGCGCCGGATGGACTCGATCGTCTCGCGCGTGGGGCTGTGGCGGAGCCGCGCCTCGAGGAAGCGCAGCGCCTCCGTCATGCGGGCGATCTCGACGTGGTCGCGCCGCATGGTGGCGGTCGCGCCCGGCGACCCGAGCGTTGCCTCGACGAGCGGATAGAGCGTCGTCTCCTCGACGCGGGCATGCGGCAGGAGCGCCCCGTCGAGGAAGGCGATCGCGCGAGCCACGCGGGAGTGGACGCCGCCGCGGTCCAGGGCGGCGGCACCGGCCGCGGCCATGCGCAGCTCGTCGACCTGCGCGACGAGCTCGCGGTGCCGCGCCCTGAGCGGGTCGGTGGGTCGCAGCGTGTCGCTCATGCGGTGCCTCCTTGCCGGAAGCATCCGTACGTCCGCCACCGGGCCGATAGGGCCGGAGGTCCCATCCGGGCATTGCCACCGGCCCCCGGGGCGGGCACGACGAAGGCCGGCCCTCGCGGGCCGGCCTTCGCATCGGTCTGGGGAGCGCGGGTTACTTGACCTCGACGCTGGCTCCCGCCTCGGCGAGCTTCTCCTTGACCTGCTCGGCCTCCTCCTTGGTGACGCCCTCCTTGACGGGCTTGGGCGCCGCGTCGACGAGGTCCTTCGCCTCCTTGAGGCCGAGGCCGGTGAGCTCACGGACTGCCTTGATGACGAGGATCTTGTTCGCGCCGACATCGGTCAGGACCGCGTCGAACTCGGTCTTCTCCTCGGCCGCGGCGCCGGCCGCGGCGCCATCGCCACCGCCCGCGGTCGGGGCCGCAGCCACAGCCACCGGTGCCGCCGCGGTGACGCCGAACTTGTCCTCGACCGCCTTCACGAGGTCGCTCAGCTCGAGGACGGTCATGTTCGAGATCGCGTCGAGGATCTCGTCCTTGCCCAGTGTCTTGGTTGCCATCGGTCGTGTTGCTCCTTCTTGCTCGACGTGCGGCGGCCGATCAGGCCGCGCCTTCGGTCTGCTGCTTTTGATCGGCCACGGCGTTCAGCACGCCGGCCAGGTTGCGGAGATTGGCCGCCAGCACGCTGGCGAACCCGGTGAGCGGGCTGGCGATGCCGCCCGCGAGCTTGCCGAGCAGCACCTCGCGGCTCGGAAGAGAGGCCATGCGGGTGAGCGCGTCGGCGTCGATCGCCTGGGCGCCGAGCATGCCGCCCCGGATGGTGACGACGCGGCTGTACGGGCGAAACGCCTCCTGCAGCGCCTTCGCCAGCGCGACCTCGTCACCGGCCACCGTGGCCAGGGCCGTGGGACCGGCGAGCATCGGCTTCAGCTCGGCGCGCTCCGCGTCGTCGGCGGCGATCTTCAGCAGCCGGTTCTTGGCGACGTGGAGCTCCACCCCGTTGGCACGCAGGGAACGGCGGACCACCTGCATGTCCGCGACGCTGAGGCCGCGGTAGTCGGCCACGGCGACCGCGGAGCTGTCGCGCAGCAGCGTCACCAGCTCGCGGACGGCATTCCGCTTGGCATCGGTTGGCATCGGCCTGTGATCCACCTCCAGGTACGGAAAAGGTCCTCGCGCGCGTCAGCACGAGGACCCATGGCGGATCACCTGGTTCGTGCCTCGGCGTGCCGCCGGCCTCTCCGGGCCGACAATTGGTCCGGGGCTCTCACCCGGAACGCATCGCGGTCTCTGGCGAATGTCTGATTGCCGGCGGATCGTAGCCGATACGGACGATCGCGGCAAACGCGGAGACGACTGCCCGTTGACAGGCAGCGGACAATCCGCTTGGACGGGCGTCCGGGAACCCTTGCGACCCATTGGGGGGACGCGGCCCTCACGCTCGTACGGAGTGGTTGCCTCACCCGAGCTTGTGGAGGTTCCCCCGATGCCCCGTTCCCGGCTGGGTGCCGCTGCGCGCCTGTCTTCGCGTCTGCTCGTCCTCACCGTCGCCCTGTCGCTGATCGCCATGCCGGTCGGCGCCCGGTCGGCGCCCGCGCCTTCAGCGCCCGGCGAGTCCGCGGCGCCCATCCAGAAGGGCCTGCTCGATGAGCTGCGAGCCGGCGAGACCGACACGTTCATCGTGGAGTTCGGCGCACGTCCGAACCTCGACCGCGCCCATGACATCAAGGACTTCCGCGCGCGGGGGCGCTTCGTGATGAAGGCGCTGGTCGATGCGTCGGCCGTGCAGGGCCAGGCCATCGGCCTCGTCAAGCGCACCCCCGGCGCCCGCTCCCAGAGCTTCTGGCTGCGCAACACGCTGGTGGTCACCGGCGGCAGCGCCGACCTCGCGCGCAGGCTGGCGGCCCTTCCCGGCGTGACCAGCGTCCGGGCCGAGAAGGTCTATCCGCTTGTCAAGCCGGTGGAGACCCGCGCGGCCGTCCTGGCCGAGGCCGGGGATCCCGAATGGGGTGTCGAGAAGATCGGCGCCGACGCCGTGTGGGTCGAGGGAATCCTCGGCAGCGGTGTCGTCATCGCCAACATCGACACCGGCGTCCAGTACGACCACCCGGCGCTGGTGAGCCAGTACCGCGGCAACCTGGGCGGTGGCTCGTTCGATCACGACTACAGCTGGTGGGATCCGACCGGAATCTGCGGCGATGAGCCGTGCGACAACGCCGGGCATGGCACGCACACCATGGGCACCATGGTCGGCGGCGACGGACCGGGACCATTCAGCCCGGACATCGGCGTTGCGCCGGGTGCAGCCTGGATCGCGGCCAAGGGCTGCGAGGACTTCTTCTGTTCGGAGACGGCGCTGCTCTCCTCCGGCCAGTTCATCCTGGCTCCCACGGATCTCAACGGCGACAACCCCGACCCGTCGCAGCGCCCCGACATCGTCAACAACTCCTGGGGCAGCTTCCCAGGCGATCCGTTCTACGCGGACGTGGTCACCGCCTGGCGTGCCGCGGGCATCATCCCCGTCTTCTCGGCCGGCAACGACGGGCCTGGCTGCGATTCCGGCGGCTCTCCGGGCGACTTCCTCGAGGTGTTCTCGGCCGGGGCCACCGACATCGATGACGAGATCGCGGACTTCTCCGGCCGCGGCCCGTCGGGCTTCGGCAAGGTGAACCCGGATGTGTCGGCCCCCGGCGTGGACGTCGTCTCGTCCGTGCCGGGCGACGGCTACGAGTCCTTCTCCGGCACGTCCATGGCCGCGCCGCACACGGCCGGCACGCTGGCGCTCGTCCTGTCCGCCGAGATCGCGCTGGCGGGTGACTTCGACGCCGCCACCAGCGCCGTCCGGGTCACGGCCCTCGACATCCTCGACGACCAGTGCGGCGGGGACGAAGACGGCGACCCGAACAACGTCTACGGCGATGGCCGGATCGACGCGGAGGCAGCGGTGGCCCTGGTGGCCACCGGCGGCACCCTGGCCGGCACCGTCACCGACGTCGACAGCGGTGATCCAATTTCCGGCGCCACCGTCTCCGCCTTCACGGCGGAGCGCACCTTCCGGGCCACGACCGCGGCCGACGGCACGTACGAGATCTTCCTGGCGGCCGGCACCTATGGCGTCGCCGGCGAGGCGTTCGGCTACGCACCGAGCCTGGCCGAGGGCGTGGTGATCGAAACCGACCTGACCACCGTGCAGGATCTCCAGCTCGACGCGCTGCCACGATTCGACGTTACCGGGGTGGTCAGCGCCGCCTCCGACGGCGAACCGATCGAGGGCGCGACGGTCAAGGCCATCGGCACCCCGGTCGACCCGGCGGTCACGGCCGCCGATGGCAGCTACACCCTGAACCTGCCGATCGGCAGCTACACCCTGCGGGCGACCGCGGGCGGCTGCACCGATATCGGCCTGGCCGACGTCGAGCTCATCGACGCGGACGTGGTGGCCGATTTCACGATCGCACGCAAGCTGGACGACTTCGGCCATGGCTGCTCGCCCATCGCGTTCGACTGGGTGGACGCCGGAACGACCTCGCCGCTGTTCGGCGACGAGTTTGTCGGGCGGCTCAATCTGCCCTTCGACTTCCCGTACTACGGCGAGACCTACGACACCGTCTGGCTCAGCGACAACGGCTACCTGAACTTCCTCGGTCCCGACCAGTTCAACAGCTTCCCGATCGAGCTGCCGTCCGAGTCCGATCCCAACGCGGCCATCTACGCGCTGTGGCGGGACCTTCACGTGGACGAGGACGGGGCGATCCGGTACGAGGCGCTGGGCAGCGCGCCCGACCGCGCCTTCGTCATCGAGTACGACACGGTGAAGGCCGGCACGCGGGCCGTCTCCTTCGAGATCAAGCTGTGGGAGAACGGCGATATCGACCTGCTCTACGCCAGCGCCGGCAACGGCGACGACGCCACCATCGGCATCGAGGATGCGGACGGAACCGATGCCCTCTCGTTTGGTTTCCGGAGCGACGTGCTCGAGACCAACGTGGCGTACCGCTTCTCGGAGGTGCCGAGCGGCCTGGTGACCGGAACGGTCACCGACGCGAACGACGGGCTTCCCGTCGCCGGTGCCGAGGTCGAGGCGCTCGGCAGCGGGCGATCGACCCACACCGCGGAAGACGGTACGTACCAGCTGCGGCTCCTGCCGGGCTCCTACACGCTTGAGATCCGCTCCGATGGCTACACGACCCATTCCGAGGGGATCTCGCTGGTCGACGCCGAGGTGCTCGTCGTGGATGCGGCGCTCGAGGCGCCCGTCGCCTCGGTGGCCCCGCCGGCCCTCGACGCCAGCGTGGCGCTCGGAGACTCCGTGGATCAGACCGTGACGCTGTCGAACAGCGGCACGGCGCCGCTGGAGTGGGAGGTTCGTGAGCGGCCGACCGGCTCATCGCCGCCGGACCTGCCGGAGCTTGCCGGCAACCCGCTGCGCATTCCGGGCTGGGAGCGACCCACCTTGCCGGCCGGCCTGCCGCAGGCCGGGACAACGGCGCTTCCCTCCGACCAGCTCCAGGAGATCATCGCCGATCCAGTGGGAGATGGCGGCAGCGTCGACCTCGTCAGCGTCCGAGCCGGCGCCGATTCCACCGAGATCACCATGGAGCTGGCCTACGCCTCGGAGAGCGAGGCGGAGCAGGGCGCGGGCTACGTCTTCCTCGATATCGACCAGGATCCATCCACCGGCGAGCCCGCTGAGTTCTTCTCCGGGCTCCCGACCCAGGACGTCGGCCTGGAGTACTTCGTCGACCTCTTCCTGGCCCACGAACCGGAGCCTGTCGTCCTCATCGTGGACGCCTTCCAGTTCGAGATCGTGGCCGTCACCGAGGCGCGGGTGGTTGGCGACACCATCGGCTTCGACATCCCGCTCGAGGCGATCGGCGGGGACGATGGCTTCGTCAACACGGCGCTCGTCACCGGCGACTTCTTCCAGCCCACCGACTGGGCGCCGGACGTGGGGCACGGCACCATCGAGCCGTTCAGCGATGCGCCGTGGGTGGCGGAGGATCCGACCAGCGGCAGCGTGGCCCCCGGCGAGAGCGTCGACGTGACGGTCACGCTCGGCGGCGCCGACGTTGCCGGCGGATCGTACAGCGGCAAGCTGGTGTTCCTCACCAACGACCCGCGGCAGGGTTCGCACGTCGTCGATCTCTCGCTCGAGGTCGTGCTGCCCGAAGAGTTCGGCGCGGCGAGGGGCTTTGTCTACGACGCGCACACCGGGGAGCCGCTGCGCGCCACGGTGGTCGTGGAGGCCGAGCTTGGCGGGGCGCCGTACCCGGTCACGGTTACTGCCGGCGCCGATGGCGAATACCTGGCCTTCGCCCCGGCCGGCACCTGGCCGGTCCGGGCATCGCTGAGCGGCTTCGTGGCCACCAACTCGGAGGTCACGATCGCCGCCGGCGCCACCATCTCCGGCCAGGACCTGCCGATGCACCGTCGGCAGGCCCATGCGACGCTCGACGGCGGCCCATTCCGGTTCGTGCTGCGTCCCGGACGCACCGCCAGCGACAGCCTGACCATCGGGAACGTGGACGGCCACCGGCGCCTCACCTTCGAAATCGGTGAGGTGAGCCTGGACGGCGGCGCCTCGGTGGAGGGAGCGGCCGCGACCCCGCGGGCGATCCCCGACGGCGTCGATCCCAACGCGCGCTCCACCCGCGGGTTCGGGACAAAGGTCCGCCCCGACGTTCGGGGGATCAACTTCCCCGGGGACATCCTTGCCGCCTGGTCCACCGAGGGCGCCGACCTCCCGTGGGGCGTCGGTTTCACCGGTGACGTCTGGCTGACCGATGCGTTCGAGGGCGACGACCTGTGCGGCTTCACCGGCGGCTGCACCATCCACCAGTTCGATGGCGACGGCCTCCCCGGTTCCGTGATCGACGCCCCATGGGTCGAGATCTTCGCCGGCGACATGGCCTACGACGCCGACCGCGGCCTCATGTGGGTGATGCAGATCGGCGAGAACGACAACGGCCTGTACGGCATCGACCTCGCCGACGGCTCCGTGGTGGAGACCCTGGCGGGCTCACCGTGGGCCGACATCAGCCAGCGCGGCGTTGCCTACGATGCGGCCAGCGACACGTTCTACGTCGGTGGCTGGAACGAGGGCATCATCTACCACGTCGCCGGACCCTCGTGGCCGACGCCCGGCGAGACCCTTTCGAGCTGCAGCCCGGCCGATCCCAACATCTCGGGCCTGGCATGGAATCCGGCGTTCAGCCTGCTGTGGGTGGCGACGAACTCCGACTTCGACACCATCTACCTGGTGGACCCGGCCACGTGCGACACCTTCGGGGCCATCGACCATCCCGATCCCGGCTTCAACGGCGCCGGCATCGAGCTCGATGACCAGGGCAACCTGTGGACGGTGTCCCAGAACAGCGCCGTGGCGTTCCTGATCGAGTCGGGGCTCCCGGTCTTCAGCGACGCCTCGTGGCTGACCGTCACCCCGGAGAGCGGCGGCGTGGCCGCCGGTCGATCCCGGCGGTTGACGGTGGAGGTCGACACGACCGGGCTGGCCCCGGGCGTGTATCGGGCCGACATCGTCGTGCAGACCAACGACCCCGATGCGAGCACGATTGGCGTGCCGGTGGAGCTGGTCGTTCCCGCCTACCAGCGCGGGATCAACGCCGGCGGACGGTCGTACGTGACCTCGGCCGGCATCCGCTACCGCGCCGATCGCGAGTACGCACCTGGCGGATTCGGCTACGTTCGCGCTGGCCGGGTGGTCTCCACCACGCGCGACATCCGTGACACGCGGCAGGATCCGCTCTACCAGCGCATGCGCGTCGGAATGTGGCGGTACAACTTTGATGTGCCGCGCAGGGGCATGTACAGCGTCCGCCTCCAGTTCGCGGAGATCGAGCACGCCGCTCGGGGCGCGCGCGTGTTCACCATCTTCGTGGAGGGGGACCCGGTGCTGGTCAACCTCGACGTGTTTCGGCGCGTCGGGGCGCGCCGGGCGTTGAACGTCACGTTCGCGACCAGGGTCCGGGACGGGACGCTGACCGTCCGGTTCTCAGGACAGCGCGGCGATCAGCCGATGATCTCCGCGATCCTGGTCACGCACCGACCCGACCTGAGCAACTGATCCGGGGTGGGCCGTGCCTCGCTGGCACGGCCCGCTCGCGAGTCAGCTCGGCGGCGACGCCGGGGCGTTGGCCGCGGCGTCGCGGGCGGTCAGGCGCTCGCGGCGGCCAGGGCTGACGGGATGTCGATCCGGACGCCCGGCCCCATGGTCGGGGCCAGGGTCAGCGTCCGCATGAAGGTTCCCTTCGCGCCGGACGGCTTCGAGCGGTTGATCGCGTCGACGAGCGCCGCCACGTTCGCCTCGAGCTGCGCCGGCGTGAAGCTGGCGCGGCCCACGGGCACGTGGACGATCCCGGCTCGATCGACCTTGAACTCGATCCGGCCGGACTTGATCTCGCCTACAGCGCGTTCGATGTCGAAGGTCACCGTGCCCGACTTCGGGTTCGGCATGAGGCCGCGCGGCCCGAGCTTCTTTCCGAGCCGTCCCACCGTGCCCATCATGTCCGGCGTGGCGATCGCCACGTCGAACTCGAACCAGCCCGCGTCGATGCGCTTCACGATGTCATCGCCGCCGACCTCGTCCGCGCCGGCGCGGAGCGCCTCCTGGGCCTTCTCGCCCTGGGCGAAGACGATCACGCGCGTGGAGCGTCCCGTGCCGTGCGGCAGCACCACCGTGCCGCGCACGAGCTGGTCGGCATGTCGCGGGTCGACGCCGAGGCGCAGGTGCGCCTCCACCGTCCCATCGAACTTGCTGATCGACAGCCTGGGCAGCAGCTCGGCCGCCTCGTTCAGCGGGTAGCGGCGCTCCGCCTCGATGAGGGCGGCCGCCTCGCGGTACTTCTTCCCGTGCCTGGCCATCAGTCGCGCACCTCGATCCCCATGCTGCGAGCGGTGCCGGCCACGATCCTCATCGCCTGCTCGACGGTGTTCGCGTTGAGGTCCGGCATCTTCGTCTCGGCGATCTCGCGCAGCTGCGCCTGGCTCACGCTGCCGACCTTGTCGCGGTTCGGCTGCGACGAGCCCGACTCCACGCCCGCGGCGCGCTTGAGCAGCGCGGCGGCCAGGGGTGCCTTCGTGATGAAGGTGAAGGAGCGGTCCTCGAAGACGGTGATCTCGGCCGGCACGACGTAGCCGCGCAGGTTCGCGGTGCGCTCGTTGAAGGCCTTGATGAACTCCATGATGTTGATCCCGTGCTGTCCGAGCGCGGGACCCACCGGCGGGGCGGCGGTGGCGGCGCCCGCGGGCGCCTGCACCTTCAGGATGGTGCGTACCTTCTTTGCCATTCGTCTACCTCCGAGGTCCAAGCGGAGCGGTTCGCGCTCCTCCCTCTCCTGGTGGACCGATGCGGCCGTGGCCGGCGTCGGTCCGTATCGGTCCTGCTAGAGCTTGTCGATCTGCAGGAAGTCGAGTTCCACCGGCGTCTCGCGGCCGAAGATGCTGACGAGCACCTTGACCTTGTTCTTCTCCGGGTTGACCTCGTCCACGGTACCGATGAACTCGGCGAACGGGCCGTCCTTGACGCGCACGCTCTGGCCCTTCTGGAACTGGACCTTGAACTTCGGCGCTTCGACCCCCATCTGCTTGAGGATCTTCTTCACCTCCGCCTCGACGAGGGGCGTCGGGCGGTTGCCGGAGCCGACGAAGCTGGTGACGCCGGGCGTGTTGCGCACGACGTACCAAGACTCGTCGCTCATCACCATCTCGACCAGGACATAGCCGGGGAAGACCTTCTTGTTCACGGTCTGCCGCTGGCCGTTCTTGATCTCGATCTCCTCCTCCATGGGCACGAGCACCTGGAAGATCTGGTCCTCGACCCCCATCGACTCGATGCGGTGCTCGAGGTTGGCCTTCACCTTGTTCTCGTAGCCGGAGTAGGTGTGGATCACGTACCAGTGCTTGCCGGTCCCCTCCTCGGCGGGCAGCGGTGCCTCGCGGGAGAGACGGGCGGCCTGGGTGGCCTCGGTGGATCGGGTCTCGTCGCTCATCACAGCACCTGGTCGACCGCGGACTTCAACAGCAGGTCGAGCACGGCGATATAGGCGCCCACGGCGATGCTGACGGCGATGACGATCAGCGTCAGGTTCACCACCGCCTGGCGCGTGGGCCAGGCCACCTTGCGCAGCTCGGACCAGGCCTCGCTCATGTAGGTGCGCAGTCCGCGGATCACGTGCTCAGCTCGCTCCCTGGTTTGGTGGGGTCATCGGTCGTGCGGGCGGGGTGGCAGGGGCGACAGGACTCGAACCTGCAACCGCTGGTTTTGGAGACCAGTGCTCTACCAATTGAGCTACACCCCTATCGCCGCGTCGCACGCCCCTACTTCGTCTCCCGGTGCAGCGTGTGCTGCCGGCAGCGCGGGCAGAACTTGTTCAGCTCCATCCGCCCCGGGTCGTTCCTCTTGTTCTTGCGGGTGCTGTACGTGCGCTCCTTGCAGGTGGTGCACGCCAGTGAGATCACCGGTCGGTTCTCGGCCTTCGCCACGTTGCATTCCCTGTCATCTTCTCCCCTTCGCGGCCCGCGCTTAACTAGGGCTGGGACCCCGGGGGAAAGCCGCGTGATTATCGCGCCCGGAGCGTGTGGCTGTCAACGCGGGACGGGTGGTCGCCCGGCTCGCGGCGAATGGCGAACCGCAGCGGGTCTGGCGTGGCACGCGATCCGCCACGCCGCCAGCCATTCGCCTCGCGAATGCCGATCGATCGCCAACGTCGGGCCAGCCGATCACCCGGAGGCTGTCTCGCTCTCGGGCGGTTCAAGCCCGGTGGCCGTCCGGTCGCGCCGCGCGAGCACGATGCGGGTGAACGGCAGCCGGATGTCGCTGAACACCTCGATGCTGACGAGGAAGCCGACGAAGATGAACAGCACGCCGAGGAACTCGCCGAGGTAGAACGACCACGTCACGCCGAAGCGGTTCAGGCCGCTCGTCCAGCCCGGGATGAAGCCGCCGAGCGCGATAAGCATCGTCGCCGGCACGCGCGAGTTCAGCGTGCCGCGCCGCAGCGCGCCGATGGCGCCCGGGATCGAGGCGAAGAAGTTGACGACCACCGCCACGCCACGCGCGAGGGGGCCAATGATGGGCGGCCCGCCGGCGACGCGCAGCACGCGCCGCTTCGGCATGAAGATGTAGGCCGAGTACACCGCCCCGAATACGAGCGCGAAGGCTCCGGCGATGTTGAACGGCGGGGTGAGCACGCGGAGGTCCGCCGGCAGCGCCTCGCCGGTCGGCACGCCGGTCGCCGGATCCAGCGCAAATCCGGGAGCGGCCACCGGCACCGTGAGCGTCAGCACGGCCACGACGATCGAGGCGATGACGAGGATGCCGGCCGACACCGAAGCCGCCGCAGGTCGTTGCAGGCGGGTCGCCGCGGCAATGGCGATGGCGGCAACGGCGGCGAAGCCGACGACCATAGGCACCACGCCGGCCGACACCGGGTCGCCCTCGCGGGCGCGCGCCACTGCGGAGAGGATCGAAAACAGGCCGCCGGCGAACACGCTGAAGGCCACGAAGTAGCCGAAGCGCGTATTCCGCAGCAGGTAGACGGTGCCCATGCCCAGGTAGGCCGCCACGAAGAAGGCGCCGATGAGGTACCAGGCCCGATACAGACCCTCGTTCCAGCCCCACGCTCCACCGACGAACTCGGTGCCGGCGCTGATCCCGTACCACAGCAGGCCGATCGTCCACACCAGCTGGTATGGCTGCCGGCGGCGGAGCCACTGGTCGGCGACCATGACGGCGAACACGAACGAGAGGAATGACGACAGGAACGGCAGGACGACGTTCGGATCCAACAGGCTGGCTCGCGACCTCCGGGCTGCGGCGGCTGAAATGGAGCCCACGTCCGGGCTCGAACCGGAGACCTCTTCCTTACCAAGGAAGTGCTCTGCCTACTGAGCTACGTGGGCGTGCCGCCGATTCTGCCGGAGCCGATGGATCTTGGGCAACCATCGGTCTTTCTTGGTAAACCTGTGACCTAGATTTCGTTCACCCAGACCGATGCCGCCACAAAGTCGATGGTGGGCAGGGAGGGAATCGAACCCCCACAGTCGAAAGACGGCTGATCTACAGTCAGCGGAGCTCACCACCTGCTCAACCTACCCACGCGAACGACCGGCGCCGTGGTGCCCGCGCCGATCGGAGCGGCAGTATATCCGAGCCGCCGAACGCCCTCAAGGGGCGCTCACCGAGCGCTCACCCGGCGCTCAGCTCGACCGTCCGCAGGTCTCGCCCCTCGCGGACGACGCGCTCGTACTCGTAGCTCTCGCGGACGGCGCGCATCCCGGCCCGCTGGTAGAGCCGCGTGGCCCCGGTGAGGCTCTCGGAATCGACGCCGAGCCCGGCGCGCGGCTTCCCACGTGCGATGAGCTCCCGAAACGCGTGGTGCAGGAGGGCGAGCGCGATCCCCCGCCGTCGCCACGGGCGCCGCACGCCGAGGATGCTGACCCAGCCCAGGTCCGGCTGCCCGGGCCGTTCCGAAGAGCAGATCGCGAACCCGGCGATCTCGTCGCCGTCCATGGCCAGGAACCACAGCTCGGGTTCCGCGCGCACGAAGCTGGTGCGGAAGTGCATCCACTCCTCGAATGGCTGCGGCACGAAGCCGTAGTGGTCGCTGAACGCGTCCGCGTCGGCGGCATGGATCGCCCTCGCGTCGCGCTCCAGGTCCGCGGTTCGCACGCGGATGCCGGGCGCCCAGGCGGGCTCGGGGATCGGCGCCGCGGCGGCGAGGTCGATCTCCATCACCCAGTTCGTCCGATCGTGGTGCCAGCCGTTCCGCTCGAGCGCCGCCACGACGGGACGGTTCGTCCCCGCCACGTCGGTGCGCAGCGCCACCCGCGCGTCCGGCGGCGCGAGGTCGACAGTCTCCATTGCGCGCGCCAGGGCCTGCCGGAGGAGGGCATCGGTGAGCGGGGTATCGGCCAGGTCCGGGCGCACCCGCATGAACAGGTAGGGGGCCACATGGAGCTCGTCGCCGTCATAGTGGTCGGCGAGGCCAGCGACCCGCCCGTCGGCGTCATGGACGATCCACGAGTCGGTCTCCGGGTGGAAGGCCGGCAACGCGTACGCCCCACGGACCGTCCGCTCGTCGACGTCGGCCACGCCGTGGTCCGCCACGGCCACCGCGTTGAGAAGCTCGACGAGGTCCCCGAGGTCCTCCTCAGGCCGGACGGGGCGGCCGCTGAACCCGGCGGGCAGTTCGCTCATGCCGCCCAAGTCTACGGGGGGCCGGGCCCGCGATAATCCGCCGGATGCTCTCCATCCTCCGGCAGCGCAACTTCCAGCGGCTCTGGCTCGGCGGGCTCATCTCGATGATCGGGGACTGGATCCTCATCGTCGGATTGCCGTTCGAGATCTATCGCCGCACCGGTTCCACGCTGGCGACCGGCGCGATGGTGCTCGCCTACCTCATTCCCTCGATCGCCGTCGGATCGGTCGCCGGCGTCTTCGTGGACCGATGGGAGTCATGGCCAGCATCAGCACGCTCGAGCAGACGCAGGCCGCGGACAGCCATCGCGGTCGGGTCATCGGCGCCATGGGAGCGGTCGCCGGGCTCGGCTCGCTCATCGGCGCGGTGGCGGCCGGGTTCCTGGGTGAGGTGTTGCCCGTCGTGCTGCTGCTCGTGGTACAGGGCAGCGGCTATGTCGTCGGCGGCCTGACCATCGTGTACATGACCCGGCGGTATCGGGCAAGCATGGGCAGCCGCTCGGCCTCAGCCGCGGATTGAGGCTGGAGCCG
>Ga0268386_10001264_pt1 | contig 17312 bp, 15 predicted proteins | sample RVTome_15_FD_200260 | JGI IMG/M metagenome (GOLD analysis project Ga0268386, IMG submission 200260) | Soil microbial communities from uranium-contaminated site in the Upper Colorado River Basin, Wyoming, United States - RVT150D86... ...
GCAGTTCATATTCTCCTTGCGCGAACCGGTGGGGCGCATGGTTTCCGGCTATTGGCACCAGGTAAAGAAAGGCCATGATCGCCGCACGCTCGCGGAGGCCTTGTCCATGGAAAGCAGTTCGCTTGAAGATGCGCTACAAGAGGAGGAGGAGCGCTTGAAACGTTCCCTGGCACAGGGCGTGATCCGCATTGAGGCCTATGCGGACCGCTACGACGACCCGTTGTGGAATTTCCGTTACGTACGCAACAGTCTATATGCCGCCGACCTGCAGCGCTTTCGGGATATTTTCGGATCCGCTAGGATTAGAGTAGTCTTGTTCGAGGAACTCGTGAATAACCCGCTGCTGACTCTGAGCAAGCTCGCCGAATTCTTGAAGATCGATCCAGCCGCCTTTCCGAGAGGCCTCGACCTGCACCGCAACCCGACGAAGCTGTCCAGGGTGCCTAACCTTCCCGAGACATTGCGGCGGCTGCCGGGAATCGGCCTTTTGCGTGCAGTCCCGGGCTATGCACGCATCTCGCATACGCTATTTTACCGCCAGCCAGGATCGCCCCCCTCTGATTTCATGGGACGCTGGCGTAGATTATACGAGTGCGAAGTGGCTCGCCTGCAAAGAATGCTCGACCAGGATCTAATCACCTTTTGGAGCCGGTGATGAAACCTGCGACGGTCGGAGCCTATACCACGTGGCGGATCCGGACACGCCCTCGAGGCGTGGAGTCCGGAGGATCGGCAAAGGGACGTTCGAGTTGATGAAGCTCACTGAAGAACTACCAACAGTACTCTTCCCCATCGAAACTGCCACTCGGGAGTTGGACAGTAAGTTGGTGATGGCTTCGGCTCTCGCCGCGGAGGGATGCCGGTCGATTGTTGGCCACAAGGAAACATTGAAGGAAATCGCCACGGCCTCCAAGCGTCTTGTTTGGCAGGGCAAGTCGCTCTTTTCAGCAAGGTCGGACGATCACATTGCCGACCGACTGAACGAGCGAAGCTCTGCGATCATGTTTATTCATGACGAAGGCGGCATGCACCAAGTGAAAGCCTGGGATCACCATGTCCTGAAAACGCATCGCATCGAGCATTTGCGCAAGCGGAAAATGCACCGTGTTTGCGTATGGGGTGAAAGGCAAAAGCATCTGCTCTCTTCTTATGCATCGGAACTGCAGGATGCCATCGTCATCACGGGTAGCCCGCGTTTCGATCTCTGTCGGCCACAGTTTGACTGGGTGACGCAGCAAAAAAGCGATGAAAAACGCGACGAGTATGGCCCATACATATTGATGTGCACCCGGTTTGGGACCGCAAACCACTCCCAAGGGACAGGCGACCCGTTCCGTCGCAAGATGAAGCCAACGCTTTGGCCTGAGGGCATGGGTCAGAAAGGGATTGCCGATGTTTGGTATGCGAAGTGGCACCGCGACGTTCACGATTTTGCCGATTTCGTCGTTTTAATCAAAGGGATTGCCGTCGATAATCCGACTCATACGGTTATCGTGCGGCCTCACCCGAGCGAGAATCTTAGCTTCTACGAGCACGCATTATCGTCGTTCAAAAATGTGAAGGTTACCAAGGAGGACAGCGTACTTCCGTGGATCCGCTCGGCCGATCTGGTGATTCACAGTAACTGCACTACCGGGATCGAATCGGTACTCGCCGGACGCCCCGTATTGAACTTTCTCCCAGCCAGCGACACGCGGTCGGAGTTCGATGTCGAAGTTGCCCGAGAAGCCGGCTACACCGTCGCCTCGATCGACGACGCCCTTCAGAAATCGGCGGACTTCTTGTCCGGTCGAGCACCAGCCCACGTGTGGTCCAACCATGCGCAAACCATACTTCACAATCTAAAGGGGGAAACCATCCCCATCTTAGTGACGGAGACGACGAACGTCTTAAAGGAAGCGGGAATCACCTCGTCGGCTATACAATTGCCGAAACGACGTGCCGTCAGAAGCGCCATCAGCCGCCTGGTAAGAGGCCCCTCCACCACCTATGCCGCCTCGAAGCGCGGTCCCCTGGAGAGGAGTTACATCGAAAACTTCCTCGAGCAGTGTCGGCTGCATGGCGCGGGCCGGGGTCGTGTCCGCCTTTCGACCAAAGAATACGTCGTTGTCGAGCCATCCTGACGCCACGACGTTCAACACATAGACCCTTCGGTACATCGCGGCAGTTCGTAGGTGGGAGCGGACAAGTATGACGCCCGCAAGGAAGATCATCTATGTCCTAGGACTGGGTCATTCCGGGTCAACGGTACTCGACATGCTTCTAACCACGGGCGGAAAGGCCGTGGGCCTGGGTCAGGCCTGGACGGTGCTGCGGGAGAATTTCCTGTCAAGCAAAGAGCGGATGTGCTCCTGCGGAGAAACGGCATTGAAGTGCCCCTTGTGGGGACCAGTTTTGGAACGGACCGCATCGCTCCCGGAGGACGTTCCGCTGTGGAGACGCTACGAAATACTCCTAGAGCGAGTAGCGGGGTTGTTCGGACCTGAGATTGCGATCGTCGACTCTTCGAAACTCATCAGCAACCTCGCATTGCTTGTCCGCTATTTTCCGGGCGCGGACTTACGAGTAGTCCACAACATTAAGGATGTGCGCGCCTTCACCATTTCGATGTTAGAAAATTCTCGCCGAAAGGCGCGCAGGCGCGAATTGCCGGAGAAGATCTTTTATCAGTGGTATACCGGCAATCGCAGGTCTTATGCAGACACGGTCGCACTCTTAGGACGACCACCAATCGGCGTCATGTATGAGGGCCTGTGCCTTGCCCCTGCCGTTGCGACAGAGCGACTGGCAGAAGCGTTGGATGAGCAGTACGTCGATCTCCATAAGGCTTTGAACGCTGGGCATACCCACATTATTTCTGGCAACCGCTCGCGGCTGCGCGAAGGAGGACGCGCCATTGTGCTCGCCTACGATTATGAGTGGCTGTGTCGTCGCGAGTGGTTGAGACCCTACCTGCTCATGCCAATGGTACGAAACTATAACGAAAGATGCTTGCGCGAATTCGGTGGTTTGACGTGAGCGCACTTACCTCAAGCCGATCAGCATCAGCTGAGGCGCCTCGCTCTCATGTCGGCGGGCGTGCGGCTGCCGACCTAATCGGTCCAGATTTTATCGGGATCGGCGCGGCGCGGTCCGGAACAAGCTGGATTTATGAAGTTCTGAGCCGGCATTCTGCTGTTTGGCTGCCCCCAATCAAGGAGCTCCACTATTTCGACGATCCGAGCCGCAAACGCTATTACAGGCTTCTTCGAATGCGGCTCGTTTCCGGCCTTTGGATCAACCGCCCTCTGTCGCTGTGGGACTTTCATTACTTTTTCGGTCGCCCCAGCGACGCATGGTACTGCCGCCTATTTGAGCCGGGGCGTCGCCGAGGACTTTTGACGGGCGAAATCACGCCTGGCTATTCGGTTCTCGATGAGAAGGCGATTGCGCGCATGAGGGCGCTAAACCCCAGGGTCAAGTTAATCTTCATCATGCGCGACCCGATCCTGCGGTGCTGGTCAGCAGTCTTGAAGGAGAGGCAGAGCCGGGGGCAGCAAGGACTTCCGAACGACGAGGAAGCGATCTCCACTGCTCGGACCAATGGCATTTGGAGTCGATCACTATACGACAAGTGCATTGAAAAGCTTGAGCGCGTGTTTGGTGCGGACCAAATTTTCTATGGCTTCTTCGAGGAGCTCTGCGATGATCCGAAGCCGTTCGTAACGAGGCTTTTGACGTTTCTCGGCGTCGACGCCGGAGACGTCAACCACCTATCACTTCCTGCCCCCCTGAATTCGGCTGCAGCGGGCAGGCGTCCCCCTCCTGCCTTTGAGAGAGCGCTTGCGGCCTCTCTCCTGCCCTCGGTGCAAGAGCTTTGTGACCGATTCGACGGACCACCGCACAAGTGGCGATCCCGATATCGCGCTTTGCTCGGCGCCCGCCTTTAGGCTCGGACAGGTTACTCTGGACGCACGCTCCCAAAATGAAGCTTGCCTATCTCTCCAATGCAAAACTCCCTTCTCGGGAAGCGAATAGTATTCACGTCATGAAAATGTGTCAGGCACTCGGACAGTTGGGGCATGAAGTTACTCTTATAGCCCCGGACGTGCGAGACGGGTTGGCGACTGGGGTGACTGACCCATACAATTTCTACGGCGTCAAACAATGCTTTAAGTTGCGGAGGGTACCTTGGCGCCGGGTTAAGGGGCGTGGCTGGATTTACGGTTTCGAGGCGGGATGGCTGGCCCGCCGCCTTGGTGTTGATGCCGCCTTTGGAAGATGCCTGCATGCTTGCGCGGTGGCTGCGCGCCTTGGCGTCCCCACAAGTTGGGATGCGCATATGCCCTCGTTTCTTGGTCGACGCAACGAGCGATGGGTATTTAATTGGATGATTGCCGCACCGGCTTTTCGAATGATGATGACCAACTGTGACTCGCTGCGCCGCGTCGTGCTCGCCGACGTCCCACAATTGGAAGACCGCATCTTGGCGGCTCACAACGGTGCCGACATTTTATCCGAAGGCATCGAACCCACTGATCTCGGCGCAACAAACGATCGCCTGCAAGTGGGCTATGTCGGCCACCTTTATAAAGGCAAAGGCTTCGAACTAATACGGGAGTTGGCTGTCCAGGCCCCCTGGGCAGAGTTTCACGTCGTGGGCGGGGAACCGCAGACTGTAGAGACCCTCCGCAGCGATCCCATGCTGCCCGCTAATATCCGCTTGCACGGCTTTGTGCCCCCCTCTGAAACCGAGCGACTCATTCTGGCGTTCGACGTGCTGCTGGCGCCCTATCAGGCAGAAGTTAAAATTGCCGGCGGTGGCGAAACCGCTGCCTGGATGTCGCCACTGAAGCTGTTTGCCTACATGGCGGCCGGTAAGCCGATCCTCTGTTCGGATTTGCCTGTCCTGCGTGAAATAATACAAGACAAGCGGAACGGTCTCTTATTGCCGCCCCACGACGCCCAAGCCTGGGCCCGCGCCTTGTGGAACCTAATGAAGAGTCCCGCCGAGCGGCAGCAACTCGGTAGGATGGCCTACGCCGACTTTCTCGAACGGCACACCTGGGAGCAGCGCGCCCGTCGCGCTATTCAGTGCCTCACGGAAAGTGTCGCCATCGCAAACCACACCACTCCAAGTTAGTCTCGCACGCACCTCTCGACCCGGCCGCAAGCGACCTCAGCATGCGTATCCTTTGTATTATCCCTACCATGGGCCCGGGAGGCGCAGAACGGGTGATGTCGCATTTCATCACCCATTTCTCCAAGCAACACGCTGTCACACTGCTGACGTTCGAAAGCGAAACGATGGCGGCGTTCTACCCGGTGCCGGCGTTGGTTAATTACCTCAAGACTGACAAGCTCGGTCGCCACGGTCTTCAGCGCGCTTGGCGTATAATCTCGCGGGCAGGAACCATCCGCCAGACGGCGAAAGCACTGGAACCCGACGTCATTGTTAGCTTTACCGACACAACGAACATCACTGTCCTCCTTGCTTGTATCGGGCTGAAGGTGCCCATAATCATCTCTGAACGGGTGGATCCCTCAGAACATCGTATTGGATGGGGAAAGAATTTGCTGAGGGCTTACATCTATCCTCGCGCGCGGATGATCGTCGTCCCATCGCATCGCGTTGCAAAATTTTTCCAGACTTCGTTGCAATCGAAAATCCGCGTCATCGGCAATCCTATCCCAGCTGTGACTGCAACAGTCGCGCGTCGCGCCGATATTGGCCGCAAGCGCGTGATCGCGGTCGGTCGATACAAGCCGCAAAAGGGCTTCGATCTCCTGATCGATGCCTTCGCGCTTGTGGCGGATACCTATCCTGACTGGGATCTTAACATCGTCGGGGAAGGTCCGGAGCGCCCCCGCCTCGAGGCGCAACTGCGGAGGTTGCAGCTGGAAGCAAGGGTGAGTCTCACGGGGGTCGTGCCAGACATTTTCAGGGAGCTTGCACAGTCCGATGTCATGGCGTGCTCCTCGCGCTACGAGGGCTTTCCAAACGCGCTTGCAGAGGCGCTAGCTACAGGTTTACCGGCGGTTGGCTATAAGGGTGTGAGCGGCGTGGAAGAGCTAATTGTGCACGGACATACGGGTCTGCTGGTAGATCAAAGGGATGGTTCGGCCGGCTTAGCTATTGCCATGTCGCGATTGTTCGACGACGGCGAACTTCGCACAAGACTCGGTAACGCAGCACGCCAGCATGTCACCCAATGGGCGCCGGATCGCATATTCTTCCTTTGGCGAGGCGCGTTGTTGGAGGCAATAAGCTAATTGAATAGCCTTACCCAGCCAGCGACTGTGCGCTACCGGCAACGGTCCTTGCTTCTACCTCGGGTCAGAGACCGTCCACACGTGCGCTTACCTTGTCCTTTGTGTATTTTGCGCTCCCAAATCGGGGGCTTGACCAATGAGTCAATCGAGCCCCGCTCTTTCGTCCGGAGGATGCGCGTGGCGGGAAAACACCGTTCCCAGCCCAATAATAGCCTTTTGTGTGATACTGAGTTCGTCCTTCCATCGCTCATCAAGAACTAACTCGCTCTTCGTTTGTCGGCGCACGTGGTTTCCCGCGAAGCTATGCTTCACTTGCTCTGCCCACGCGAGTTGACGACTATCGAACTCGAGACCGAGAGATTCCAAAGCGTTCTGCAGAGTGACTTCCGGATTAAGTACGAGGTTCTCGTATTTAACTACGCTATGTGGCGTCCTTTTGAGCGTCTTGCGGATTTGTGCATGCACAATTTCATGGTGAAGAATTGATCTCAGTAGTCCATTCTGCGCGATGACGGATGCAATCTGGCCGCGCGGATCTCTGATCAGGTAAATAGGGTAAACGTTGAGTTTGGGGATTCCCATAAGGTGCCTGAGTCGACGAGGCATCTTGGAAGAATCAACGATTAGGCTCTTTCCCGAAACCTGTGCGACTGCCTCAAATAATAGCGAATTTGGGTCGTGCTCATCGTATCGACTATGCTCATTAAGGTTCAGATCCGCCAATGATTTGCCGTGCGTCTCCTTAATTCGCTTGTTCACGCCCGACCAGAAGTCGCATTGCAGCAGCCCCCTTACGCCACACGAGCACCTGGTACCCTTCGGCTTTCCTGACCCGTCTCGTTTGATCTGATTGAGTTTCATAACCTCACCCACCGAAACGATCTCCGGGTGAGCGTTTAGCATCATATCGAGCAACGTGGAGCCGCTGTGGGACGCGCCGGCTATATAAATCACCCTCATCGTTGCAGGTCCTGTTTCAATGTCTGCGTCCACTCCGCGCGGAATTTATGCGACCGCGCGATAGTTTGTACAACTGCTGCGAAGGCGCGAAGATGACGTCCGTATGCCTTTTCTGAAGCGCACCAAAACGGTCTCAAATTCAAAGGGTTAGCGACACCGTATTCAGCAGTTGGTCCTGCAGTTTCTCGAGTGCCACGAACAATCGCATGGTTACGACACCGAAATCTCTGACCGCAAGACCTAGGCTACGGCAAGACTCTGATGGCGCGAATTCGGCGTCCGACTAGACACGTGCCACGCCTCGAACATCAGCACATTCCAGAGGAAGTATTGCCAATTGCGCGCCCCCGATTGATGTTGAGCCCACTTTTCGGCGATCGGCGTTCGGTCTAGGAGGCCGGTGCCGCTTAACGAGGACGAGTTCAATATATCGCCCGCCCATTCCTTGAGCGGTCCCCGCAACCATTGATCTATGGGGACACCGAACCCCATTTTCGGCCGCTCCAGCAGTGCCTGGGGCACGTACTTGTGGGCGATTTGCCGCAAAAGCCATTTGCCCGTCGCGCCTCGCAGTTTAAAGCGCTGCGGCAACCGCCATGAAAGCTCCACAACCCGGTGATCGAGAAACGGTACCCGTACTTCGAGCGCCACGGCCATGCTGGCGCGATCAACCTTGGCCAAAATATCGTCCGGCAAATAGGTAAGCGTATCAAGATACTGCATCCACGAGACATCGTCGGGGAAACGCCTCCTGACTTCATTTGAATAGAGGCTCTCATCGGGGCCGGCCGCGCCCTTCACGAGAAGCGATGCCTCGGGCCATTGTGTGACGAGATGCCGATAAAAGCCGATCGAGTCCTCTGGCAGCACGCTGGCCAGTTTATGAATCTTGTCCCCGGCCAAGCGCGGTCGCATCTGCCTTGGCAAGGCATTGGATAAGCTATCCCACACGCCCGGTGTGACCGCTGTCATTGCGCTTGCCATCGCTCGCCGCATCGGCCTTGGCAGAGTTCGGATCATCTTCGCCAGCGCCAGTCCCTGACCATATCTGTTGTAACCGGCGAAAACTTCGTCTCCACCGTCGCCAGACAGCGCGACAGTCACATGCTGCCGCGTCATCTCCGACACGAGATAAGTTGGAATCTGCGAGGAGTCAGCGAACGGCTCGTCGTAGATGTCCTGCAATTTTGGAATTACGGCCTGCGCTTCCGCCGGGGTTACATAGAGTTCGGTGTGCTCAGTGCCCAAATGGGCTGCGACCTGCTTGGCGTGAGCCGCCTCATCATAGGCGGGCTCACGAAAGCCGATTGAGAAACTGCGGATAGGCCGCGGGTTGTTTGCCTGCAATAAGGCCGCGACCGTAGAAGAATCGATGCCGCCGGAGAGAAAAACGCCAAGCGGCACGTCCGCGATCATGCACCGGCGGACGGCGTCGCCAAGCAGGGATTCCAACATCTCAACCGCAGACTCGTCGGAAACATCCAGCGGTGAGGCCTGCCCGCGTGCAGCGACATCTGCCAGCGACCAATACGTTTCATGCTTGATGTCGCCTTCTATATGACACTCGAGCAGTGTCCCAGGCGTGAGCTTCTTAATGCCGCGGTAGATGCTCATCGGCGCCGGCACGTAGCCGTAACGCAGGAACGCAGATAGTGCATCCGGATCGATCTCGCTTTGCCAGCCAGGCACAGCTTTAAGCGTCTTCAGCTCGGAGGCGAAGACGAGGTTGCCATTAGCGTGACCCCAGTAAAGTGGCTTGATGCCGAGGCGGTCGCGCACGAGCGTGAGTGTACGGGTGGCGCGATCCCATGCCGCAAAGGCGAACATGCCGATCATGCGCTCGACAGTTTGCCTCACGCCCCATACGGCAAAGCCCTCGACCATCACCTCGGTATCTGAGTGGCCGCGAAACTTGCGCGCCTTCGCCTCGAGTTCGGCGCGAAGCTCGGGTGCGTTATAGACCTCGCCATTATAGCTGAGCACGAAACGGCCGCAGCTCGAGAGCATGGGCTGCGCGCCGGCGAGACTAAGGTCGATGATGGCGAGCCGGGCGTGCCCCAGCGCCAAGCCCGAATCGGGATCGATCCAAACTCCCTGATCGTCGGGTCCGCGATGGCGCAGGCTGTCGGCCATGCGCGTCCCGATAGCGCGCAGTTCCGCAGGGGCATATTTCCTTCTCAGGTCAAGGAGGCCCGCAATCCCGCACATTCACGCTACTCCAGTTGAATTGGCATAGCGGAGAGCATAACTTGCAGCGACTGGTTAATACCGGCCGCAGAGCGGTCATACTTAGCTATAACCATACCGCAATCGTAGCAAGTAACTTAAGGGCTGCACGATCCGTGAATATTCGGGCGGCATCTCTGCCTTCCATTTGATATCCTCCTTCACATCTTCGATGCCGATTGCCCGATGGCGAACTTTGTTTCCGTAGAGTTGATGACGATTGTCGCCGGCGACCTCCTCCGAGTCCCACTGTACGTCTGGCATCAATCTCGCGAATAGCTTACCAAGAATCTCAGTCGGGGAACGGGCGAGGTCCTCGTAACGAAGGCGTACATATTGTTGTGGGTAGAGCATTCCGAATAGGTCGCAACTGAAATTGGCTATCGACCAACCTAAAACGATCCAACTGCAGCGAAGAGTATAGTGGGTCAATTCGCCCCGATACGCCCGTCGGTTCTTTTGCTTGAGAACAGACCAACACACTGCGGCCGGCTCTCTCGTGAGATGCAGCAGTATAAAGTCTCGGCCGAACTTGCGCTTCAGACGAAATGGTGCAGTGATCGACCCCCAAGCCGTCTTGGACGAATCGATCAGCGCCGCGTAGCGGCCGTCAACCCGTTGCATCAGCGCAAGCAAAAGCGCGATATGGTCCCCTGAGACGGTTCTGCTGGTCTCGGAATAGAAAAAGCTCCAGACCGGGCAGTGACCGGCCTTATGGCCGCATGTGCATCTCTTCTGCTTGCTGTCTCTCTCGCGTACGCAGCTTGCGACCTCCCCGCAAGCCAGGACTGCAGGGCTGCTAGCGATCAAACATTCGAGGAGAGTGCTTCCACTATGGCCATAGCCGCCTATGTATAAGAGCCTAGTCATTCGCTACGGCACTCGCAAAACGATGGCTCTTCGATGGGTGGTCACATTCGGGCAAGAGCGAAAGAGATTATATCTACAAATGCCGCGGTATCGGGCATAGTGTCCTCCGCTTGGAGGAGTGCCCGAGGAAGAACGCGCTCCGGGAGCTGCTGTCGACATCCTGAGGGGCGATTTGCGGTAGCAAAAAGACCGACGTTCTCGACGCGCTGATGAGGCAACGATGAAATGGTGTCTTGCGAGCACCGCTATTGCCGTCGGCTTCGTGCTGATGATTCTCAATATTGCTGGCTTTTTCATTCCTATTGCTGAGCATCCAGAAGCCGCGCAAAAGCAGGTACATAAGATCCGTTTGGTACGCCCTTCCTATCAGGATTCAATTGAGGCGCTGAGCCGCCTCGATAAGAGCTCGCCCCCCGAACAGCTAATCGCAGAAGCAAATCGCATCATTGCAGCTCGGATCGTCCACTACTGGCCGGATCCCGGCAAGAGTGATTCTCACACGATGTATTCGTATCTCGAAAACTGGTATCTCGCGGGTTTGCAACGGGCAGAGGCGTGGCTCGCAAACATGGGGTTCACAGAGGTAGATATTGCCAGGGACGGACGAAGGGACTTCCGCCAGATACTGGCCAAGGGTGTTGGGCTTTGTGGTATGGCGGCCATCGCGCTGGCCGATTACTTGCGAGAGAAAGACACACCAACCAAAATACTCGCCTTGGGAGGTCATGTCGTCGTCTACGCGTCGGTGCGGGGCCGCAACTATATTCTCGATCCCGACTATGGAGTCACAATTGCCGATGTTCCGGCTCCTCCTGAGCGGTCCCTTTCCCAGATAGTTGCGGCCTATCGTGCAGCTGGGTATTGGCCGAGGAAAGTGCAAAAAGTTGAGAGAAAATACGCCGCCTCCAAAATGCGGCTTTACGATCTCGCGCGCTTTCAGAACGGAAAGCGACGATTACTCGCCAGAGCCGAGATCATAAAATGGCTCGTCCCTCTAGGATTGATCGCCCTAGGTGGATTTCTGGCGCGAAAGCCATCTGAAGTTCACCCGCGCCCAGCGCCCCACGGCCCGGCGGGCATATTAGGCCGCGCAGAGTGAATCATCATCTCGCCGAGATTCTCCAACGTAAGCAGGCCGATCAGCCCGTCTTGCGCATCAGTCGTGACAAGCAGTCTAGGCTGCGATGATCCGGTTTCTAGTCACAGTTTGGACAAGAACGTATTGGAATTTCGATTGAACAAACCCCAAGGAGAGAGAGATGCCAAGATTTTTCGCCGCGGCTGCCGTGCTGCTTGCCCTTACATCGCCTGCGTGGGCGGCCGAATACTATCTTGCCAAGGATCCGGCGACCGGTAAGTGCGACGTCGTCGAAGAAAAGCCGGACGGTACGAAAGCGATTATGGTGGGCACACAGGCCTACGCTACCGAGGATGAGGCCAAGGCCGCAAGGAAGGCTGCGAAGAAGGCCGGTGAGTGCAAGAAAGCCTCTAAGGAAGAAAAAGAGCCCGGATAAGCTTGGCGGCATCCGCGGGTGGAACCTAAGTCACCTCCGCGCATTGGGACCGGATCGGGCGTCCGGGCGCGCCGCCTGAACCATCATCATCTCGCCGAGATTTTCGATCGTGAGCAGGCCGATGAGGCGGTCCTGCGGGTCGGTCACGCCCACCACTGGCCTCCTTTTCTGCATCAGCGAGCGTAGCGCCGTATCGAGCTTGGCGCGCGCAGAGACGGTGGGAACGTCCGCCTGCATCACGTCCAGCACCGGGGTTTCGGGACCGCGCTCCTTCAGCGCCTTGACCATGGCGTCGCGGGTCAGCACGCCGCGCAAGCGCCCCGTCCCGTCCACCACGGGAAACTCGGTCTGCGTGGTGCGGATCAAGGCCTCGGCCGCGTCATTCACCGTCGCGTTTGTGCCGAGCGATTGGAACTCGGTGATCATCGCGTCGGCGACGAGCGTCCCTTGCGCCACCGCGCGCAGTTGCGCCTGGGCAGCTTCGCCGGAGGCGGCCAGAAAAATGAACACCGCGATGATGACCAGCATCGGATTGTAGAAAATCCCGAGAACGCCGAACACGACAGCAAAGCCTTGGCCGATGCTCGCCGCCAGTTCGGTGGCGCGCGCGTTGCCCATTCGCATCGCGAGCAGCGCGCGCAGCACCCTGCCCCCATCCATCGGAAAGGCCGGGATCATATTGAAGACGACAAGAATGATATTCGCGAACAGCACCTTCACCGCCATCGACACTTTGGGGTCCTCGATCCGCGGTAGATTCTCCGGATCGAGCGTGGCGCCGAGATAGACAAACAGAGCGAGGGCGATCACGACATTCACCGCCGGTCCGGCCAGCGCCACGATCAGCTCCTGACTCGGCTTGTCCGGCATCCGCTCCATGCTGGCGATGCCGCCGAACGGCCACAGGGTCACGTCACGCGTCTTCACCCCGTAGCGCCGTGCGGCGAACACATGGCCCAGCTCGTGCAGGAGCACGCACAGGAAGATGAGCAGGATGAACATCGTGCCTTGCCAGGCCGCTTCGGCCCCGCCCTGGCGATAATAGAGGGCGCCGAGCCAGACCAGGAACAGCAGGAACGTGACGTGGATGCGGATTTCGGTCCCGCGAACCGATCCGATATGAATTGACCAGCGCATTAAGGGATCCTGTGTGAACTTTTTTCAGTATAGGCCGTAAGCGCCGGCAGTAGAACGCCCTGGCCTGCCCGACCCGCAAATCAGGCGCGCCGGAGACGTCTTCGCCAAGTTCCCGAAGAACGCGGCGATCATCCCCGAGCAGGGCTAGGTCGCTCAGCCGAGCAAGGCCTGCGCGTCGTCGGCGAGCTTGCGCGTAACCTCCTTCGCACTCACGCCCATCGCCGGTGGCGCGCCCTGCCCTGACCAGAACCAGGAAAAATCGCCCGAGCCGTTCGCCTCGGCCGCCTTGCGCAGCGGCGCCAGCGCCGGGGTGGCGAGCGGATAGGCAGGATGGGCCGGATCGATCAGCCCCTGCTCCCTGATGAAGCGATTGATCACACCCCGCGCCGGCCGTCCGCTCAGCACATCGGCGATCACCGTCTCGCGGCCGGGCTCCGCCAGCGCCGCTTTATGCAGGGCAGAGGTGGTTGCCTCGGGGCAGCCAAGATAGGCCGTGCCGATCTGCACGCCGGCTGCGCCCAGCGCGAACGCCGCGGCGATGCCGCGCCCGTCGCCAATACCTCCAGCGGCGATCGCCGGAACTTTCACCGCCTGCACGATCTGCTGCACCAGCGCGAAGGCGCCGATCTGCGTCGCGACATCCGTCTCGATGAACATGCCTCGATGGCCGCCAGCCTCGGCGCCTTGGGCGATGATCGCATCGACGCCGCGCTCGGCGAGAAACAGCGCCTCGCGGCGCGTAGTGGCCGTGCTGATTACCTTGCAGCCCGCTTGCTTCACACGCGCAAGCAGGCCAGACGCCGGCAAGCCGAAATGGAAGCTCACCACTTCCGGCCGCAGCGCCTCGACGGTGGCGCAGGTCGCGTCGGTGAAGCGATAGATCGTCGCCTTGAGTGGCGGCGTCGGCATCTCTACGCCGAGTTCCCGGTAGTAAGGCGCCAGCCGTTCCAGCCACGCCGCCTCGCGCGCCAGATCCTGCTCCGGCGCGTCATGGCAGAAGAAATTGAGATTGATCGGCTTGGTCGTACGCGACCTGATCGCGGCGAAGCCTTCGCGTACTTTATCGTCGCTGAGCCCGGCGCAAGGGAATGACCCGAGCCCGCCGGCCTCCGCGACGGCGACCGCCATGTCGATGCCGCTCGAATTGGCCATCGGCGCCTGCACGATCGGCAGCGCGACGCCGAACAAATCGATCAGCGTGTCAGGCCAGCTCACCGGCTCAGTCTTTCGAATCCCGGCGCTTGCCGAGCAGCCGCAGGCGGAGCGCGTTGAGTTTGATGAAGCCTTGCGCGTCCTTCTGGTCGTAGGCGCCGGCATCGTCCTCGAAGGTGACGATCTTGTCGGAGTAGAGCGATTTCGGGCTCTTCCGGCCGACTACGATGACATTGCCCTTATAGAGCTTGAGCGTGACCTCGCCCTCGACATGCTCCTGGCTCTTGTCGACCAGAGCCTGCAGCATTTCGCGTTCTGGCGAGAACCAGAAGCCGTAATAGACCAGCTCGGCATAGCGCGGCATCAGCGAGTCTTTCAAATGCATTGCTTCGCGATCGAGCGTGAGCGACTCGATCGCCCGGTGCGCCACGTAGAGGATCGCGCCGCCCGGCGTCTCGTAAACGCCGCGCGATTTCATGCCGACGAAGCGGTTCTCCACCAGGTCGACCCGGCCGATGCCGTTGTCGCGGCCGAGCTCGTTCAGCCGCGTGAGCAGCGCGGCCGGCGACATGGCCTTGCCGTCAATGGAGACGGGATCGCCCTGCTTGAAGCCGATGGTGACGGTCGTCGCCTTGTCGGGCGCGTCCTCCGGGGCGATGGTGCGCTGATAGACGTAAGGTGGCGGCTCGACGCCTGGGTCCTCCAGCACCTTCCCTTCGGAGGACGAGTGCAGCAGATTGGCGTCGACCGAGAACGGCGCCTCGCCCCGCTTGTCCTTGGCCACCGCGATCTGGTGCCTCTCGGCGAACTCGATCAGGTCGCCGCGCGACTTGAAGTCCCATTCGCGCCAGGGCGCGATCACCTTGATGTCCGGATTGAGCGCATAATAGGTGAGTTCGAAGCGCACCTGGTCGTTGCCCTTGCCCGTGGCGCCATGCGCCACGGCGTCGGCCCCGGTCAGCTTGGCGATCTCAATCTGGCGCTTGGCGATCAGTGGCCGCGCGATCGAGGTGCCGAGCAGATACACGCCTTCATAGAGCGCGTTCGCCCGGAACATGGGGAAGACGAAGTCCCGCACGAACTCCTCGCGCAGATCCTCGACGAAGATCTCCTTGATGCCGAGCAGCTCGGCCTTCTTGCGCGCCGGCGTCAGCTCCTCGCTCTGGCCGAGATCGGCGGTGAAGGTCACGACCTCGCAAGCGTAGGTCTCCTGCAGCCATTTGAGGATGATCGAGGTGTCGAGCCCGCCGGAATAGGCAAGCACCACTTTTTTGATGTCGGTCGCCATGGAGAGAGCCTCGCCGGGACCCTGAAAGGCCAGGGTCCGCCGGGACTATAGGCAGGCGAAGCGCTTGTGCAAGTGCCGGGCGGCGCTGCGGCAGCCACCTCATTAGGCTATCGCGAGAATTCGCTAACGAATCAGTGACAGCTTGATCTGCTTCAAGCAGTTCGGGGCGGAAGGAGTGAAATCATCCTTCCCCTGCCACAATCTGGAACCCGGGAGCCGAGGCGGGCGTTTTCAGGGTCAGATTGCCGGTCGATCGTACAACAAGGCGGGAATAATGGTCCCCCAACACCAAGAGAAGCAACCCGAAGCTCAAGGGCCCTATGTCGGTCCTCTGGCCTCGATCCCGAGTCTCGGCTTTATCCGTCGCAAGCGCGCCCAACCCAAGCCTTCGGCTTGGCGCGAGACCGTCACGCGGCATCTGCCTGAATCCTGGCCAGCCGCGCGGCTTGCCCTGCAAGCCCGGATCGCCGCGCTCGATATCAAAGCTTAGGCCCGCGCGCCGGCGAGCAGCCAATAGACGAAACCGCCGGCAAAGCCTGCCGTCGCGAACACCGTCATCGCGTGACTTGCGACGACTTCAGCAAGCTCCGCCGATTGCGGGGCCGCGAGAATGGGAATGACGGCCAGCGCCGCCCCTCCCGCCAGCACGTAATACATCCACGACCTCAGTTTGAGCACCTCGCCCGCCACCACGGCGATCAATGCGGGTAGGGCGGTGAGCGCGGGCCCCACCGTGCCGGCAAACAGCACCACGCCGAAGATGGGTGCGCCCCGCTCCAGCAGCGGATCGCTCGGCGCGGCGGCGCGCAGCTCGTCGCCCACCCAGATCGCGCCGAGCGCAAACAGCACCGCGAGCGCAACGAGCGCGGCAATGCAGAACGCCGTCACCACCCAGATCATGCGAAAAATGGTGCGAAGGATCACTACGCAATCGCCTAGGCCGAGGTCGCGAGGCGTTCGCTGGCGCGCTGCTTGACGCTCGCACTCTTAAGCTGGCCGCAAGCGGCCATGATGTCCCGGCCGCGAGGCGAGCGTACCGGGCTCGCATAGCCCGCGCGGTTCACCACTTCCGCGAATTTCTCGATCTGCTCCCAGTCGGAGCATTCAAAGGGGGCGCCCGGCCACGGGTTGAACGGGATCAAATTGATCTTGGCCGGAATCTTTGCGAGCAGCCGCACCAGCTCCTTGGCGTCGGCGATGGAATCGTTGACGCCTTTCAGCATTACATATTCGAAGGTGATGCGCTTGGCATTGGAGAGGCCGGGATAGGCGCGGCAGGAAGCGAGCAAATCCTTGATCGGCCATTTCTTGTTGATCGGCACGAGGTGATCGCGCAGCTCGTCGCGCACCGCATGCAGCGAGATGGCGAGCATCGTGCCGGCCTCCTCGCCCCAGCGCGGGATCTCCGGCACCACGCCCGAGGTCGAGAGCGTGATGCGGCGCTTGCCGATCGCAAGCCCTTCGCCGTCCGCGGCAATAAGACAAGCGTCGCGCACATTGTCGAAATTGTAGAGCGGCTCGCCCATGCCCATCAGCACGACATTGGTGATCTTGCGCTCGGCACTGGGGAGACCGCGCTGGTCCTCCGCTTCGGCGCCGGGCCAGTCGCCGATGCGGTCGCGCGCCAGCATGATCTGACCGACGATCTCGCCGGCTGTGAGGTTACGCACCAGGCGCTGCGTGCCGGTGTGGCAGAATGAGCAGGTCAAGGTGCAGCCGACCTGGCTCGAGACGCAGAGCGTGCCGCGATCCTCCTCGGGGATATAGACCGTCTCAACTTCTTTGCCGTCTTCGAGCCGAAGCAGCCATTTGCGCGTGCCGTCCATCGAGACCTGCTCGGTCACGATCGCCGGGCGCTCCAGCGTGAAACGTGCGGCAAGCTCTGCGCGCAGCTCCTTGGCGATATCGGTCAT
>Ga0268386_10001265_pt1 | contig 17307 bp, 13 predicted proteins | sample RVTome_15_FD_200260 | JGI IMG/M metagenome (GOLD analysis project Ga0268386, IMG submission 200260) | Soil microbial communities from uranium-contaminated site in the Upper Colorado River Basin, Wyoming, United States - RVT150D86... ...
CGCGGGCGACCCCTCGAGCGGGATGAGGAAGTACGCGACCACCAGGACGAGCACCTCCGCCACGAGCAGGCCGATCCGAACGGTGCCCGCCTCTCGGGGCGAGGCTGTCTCGGTCACATTCGTGAGGGTACGGCCGGCCCGGCCCCACGCGTGTGAGGCCGGGCCGGTGACCGGGTCAGCTGTGGTCGAGCGCCGGAAGCCGGCGCAGCCACCTCGGCGTCCACCAGTTCCGCTCGCCCAGCAGGCTCATCGCGGCGGGCAGGAGTACCGCCCGCACGAGTGTCGCGTCGATCAGGATCGCGGCCGCGAGGCCCACTCCCATCTGCTTGAAGTCGAGCGGTGACAACGTGGCGAAGATCGAGAAGACGGCGACCATCACCAGCGCCGCGCTCGTCACCACACCTGCCGACCTCGTGATCCCCTGCGCGATCGCATCGCGTGTCGACAGTCCGGCTCGGTGGCCTTCCCTGATCCGGCTGACGACGAACACGTGGTAGTCCATGGAGAGCCCGAAGAGGATCACGAACAGGAACAACGGCAGCCAGGTGATGATCGCGCCGTTCGAGGTGAAGTCCAGCAGCCCCTCGGCCCAGGTGTTCTGGAAGACCAGCACGAGCAGGCCGTAGGCGGCGGCCACGGAGAGCAGGTTCAGGGCTGCCGCCGTCAGGGCGATCGCCAGGGAGCGGAAGGCGAGGACCAGCACGATCACCGTCAGCAGCAGCACGAAGCCGATGACCAGAGGCAGCCGTTCGGACAGGACGTCGCGGAAGTCGATGTCCCAGGCGATCTCTCCGGTGACACCGGTGTCGACCCCGGGCACCTCACCGACGGTCTCGGGTACGAGGCTCCTCAGCTCCTCGAGAGATCCGCGGCCCTGAGGGTCGTCCGCGTTCGACGCCGCCGGCACGCTGAATCGCGCGACCGCGCTGCCCTCGGCGTACTCCACCTCCGGCACGACGCCCTCCGTGGCGAAGTAGACGGTCTCGGCGTCGGTCCGCGCCGTGAGGTCGGCGACGGCGGCGTCGACGGCCGGGGCGTCCAGGGCCGAGCCGTCCTGCGACCACACGGCCACGGTGTGGGCCGTGCCCTCCGACGGGTACGCGTCGGCGATCCGCTCGTAGGTCTGGATCTCCGGTATCGAGTCGGGCATGTCGTCGATCCCCGGGTTGGACAGCGTCATCCCCAGCGCCGGCAGGGCGAGCGCCGCGAGCGCGGCCACGCCGAGGGTCAGGGCGGCGACGGGACGGCGCAGGACGGGACGCAGGACGGCCGGCCAGAACCGCGAGCCGCCGCCACGGCGGGCCAGCCGCCACAGGAGGGGGATCCGGGGCCGGTCGACCCAGCGACCGAGTATGGACAACAGCGCCGGCAGCACGGTCACCGATCCGAGCACGGCAACCGACACGACCAGGATCGTCCCCATCGCGAACGCGGAGAAGATCGAGAAGCCGGACAGGAACATGCCCGACATCGCCACGGCCACGGTGATGCCCGAGACGACCACGGCGCGCCCCGACGTCGCGGCCACGACCGAGATCGCGTGCTCCACGGAGTCGCCCTTGGCGCGTTCCTCGCGGTCACGGCGGATGTAGAACAGCGAGTAGTCGACGCCGACGGCCATGCCGACGAGCAGGACGACCGATGGGAGTATGTCGTTCGTCGGCACCAGGTAGGACGCGAACGAGGACAGGCCCAGCGCCGCGCCGACGGACGACAGCGCCAGCAGGATCGGCACGCCGGCGGCGATGAGCGCGCCGAACACGACGAGCAGGATCGCGAGCGTCACCGGCACGGACAGGAACTCGGCCTTGGCGAAGTCGTCCTCGTAGACCTTGTCGAGGGCGTCGCCGATCGTGCTGTCGCCCACCTGCTCGATGCGCAGGTCCGGGTGTGCGGCGGCGAGCCCGGTCACGACCTCCTTGACGTCGCGAGCCGCGCCGGCGGCCGCTTCATCCTGCTCCTCGTCGGTGCCGGTGCCCTCGACGAGCGACACCTCCACGAGTTGCGACGTTCCGTCGGACGACGGGATCGGCTCGGAGACGGCGGCGACGCCGGGCAGGCCGCGGAGGCCGTCGTCCAACTCCGCGAGCGCGGTCTCGGCCGCGGCCGGTTCGAGTCGGCCTCCGGCTGCGTTCTGCAACAACACGGACTCGCTGGGTACGTCCCCGAACTCGGCGTCGAAGAGAGCCTGGTCGGCGGCGGCGGAGGCACCGATCGTCTCGTCCTCGTTGCTGGTCTCCTTTGCGCCGACCGCTCCGCCGCCGACGATGGCGGCTGCGACGAAGGCGATCCAGAGGAACAGCGCCGTCCACCGGTGGCGTGCGCTCCAGGTGGCGATGGCGACGATCGGTCCGCGTGGGCGGGTCGGTTCCGGCGGCGTGGTCGGCCGGGGTCTGGGAACGGTGGTGGTCGTCGAGGTGGTCATCGGATCTCCCCGGAAGGTCGGCGGTGGTCGCACCGAAGCCTCGTCGCCGGGGGACGCGAGCGCAGTCGGGAATGATCCCCAAATCCGGGTCCGGGTACCCCGACATGTCGACCAGGGCTTCCGGCCGATTCGATATATGGCACTACCGGTGGTACCATAGGTGTCATGGAGAAGACGACCGTGTACCTGCCGGAGGATCTCAAGGACGCCGTGCGCCGTAGCGCCCGCAGGCGCGGGGTCTCCGAGGCCACCGTCATCCGTGATTCGATCCGCGCCGCCGTCGGCTCCGGCCGACCCCGGCCCCGCGCCGGTCTGTTCGCGAGTGGAGATCCCATGGCCGACCGCGTCGACGAACTGCTGGCCGGCTTCGGTGAGCGGTGATCGTCGACACCAGCGCGCTGCTGTCGTTCTTCGATCGCGACGAGCCGAGTCACCAGGCGGTGGCGGACGTGCTCATGAACAGTCGTGACGCGCTCGTGGTCTCACCGTTCGTGCTTGCCGAGCTGGACTACCTCGTCGGCACCCGGCTCGGCGTGGACGCCGAGGTGTCCGTGCTCCGGGAGGTCGGCGGTGGCGCCTGGGACCTGGCGCGATTCGACGCGGCGGAAACGCTGCAGGCCGCCGGCGTGGTGGATCGCTACCGGGACCAGCGGATCGGTCTCGCCGACGCCTCGAACGTCGTCCTTGCGCGGCGGTATGCGACGCGGCGGATCGCCACCCTGGACCGGCGTCACTTCGAGGTCTTGCGACCGCTGCAGGGAGGCCGGTTCGCCGTCGTACCGTGACCGTTCTCCGTTCCTCGCTCTGTCGATGAGGCCGGCGATGACGAGACCGAGCACGATGACGGCGGCGGCGACGATCCCGTCCACGATGTAGTGGTTGGCCGTGAGGACGATGGCCGCGAACATCAGCACTGGGAGAACCACGCCCAGCGCTCGGACCACGAGGTGTCGCGCGAGGGTGACCCAGACGATGCCGACGAGCAGGACCCACCCGAAGTGCAGGCTGGGCATCGCGGCGTACTCGTTGACCAGCGCTGGTGTGTTCAACGTCCGGTAGGTCGTCGCCTGCTCCGCGATCGTGTCGACGAAGCCGTACTCGGGCACGAACCGCGGTGGGGCCAGCGGGTAGACCGCGAAGAGGACGAGGCTCAGCGCACCCGAGGCAAGGACGGCGTTGCGGAAGCGCGGGTACGCGGCTGGTCGGCGCAGCAGCAACCACACCAGGGTGAGCACGACGACCGGCCAGAAGGCGATGTAGACGATATTGGCGGCGGCCACGACGACGTCGTTGTCGATGATCGCCCGCTGCAGCGCGGGTTCCACGAACAGGCCCACCGACCGCTCGAACGAGATGACCTGCGCCGCGTGGTCGAACGCGGCCGCCACGCGGTCGTTGGCCAGACCTCTGACCAGTGTGTAGAGAACGGCGGCGGACGCGATCAGCACGGCCTCGCGGACGAGCGTCGGCACCCGACGCGGACGGCCGTCGTCCGCGCCAGTGGGGCCGGCACGCCCTCCGGCGTCATCCAACAGGCGAGCGGTCACGGCGGCTCCCGGGTTCCATCTGGTTACGTCGCCTTCGAGCCTGTGCGCCTCGCGGCCCCGGCACAGTCGGGGACACTCCCCATTTTACGGCTCGGGGTGACCCCGGATCTGCCGGATGGTCCGTCCGCTGAGCCAGCGAGCCCTACCGTGGAGCGCATGCCGACGACCTTGCTGGACGGGATCGGCCTGCTCGTCACCGGATCGCCGGAACACGGCGAGGGATCCGCGCTGGGCGAGATCGCACGCGCCGCTCTCGTCGTCGACGGCGACGGCCTGGTGGCCTGGGTGGGCCCGTCCGGGCGCGCTCCGGCGGCCGACACCCAGGTGGACGCGGGCGGGCGCTGCGTCGTGCCCGGCTTCGTCGACAGTCACTCCCACCTGGTCTTCGCCGGCGACCGTGCTTCGGAGTTCGAAGCGCGCATGGCCGGACGCCGATACGAGGCGGGGGGCATCCGCTCCACGGTCGCGGCTACCCGGGCGGCATCGGACGAGGAGTTGGCCGCCAACCTGGTCCGGCTGCTCGCGGAGATGAGGCGGCAGGGCACGACCACCGTCGAGATCAAGAGTGGGTACGGCCTGACCGTCCACGACGAGGCCCGGGCGCTGGCGCTGGCGCGGCAGTACACCGACGAGACCACGTTCCTCGGCGCCCACGTGGTGCCGGCCGAGTTCGTCGACGATCCGGACGGATACGTCGACCTCGTCACCGGCGAGATGCTCGAGGCCTGTGCGCCGCACGCGCGGTGGGTCGACGTGTTCTGCGAAAAGGGGGCATTCGGCGCGGCCGCTGCTCGGGCGGTGCTGACCGCCGGGTCGGCGAAGGGCCTGCAGGCGAGGGTCCATGCCAACCAGCTCGGGCCGGGCCCCGGTGTTCTCCTGGCCTGTGAGGTCGGTGCGGCCAGCGTCGACCACTGCACCTATCTGTCCGCAGCCGACATCGACGCCCTGTCGTCCTCCGGCACCGTTGCGACACTGCTGCCCGGCGTGGAGTTCTCGACGCGGTCGCCGTACCCCGACGCGCGCCGCCTGATCGAGGCCGGCGTGACCGTCGCGCTGGCGAGCGACTGCAACCCGGGCTCGTGCTTCACGACCTCGATGCCGTTCTGCATCGCCCTGGCGGTACGCGAGATGCGCATGACGCCGGCGGAGGCACTGTGGTCGGCGACGGCCGGGGGTGCGGCGGCATTGCGCCGGACCGACGTGGGCCGGCTCGTCCCTGGCGTCCGGGCCGACCTGGCCGTCCTCGACGCCCCGTCCTACATCCACCTCGCCTACCGTCCCGGCGTCCCGCTCGTCACCTCCGTATGGCGGGCCGGTCGGTGACGAGCCCGGCGGCAGAACGTGAGGCGAACGCCGCGAGAGCCTCGAGCGGGCCACGGCCGACCAAGCCGCGCCATGGCACGGCGATGGCCATCGCGATCAGCACGTGCCAGAGGAACGCGTCGGGAACCGTTCGAGGCAGTGCCGTCGAGAGCAGGACGACGTGCAGCGTGTACAGCGTGAAGGTCATGCTGCCGACCGCGGCGAACGGGAGGAGGAGTGGTGCCGCCACCCTGGTCAGCATGAGCATCGCACCGAGCACGACACACGACGTGCCGATCGTGTGCAGCAGGTCGAACGGAGAGCCGGAGTGCGGTGCGGCGACCGCGAGCCACCACCAGGTCGAGGTCGGGGTCGTGCCGTAGAACGACGTCGTCACCGCGGTCTCGATGGCGCGATCGGCCAGCGGCGTACCGGCGGCTCCAGCGGCCTCGAGCTCCTGCAGGACGCCGCCGGGGTGCAGCAGCCACCACGACGCCGACCAGGCGCCCACGGCGAGAGCCGCACCGGTGAGCAGAACGGCGCGCTGGACCCGCGGGTTGCCCAGTGCCAGCCTGCCGATACCGAGTCCGGCGAGCAGATAGGCCGTCCAGGTGAGGACCGGGTAGTACCCGGTGATCGCGACCTCGCGTAGCAGGTCGACGGGGTTCGCGAGCGCCTGCGGGGCCGGGGAGTCGAACGACTGCATGGGCATGAACGGCCGGATCGCCTGGCTGAGCACCGGTGCCAGGACCGCCCACCCCGCGCCCAGCGGGAGGAGAACCCTCGCCGGAAGAGCCAGGAACGGCACCGCCACGACGAACAGCAGCGCGTAGAAGACGAGGATCACGGCGACACCGGAGCGCAGCCCGCCGAGCTGGAGCCCGACGAGGAGCAGGACTCCGGCCCGGGCGAGGGTGCCGGCGGCGGCAGCGGCCAGCCGGCGACCACGCGGCGGCGTCGTCCCACCGCTGGCCAGAGCGAGCCCGACGCCGGCCAGCACGGCGAACAACGCAGCCGAGCGTCCGCTCGCGATCCGATACGCCGTACTGACCGAGCCGTCGGCCGTAAGCATCGGCAGGATGTGGATCGCCATCATCCCGATGAGGGCGATTCCCCTGGCGGCGTCGACACCCAGCAGCCGGCGTGACGGGGCGTGCAGCGTCGTCGCGGCACCCTCGGGAGCGCTCACCAGACCAGGTCGGCGATCCAGCGAACCAGTGGTAGGACGACTGGAGCGGTCACCACCAGCAGACCCGCAGCGGCGAGCAGCGCGACCAGCCGGACCCGGACGGTGGGTCCGCCGGTGGGATCGCGCATCTTCCGCAGCACGGACCCAGCGTAGGCGCCGGGTCGCGGCACAGCGACCGGCGAGCTCGAGGCCGGCTCGCCGCCAGGGGAATGTGCGTCCCGGCGCGCCCGTTGAGCAAAGAGAAGTCAAGTTGAGCCTGATCGACTCAAGGTGAAGTTGACAGCCGGCCGGGACCGGCAATACTTGAGCCTGAGTCGCTCAATCGAGAAGACGTTTTCTGCGGAGGTAACGCATCATGGCACGAGCCGTAGGCATCGACCTCGGCACGACGAACTCCGTCGTCGCCGTCCTGGAGGGTGGCGAGCCCACCGTCATCGCCAACGCCGAGGGATCGCGGACGACCCCGTCGGTGGTCGCGTTCGCGAAGAACGGCGAGATCCTCGTCGGCGAGGTCGCGAAGCGGCAGGCGGTCACCAACGTCGACCGCACGATCCGTTCGGTCAAGCGCGAGATGGGCTCGGACTGGAAGCGCGAGATCGACGGCAAGACCTTCACTGCCCAGCAGATCTCCGCGTTCGTGCTGCAGAAGCTCAAGCGCGACGCCGAGGCCTACCTCGGCGAGACCATCACCGACGCTGTCGTCACCACCCCGGCGTACTTCAACGACGCCCAGCGCCAGGCCACCAAGGAGGCCGGCGAGATCGCGGGCCTCAACGTGCTGCGCATCGTCAACGAGCCGACCGCAGCGGCGCTCGCGTACGGCCTGGACAAGGGTGAGAAGGACCAGACGATCCTCGTGTTCGACCTCGGCGGCGGCACGTTCGACGTGTCCCTGCTCGAGATCGGCGAGGGCGTGGTGGAGGTCAAGGCCACCAACGGCGACAACCACCTCGGCGGCGACGACTGGGACCAGGAGATCGTCGACTGGCTGGTCGACCGGGTCCGGGCCGGCCGGGGCATCGACCTGGCCAAGGACAAGATCGCGATGCAGCGCGTCCGGGAGGCCGCCGAGCGGGCCAAGATCGAGCTGTCGTCCAGCACGCAGACATCGATCTCGCTGCCCTACATCGCCCAGGACGCCGAGAAGAACCCGGTCCACGTCGACGAGGGCCTGTCCCGCGCCCAGTTCGAGCAGATGACCAGCGACCTGCTGGGCCGCTGCAAGTCTCCGTTCGAGCAGGTCATCCGCGACGCCGGCATCTCGGTTGCCGCCATCGACCACGTCGTGCTCGTCGGTGGGTCCACCCGGATGCCCGCCGTGGTCGACCTCGTCCGCCAGCTGACCGGCGGCAAGGAGCCCAACAAGGGCGTCAACCCCGACGAGGTCGTGGCCGTGGGCGCCAGCCTGCAGGCCGGCGTCCTCCGCGGTGAGGTCAAGGACGTCCTCCTGCTCGACGTCACTCCGCTCTCGCTGGGCATCGAGACCAAGGGCGGCGTGATGACGAAGATCATCGAGCGCAACACGACGATTCCGACCAAGCGCTCCGAGGTCTTCACGACCGCCGACGACAACCAGCCCTCGGTGATGATCCAGGTCTACCAGGGTGAGCGTGAGATGGCCCGCAGCAACAAGTCGCTGGGCAACTTCGAGCTGACCGGCCTGCCGGCGGCGCCCCGCGGCGTGCCACAGATCGAGGTCACGTTCGACATCGACGCCAACGGCATCATGCACGTGTCCGCCAAGGACCTGGGCACGGGCAAGGAGCAGTCGATGACCGTGACCGGCGGCTCGTCCCTGCCCAAGGAGGACATCGAGCGGATGATGCGCGAGGCCGAGCAGTACGCCGAGGAGGACCATCGGCGTCGGGAGGCCGCCGAGACGCGCAACCAGGCCGAGGGGCTGGTCTACCAGACCGAGAAGTTCCTGGGGGACAACGCCGAGAAGGTCGGCACGTTGTCCGCCGAGGTCCGTTCCGACGTCGACACGGCGCTGGCCGACCTGAAGAAGGCACTCGAGGGCAGCGACGACGCGGCGATCAAGTCCGGCACCGAACGCCTCGCCACCGCGAGCCAGGCGCTGGGGGCGGCGATGTACGCCACCGCGACGCCGTCGGACACGGCCGGCGGCGGAGCATCCGACGGTCCGTCTGCGAGCGCGGACGGCGAACCGGGTGCCGCTGAGGACGCCGCGTCCGGTGCCGAGGAGGACGTCGTGGAGGCCGAGATCGTCGACGAGGAGAAGGGCGAGAAGTGACGGATCGAGACCAGCCCCGCGGGGCCGACGAACCGGTCGGTCCAGTGGTCAGGGACCGCCGTCGCCTCGACCCCGAGACCGGCGAGGTGAGAGATCCGGGCCCAGCCGCGACTCCCTCGGCGCCGGCCGCGGCCGCGGATGGCGACGTCGACACGGACGCCGCCCTCGTCGCGGCTCGCACCGAGGCGGCCGAGCGGCTCGACGACCTGCGCCGCCTGCAAGCCGAGTACGTCAACTACCGCCGCCGGGTCGAGCGCGACCGCGAGCTCGTCCGTGAGAACGCCGTGGCGTCGGCGCTCGGCGAGTTCCTCGGTGTGCTCGACGACATCGGCAGGGCACGCGACCACGGCGATCTCACCGGCGCCTTCCGGGCGGTGGGTGAGGCCATCGAGGCGGCAACGGCGAAGCTCGGACTGGAACGCTTCGGTGAGCCGGGCGACGTCTTCGACCCCACCGTGCACGAGGCGCTCATGCACGAGTACTCGGACGAGGTCACCGAGCCGACGTGCACGCGGGTGCTCATTCCCGGCTATCGGTTCGGTGACCGGGTCATCCGGCCGGCCCGGGTGGCGGTGGCCGAACCCACCGAGGCACTGCCGAACCCCGCGGAGGCGGACGAGCCGGCAGCGGGTGGCACGGACGACTGATCGACCAGACGGAAGGAGGGGCGCCGATGAGCACGAAAGACTGGCTCGAGAAGGACTACTACAAGATCCTCGGCGTCCCGAAGGATGCCGACGCCGCTACGGTCAAGAAGGCCTACCGGACCCTGGCTCGTGACCTCCATCCCGACCGCAACGCCTCGGACAAGGCGGCCGAGACCCGGTTCAAGGAGGTCTCGGAGGCCTACTCCGTCCTGTCCAACCCGGAGCGGCGCAAGGAGTACGACGAGGCCCGCACGCTGTTCGGAAGCGGCTTCCGGGTCCCGACCGGCGCAGGACGCGGAGGGTCGACGGGTGGTTCGTTCAACTTCGACCTCGGCGACCTGTTCGGCGGCACCTCCGGCGGCCAGAGCGGCGGCGGCATCGGAGACGTCTTCGGTGGGCTGTTCGGCCAGCGCACCCGTACCACCCAGCCACGCCGGGGTGCCGACGTCGAGAGCGAGGTCACCATCGGCTTCCGCGAGGCGGTCGACGGTGTCACCGTCCCGCTGCGGATGACCAGCGCGTCCGCGTGCACGGCGTGCGCGGGCACCGGTGCCCGCGCCGGAACCGTCCCGCGCGTGTGTCCCGCCTGCTCCGGGACCGGGCACACGAGCACCAACGCCGGTCGCTTCTCGCTGTCCGAGCCGTGCCGGGACTGCAAGGGCCGAGGCCTCATCGTCGACGACCCCTGTCCGGTATGCCACGGCTCCGGGCGGGGGACCACCAGCCGGGTCATGCAGGTCCGCATCCCGGCCGGGGTTCGCGACGGGCAGCGGATCCGCCTCAAGGGAAAGGGCGCGCCGGGCGAGCGCGGCGGGCCGGCGGGCGACCTCTACGTCATCGTGCATGTGTCGCCGCACCCGGTGTTCGGGCGGCGCGGCGAACACCTGACGGTGACGGTGCCCGTGACCTTCCCGGAGGCCGCGCTCGGCGCGGAGATCAAGGTGCCGACGCTCAACGGCCTGCCCGTGACGTTGAAGCTGCCTCCGGGCACGCCGAACGGGCGTACCTTCCGGGTTCGTGGCCGAGGTGCGAGCCGGCCCGACGGCACCCGCGGTGACCTGTTGGTCAGCATCGAGATCATGGTGCCGCAGCGGGTCGACGGCCAGGCCAAGGAGGCGCTCGAGACCTTCCGGGACGCGACGTCGGGCGACGACGTTCGGGCCGACCTCCTGCGCATGGTCGAGGGCGGCTGATCGTGGACACCGGCAGCCGTTTCGTCGTGACCGTATCCGGTGCAGCCCACCTGGTCCGCGACGACGAACCCCTCTACGTGATCTCCGTGGCCGCCGAGATGGCCGGTATGCATCCGCAGACCCTGCGGCAGTACGACCGGCTCGGGCTGGTCTCGCCCGGCCGTTCGGGCGGTGGCGGTCGCCGCTACTCGTTGCGCGACATCGAGCTGCTGCGCGAGGTCCAGCGGTTGTCCCAGGACGAGGGCGTCAACCTGGCCGGCATCAAGCGGATCCTCGAACTCGAGGCCGAGGTCGACGCACTGCGGGCGCGGCTGGCCGAACTCAGCGCCGAGTACTCGTGGCTTGCCGCCCAGGTTGCGCCGCCCCCGCTGACCCGCTGGCCGTCGCGCCGCATGCTCACCTGACGGGGCGCGACCGCGTTCAGGCCCTCAGCAGACCGATGCCGAGGGTGACCGCGCCGGCCGCGAGGAACACGGCACCCGCCCAGACCAGCCAGACGAGCCCATTGGGCTTGGTGCGGCCCGGCCCGGACGAGGACAGGAAGAATCCGGCCGGCATCAGGATGGCAGCTACCGGGATTCCCGAGCGGGCAACCCAGCCGGCGAAGCCGTCGAGCGTCGTGGCGTCGGTGAGGATCGTGCCGACCAGCCCCAGCGTGACGAGCGCGCCGGCCATGCCGTGGCCGGCGCGGGCGAATGCGTGCTGGAACTCGGTCGCCGGCACCGCTCCTGTGGCCATCCGGGTGAGGACCCATCCGCCGAACTCGATGGTCACCACCGCGAGCATCAGGATGCCGGCGACGCGGGTCGCCTCGGTACTGAGCTCGAGCATGAAGACCTCCCGTGAACAGGTGCGGTCGACGACGCTATCCGCGTGCTGATCACTTAACCAGGCTCGCGGACCGTTCACCAGGGTCCGGTGCCTGGTGAACCGTCCACCAGGGTGGTGAACGTGATCAACTGCTGACCGGCGGGGGCAGCAGGACGCCGGGAGACAGGATCCCCGCCGGGTCGAGGGCGTTCTTGATCGCCCGCATCGCCGCGATGTCGACGGGCGAGCGGGCCAGCGACAGCCACGGCTGCTTGGCCCGGCCGACGCCGTGCTCGGCGCTGATGCTGCCGCCGTGGTCGATCACGAGCCTCAGCACGAGGTCGGTGGCCTCGTCGGCCGACGCGCCGGCGAGCCCGAGCAGGTTCACATGTGCGTTGCCCTCCGCGAGGTGCCCGAACGTCACCACCTGGACGTCCGGGAACCGCTCCCCGATCCGGTCCCGCACAGCGGCTTCGAAGGCGGCAAGCCGGCGAAGGGGAACGGCGACATCCACCTTCAGTGGGGCGCCACCCCGGGACACGGCCGCTGCGCTGATCGCCTCGGTGTGACCCTCGCGGTACGCCCAGAGCCGGCTGCCCGGCCCCGCCTCGACGGTTGCGTCGCCCAGAAGAGGGCCGAGCCCGCTCAGCGCGTCGAGCACATCGGCCTCCGCGAGGCCGGAGGTCTCGACGAGCAGGTACGTCGGGAAGTCGCCTCCGAACGGTGCCCGCAGCCCGAGGCGCGATGTGACGAGTTCGAGCCCGTCGGAGTGGAAGTACTCCGCGGCCTCGATCGTGAGCCCGCAGCGCCGTAGACCGGCGAGGGCCTCGGTCGCCGCCGCCAGCGATGCGACGCCGACCAGCACCACGTGGACGTGAGCCGGCCGCGACACCAGGCGCATCAGCACCCGGGTCACGACGCCCAGCGTTCCCTCGCTGCCGGTCAGCAGTCCGACCAGGTCGTATCCCACGTTGTCCTTGACCAGTCCGGTCCATCGGCGAAGCACCGATCCGTCGGCCAGCACCGCCTCGATTCCGAGCAGTTGTGCACGCGTCGCTCCGAGCCGGACCACCCGCAGGCCCCCGGCGTTCGTCGCTACCGCTCCTCCCAGCGTCGCGGACTCGCGGGCTGCGAGGTCGATGCCGAGCATGAGTCCCACCTGGGCGGCGGCGGCCTGGGCGGCGGCGACGGTCGTGCCGGCACCGGCGGCCAGCGTCTGCTCGACCGGGTCGACCGCGTCGACGGCGTCGAGCCGTCGCAGGCTGAGCAGGACCTCGCCGTCGTGCGGGATCGACGCCCCGACCAGGCCGGTGTTGCCACCCTGGGGCACGACGGCGACCCCGGCGCCGGCGCAGGCGCGGACGACCGCGGAGACCTCGTCGGTGGACGCCGGGCGGACGACGGCCGTGGCACGGCCTTCCCAGCGGCCGGTCCAGTCCGTGCGATAGCCCTTCGTGACGGCCTCGTCGGTGAGGACATGGCCGGATCCCACGATGGCGGTCAGAGCGGAGATGAGGTCGCGGCGGGCCATCTCGCCACCCTGTCACGCTCATCAGCCGGCCCGTTGTCGTGCTGGGGTTGCGGGACGACGCTGGGTGGGTGCAGAGTTGAGCGGAACAGGCTCAACTTTCTCGGTGTTTCGTTTGACGTACAGACGAGTTCACGGAAGCACACCCAGGAGAACGATGAACGACCAGCTCACCACCAAGGCACAGGAGGCACTGTCCGTCGCGGTTCGCAGCGCGGCGACCGGGGGTAACCCCGCTGTCGAACCCGTGCACCTGATGCGGGCCCTGCTCGGCCAGTCCGAGGGCCTGACCGGGCCGTTGCTGGAGGCTGCCGGCGCCGACGTCGCCGCAGTCCGTCGTGACGTCGATGCCGACGTCGCGGCGCTGCCTGCCGCCTCGGGGTCGACGGTCGCAGCTCCTGGGCTCGGCAGGGCGACCTACTCCGTTCTCTCGCACGCCGGCGAGGTGGCGCGGGAACTCGGCGACGAGTACGTGTCCACCGAACACCTGTTGGTCGGGCTGGCGCACGTCGAGTCGCCGGTCCGCGAGATGCTGGCCCGCCACGGCGTCACCGCCGAGCGGCTGCGGGCCGCGTTCACCGACGTTCGCGGCAGCGCCCGCGTGACCAGCCCTGACCCGGAGGGCACGTACGACGCACTGAACAAGTACGGCGTCGACCTGACCGAGCGGGCGCGGGAAGGAAAGATCGACCCGGTGATCGGCCGCGACGCGGAGATCCGGCGGGTCATCCAGGTGCTGTCGCGGCGGACCAAGAACAACCCCGTCCTGATCGGTGAACCCGGCGTGGGCAAGACCGCCGTGGTCGAGGGCCTGGCGCAGCGCATGGTCGCAGGCGACGTTCCCGAATCGCTGCGCGGCAAGCGTCTGGTCGCACTCGACCTCGGTGCCATGCTCGCGGGGGCCAAGTACCGCGGCGAGTTCGAGGAGCGGCTCAAGGCGGTACTCGACGAGATCAAGGCGAGCGAGGGCCAGGTCGTCACGTTCATCGACGAGCTCCACACCGTCGTCGGAGCCGGCGCGACCGGCGACTCCTCGATGGACGCCGGCAACATGCTCAAACCGATGCTCGCTCGCGGTGAGCTGCGGATGGTCGGCGCGACGACGCTGGACGAGTACCGCGAACGGATCGAGAAGGACGCGGCCTTGGAGCGGAGGTTCCAGCAGGTCTTCGTCGGCGAGCCCAGCGTCGAGGACACCATCGCCATCCTGCGCGGGCTGCGGGAGCGGTACGAGGCGCACCACAAGGTCCAGATCTCAGACGCCGCCCTCGTCGCGGCCGCCACGCTGTCTCACCGTTACATCACCGGACGCCAACTGCCCGACAAGGCGATCGACCTGATCGACGAGGCCGCCTCCCGGCTGCGGATGGAGATCGACTCGAGCCCGGTCGAGATCGACACCCTGCGCCGTACGGTGGATCGGCTCAAGATGGAGGAGCTCGCGCTCGAGAAGGAGTCCGACGAAGCCTCCCGGGAACGACTGTCGAAGCTACGGGCCGAACTCGCCGACCACGAGGAGGCTCTGCGTGCCCTCGAGGCCCGGTGGGAACAGGAGAAGGCCAGCCTCAACCGCGTCGGTTCACTCAAGGAGCAGATCGACGAGTTGCGCGGTCAGGCCGAACGCGCCCAGCGCGACGGCGACCTGGCCGGCGCGAGCGAGATCCTCTACGGCCGCATCCCGCAGCTGGAGAAGGAGCTGGCCGAGGCGTCCACCGAGGCCGAAGCCGGTCCCGCCCCGGACGCCATGGTCAAGGAGGAGGTCGGTCCGGACGACGTGGCCGACGTGGTCTCGGCATGGACCGGCATCCCCGCCGGCCGGCTGCTCGAGGGCGAGACGGAGAAGCTGCTGCGGATGGAGGAGGAGCTGAGCCGTCGCGTCGTCGGCCAGCGGATCGCCGTGGCGGCCGTCTCCGACGCCGTGCGGCGAGCCCGGGCCGGCATCTCCGACCCGGACCGGCCGACGGGCTCGTTCCTGTTCCTCGGCCCGACCGGGGTCGGGAAGACCGAGCTGGCCAAGGCGCTGGCCGGGTTCCTCTTCGACGACGACCGGGCGATGGTCCGCATCGACATGAGCGAGTACGGCGAGAAGCACAGCGTCGCCCGGCTGGTCGGAGCGCCGCCCGGGTACGTCGGCTACGAGGAGGGCGGCCAGCTCACCGAGGCCGTCCGCCGCCGCCCGTACTCCGTCATCCTGCTCGACGAGGTCGAGAAGGCGCACCCGGAGGTCTTCGACGTCCTCCTCCAGGTGCTCGACGACGGGCGGCTCACCGACGGGCAGGGACGCACGGTCGACTTCCGTAACGCGATCCTGGTCCTCACCTCGAACCTGGGCTCGGTGTACCTCGCCGACCCCATGCTCGACGACGAGGCGAAGCGCGACCGGGTCATGGAGGTCGTGCGGACATCGTTCAAGCCCGAGTTCCTCAACCGGCTCGACGAGGTGGTCCTGTTCGAGCCGTTGGGAACCGACGAGCTGGCCCGCATCGTCGACCTGCAGATCGCCCAGCTCGCGGCCCGGCTGGCCGACCGCCGGCTGATCCTCGAGGTGTCCGACGCGGCCCGGGAGTGGCTGGCGTTGACCGGCTACGACCCGGTGTACGGCGCCCGGCCGTTGCGCCGGCTCGTGCAGTCGGCGATCGGTGACCGGCTGGCGAAGGCGATCCTGTCCGGCGAGATCCACGACGGGGACACGGTGGCGGTGGAGCTCGACGAGGCCTCGGACTCGCTCACCGTCAGCCGCGCGTGACGTGGACCCATGTTCACCCGCCGAGGCGGTCGAGGCCGATGGGGTGGCAGCGCACCTCGGCGAACCGGCCGCTCGGCTCGTCGAGACTGACGATCACGCTGCGGCCGGACCAGCCCGTGACCGTGCCGGTGGAACCCTGTAGGTAGAGCGGCCGAACGTGCCTGTTGACCCGGACCCGGTCGCCGACGTCGAGAGCCGCCAGCGCGCGGACGGACGCTGCGTCGAGGAGGTGCCGCTGACGCTGTCCGATGACGCGGGTCAGCAGTGCGAGATGGTCGTCCAGCGCTCCACTGCTGATCAGCCCGAGGAGTAGCGTCGCCTGCTCGGCTGATGCTCGCCGCGGCTCGCTTGCGCCGGCGCTGCCGCGGACAGCGTCCTGCGGCTGGTGTGGCGTCGAGCCCGGCTGGGCATGCGAAACGGCACCGTTGCGGCGCCGCCGGTTCTTGGACATGCGCAGAAGCCTGGTCCGACGCCACGAGTCACCTGAAGGGTCCCGGACGGATCAGTGGATCTCCGTGGCCGTCTGCGCCTTCCTGTGGACAGACTGGCCACGGGCGAGGATCAGCGGCTCGAGGCGTGGTGGCCGTTGTTCCGTTGTCCGGAGCCGCTGCTCGTTCCCGCACGGAGTGGTGTCGGGGGTGTCGGGGGTCGTCGGGTGGCACGAGGGCGCGTTTACCGGTGCCGGGCACCAGTGCCCAGCCGAGTCGGGTCTTGAGGTCGTGGTGGTAGTCGCACAGCGGGTCGAGTTCGTCCAGCCGGGTGTGTCGGGTCTCTGACCAAGGCTTCCGGTGGTCGTACTCGATGCGTCTGCGGTGGCAGCCTTCGGCGATGCAGGTGGGGTTGGTCCACATGAGCGCGATCTTCTGCGCGGTGGTGGGGCCGCGGCCGAGGTGGGTGACGTTGGCTACGTCGACGCCGCGGGTGATGACGAGTTTGACGATGGCCTCGCCGAGCAGGTTGCGGGCGACCGAGACGGGGACGGGTCCGATGCCGGCGATCTCGCACAGTTCGTCGCCGTCGACCCGGCCGCGGCGCAGCGCGGCCGCGTCGATGCGCAGTAACGCCAGGTAGCGGGGATTCGACCAGCGGCTCGGCGGCACCGGGTCCACCGGCCGGCCGCTGGCGCCGGGCATGATCGCCGGATCGCCGCCCGCGTTCTTCCGCGCGCTGCCGCTGGCGTCCGGCGGCCGAGCCTGCCCGGCCCGCGGGCTGGCGTGATCGGCCCGCTGGTTGCTGCCGTCCAGCACGTCCGCGACCGGCGCGGCGCTGCCATTCGCCGGTGCAGCAGGCTGATCGGGCCGGGAGGCGTGGGTGGCCATGGCCATGAGGGCGTCGAAGGCGTAGGCCTCGGGTGGCTCGTGTCGGCCGTTACGGCGGGCGGTGGTGAAGACCTGGTCGGTGATGGCGTTGAGCACGGTGGTGAAGGCGGCGCCGTCCTGGGCGGTGCCGCGGGCGGACAGGTTCCAGCCACCCTCGGCGTCGGTGTACTGCCGGCACCGCCGCTGGGCGTGGATGCGCCGGTTGGTCGCCTCCGGATCGGGGTCGGCGGCGGCCCTGGTCCGGGCGCATTCCTCCCGCAGCTCGACCAGCGACGCCCGCGGTGCCAGCTCGAGCAGCCGGCTTTCCGCCGACGGGTCGGCTTCGGCCGCGCTGGTGATGGCCGCGG
>Ga0268386_10001266_pt1 | contig 17305 bp, 16 predicted proteins | sample RVTome_15_FD_200260 | JGI IMG/M metagenome (GOLD analysis project Ga0268386, IMG submission 200260) | Soil microbial communities from uranium-contaminated site in the Upper Colorado River Basin, Wyoming, United States - RVT150D86... ...
GCCTCTCCAGGCGGCGATAGATCTCGTCGAAGTGGCCGAGCATCTCGCGTCGCAGATCGGCAAGGTCGTCGCTCAGCACGCCGAGGGCCCGGTCGATCTGGGTGAAGCGCTGATCGATCTGGGTGAAGCGCTGATCGATCTGGGTGAAGCGCTGGTCGATCTGGGTGAAGCGCTGGTCGATCTGGGTGAAGCGCGGCCCGAGGAACTCGACGAGCTGTTGGTACTCGGAGGGGGTCACGCCCGAGATGTACCGCAGGCGGCGGCCCCGTTCAAGTGTCTCTCATCATGGACATGGGTGAAGTCGTTCATCGGCTGCGTGAGCGGCGCGAATCGCGGCCGGGCCTCGCGGCGCTGCCTCTGTCAGTGGGCCGCGGGCCGCGGCGCCCCGCATTGCCGAGGGCTGGACAGCTCAGTCGGCGTGCACGGCCGCTGGCGTCGCGTCGCCCGGCTCCCGGGCCGCCGCGGGGCCGATGCGCACCCGGCGCAGCATCGGCAGGAGCACCAGCGAGCCGCTGAAGAGCAGGAAGAGGAGCCAGAAGTCGTCGGCGAAGGCCAGGAGCTGCGCCTGCTGGGTGACCTCCTGGTAGAGCACGCCGATGGCCCGGCGCTCGGCCGTGAAGCTGTCGGAGCCCTGGGCCGCGAAGTGCGTGGCCCAGACCCGCAGGCGCTCCGCCGTCTCCGGATCCCAGGCGTCGACGTGACCGACCAGCGTGGCCTGGTGCACCTGGCTGCGGCGGGCCAGCAGCGTCGTGAGCAACGCGACCCCGATGGCGCCGCCGAGGTTTCTTACGACGTTGAGCAGCACGGTCGCGTTGCCCATGCGCTCACGGGGGATCGTCGCCAGCGCCACGGTATTGAGGGGGACGAAGATGAAGCCGATGCCGACGCCCTGGACCAGCCGCGGCCACGCCAGCGCCCAGTAGTCGGCGCCCAGCGTGACCGTGGACATCTCGTACGTCGCGTAGGCGTTGAGCGCGCAGCCGAGAGCGAGGAGCCAGCGCTGATCGATGCGCGTGATGAGCCGGCCGGCGGCGACGAGCGACAGGAGGTTGCCGACGCCCCCCGGGGCCAGCACGAGCCCCGACGTCCAGGCGTCGTAGCCGAGCACCTTCTGCGTGAAGAGGGCCAGGAGCACCATGCTCGAGAAGAAGCCGATCATGACGGTGAGCATGATGACGCTGCTCGCCGCGAAATTGCGGTCGCCGTAGACGCTGAGGTCGAGGATCGGCTCGTCGGTGGTCACCTCGCGGACGACGAAGGCGACGAGCGTCACCGCCGCCACCAGGGCGAGGACGAGGATGAGCGACGAGTCGAACCACTCGTAGCGCTCACCCTGATCGAGGAAGAGCTGCAGCGAGAGGAAGCCGACGGCCATCAGCACGAGGCCGGCCGTGTCGATGCGCCCCGGCCGCTTGATGTACCAGGGGTCGAAGAGCACGGCGCTGGCGACGAGCAGGCCCACGATGCCGATCGGCAGGTTGATGTAGAAGATCCAGCGCCACGACCAGTTGTCCGCGATCCAGCCGCCGAGCATGGGTCCGAAGATCGGCGCCATCATGATACCCACGCCCCAGGCCGCCATGGCCGTGCCGCGCTGCCGGAGCGGGAAGATCTCCCACATGATGGCCTGCGAGAGCGGCATCAGGGGGCCGCCGCCGAGGCCCTGCAGCATGCGCGCGACCAGCAGCGTCTCGATGTTGGGGGCGAGCCCGCAGAGCATCGAGGCCAGCGTGAACAGGACCGTGCAGGCCAGGAACAGCCGCTTGCGCCCGAGCGCGCCGGCCAGCCACCCGGTGGCGGGCAGGATGATGGCATTGGCGGCGAGATAGGAGGTGAGGACCCAGGACACCTCGTCGACCGCCGCCGACAGCGCACCCTGGATGTGCGGCAGCGCGACGTTGGTCACCGTGACGTCGAGCACCTGCATGACGGTGACGAGCATCACGGCGCCGGTGATCGTCCACTTCCGGGTCGCCGTGAGCGGCTCGTCGCCCGCGGTGGCGTCGGCGGCGATCACAGACACGCGAGTCAGTATAGGCCACCACCGGCGAGGTGGATTGACGGCCCCCGAAGTGGCATGGTATCTGGACCGCGCGATGACAGGCCTGCTACCGCTCGGCGGTCTCCGCGTCCTGGAGCTCGGTCACATCATCGCCGGCCCCTCGGCCGGTCTGCTGCTGGCCGACCTCGGCGCCGACGTCGTCAAGGTGGAGCGGCCGGGGCAGGGCGACCAGTCGCGCGGGATGCCGGCCGGCAACGCTGGAGGGCAGCCATGGTGATCAAGTACGTGTCCGACGACACCGCTCCGCTGTACGCCGCCGCGTCCGGTGGCACCGTGCGCCTGGAGCTGCTCTGGGGCGACCAGGTCACGGTGCTGGAGCCGACGACCCCCCGGTCGAAGGTGCGGGCCCGCGGCAAGACCGGCTTCGTGAGCGCCTCCGCGCTGGGCGACCAGTCCCTCCTGGAGGTGTACTTCATCGACGTGGGCCAGGGAGACGGCGTGCTGATCCGCACACCCGACGGCCGGCACCTCATGATCGACGGTGGGTACAAGCGGGCCAGCCAGCCCACGGGCAAGAACGCGGCGGACTTCGTGGACTGGAAGTTCGCGAGAGACTACGGACTCTCGCAGATCCACCTCGACGTGATGATGGCCTCTCACAACGACGCCGACCACTACGGCGGGCTATCCGACCTCCTGAACGTCGATCAGATCGACGAGCTCGACGCCACCGACGTCCGCGTCGACGCCTTCTATCACGCGGGCGTCGCCTGGTGGATCAACCCGGGCAACGGGAGCCGCTGGCTCGGCCCGACGTCACCGGACAAGAAGTTCCTCACGCAGCTCATGGGCAGCCGGCCGCAGGTCGTCGCCGCCCTCGCGGACGACGCGGATCCCAAGCTGCAGGGGGAGTGGGGGCAGCTCATGCGGAACGTTACGGACGCGAGAACCGTCGAGGGCACGGCGACGCCGATCGAGCGGCTGAGCCACCTCGACCGGTACGTCCCCCAGTTCGATGGTCGCGGGGACGGCGTGGCCATCCGCGTGCTCGCGCCGTTCGAGACGATGGTTGCCGGCCAGCCAGCCCTCCACAACTACGGCTCGGCGGCGAGCAAGAACACGAACGGCAACAGCCTGCTGCTGCGACTCGACTACAAGCGCGTGCGCATCTTGTTGACCGGCGACCTCAACGCCGACAGCCAGCGGGCCCTGCTCCGGGACTACGTCGGTGGTCGGATCGAGCTCCAGTGCGACGTCGCGAAGGCCTGCCACCACGGCAGCGACGACGTCTCGTACGAATTCCTGAGCGCCATGCGCCCCGCCGCAACGGTCATCTCGTCGGGGGACAACGAAGGGCACGATCACCCCCGGCCGGCGATCGTGGCGGCCAGCGCGACCACCGGCTACCTGGAGATCGCCGCCGACCGGATCGTGACGCCGCTCGTCTACTCCACCGAGCTGGCTCGGAGCGTCAACCTCGGCAAGCCGGTCAAGCTCACCGTCGCCGGTCCGGACGTGGCCACGGTCGTCGACAAGACCGAGCTGCGCACGGCGACGGTCGAGGCGAAGGTCACCAAGGCCGGCGACCTGAACCCGACGACCGTGAAGCGAACGCTCGACCGGACCTACATCGTGACCGGCTTGATCTATGGCCTGGTCAACGTCCGCACCGACGGCGACAGGATCCTGTGCGCGACGCTGAACGAGAAGGACAATACCTGGCAGATCAAGGCGTTCGCGTCACGCTTCTGAGTCCGGGGCGTCAGACCGACGCCACCATCGCGCCGCCGTCGGCGACGATGTGGGCGCCCGAGATGAACGAGGCGTCGTCGGAGGCCAGGAACAACGCGCACCGCGCGATGTCCTCTGGCTCGCCGACGCGGCCCAGCGGGATGCCGTGCCCCTCCCGCGCGGCCTGCGCCACGCGCGGGACGATGTCCGCCGTCAGCCGCGTGCGGATCGTGCCCGGGCAGATGGCGTTCACGCGGATGCGGTCGCGGCCGTAGGACGCCGCCATGGCGTGCGTGAGACCCAGCACCGCGCCCTTGGAGGCGGCGTAGGCGTGGGTGGGGCGCTCGACCGAGCCGCGGAAGGCCGAGACGGACGCGACGTTGACGATGGCACCGCCGCCCGCGGCGCGCATGAGCGGGACCGCCGCCCGGCTGACCAGGTACATGGCCCGCACGTTGACGTCCTGGGCGAGGTCCCAGTGCTCGAGCGTGATGGTCTCGACGGTGCCGCCGACGACCATCGTGCCGACCCCGGCGTTGTTGAGCAGCACGTCGAGCCGGTCGAACGCCCGGGCGGCGGCCGCGACCACCGCGGCGCAGTCGTCGGGACGGCAGAGGTCAGCCGTGATCGACTCGGCCTGCCCGCCGGCCGCGCGGACCTCCGCGACCGTGCGCGCCAGCTCGGGCTCGCGCAGATCCGCCAGCGCGACCCGGGCGCCGGCCCGGGCGAACAGCAGAGCGCTGGCCCGGCCGATGCCGGTGGCGGCTCCCGTGATGATGGCGACCTTCCCCCGCAACGCGCCGCTCTCCTCGATCCCCATGCCCAGGCCCCCCTCGGGCGTCTATACTGGCGCCGGCGACAGGGTACGGCATCTCCACAGGAGGATCGCCATGAGTGACGCCAAGCAGCTGTTCAGCGTGAGCCGGGCCGAGGGCGCGGTCTACAAGACGGGCCTGCGCAGCTTCATGGAGTACCGCGATCTCGGCATCGCGAACGCCACCCACGGGCAGTTTCGCGCCCACGTGATCCGGATCAAGAAGGACGCACCGGGCGCCCACGACCTGCACACCACCGGGCTGCACCAGCACCAGTGCGACTTCCAGATGTTCTACGTCCTCAAGGGCTGGATGAAGTTCGTCTACGAGGGCCAGGGCGAGCACACGTTCCGCGAGGGCGACTGCGTGCTGCAGCCGGCCGGGATCGTGCACAACGAGCTCGAGTGCTCGGACGACGTCGAGATCCTCGAGATCTACTCGCCGGCCGTGCACGAGACCCGCGTGGTCGACACGATGCCGGAGCCCGCCGCCGCGACGCGTTGAGCCCGGAGCCGCCGCCCGGCGACGGGCTGCGTCCGCCGGAGGCCTACGCGCGGGACGACGAGTCGCCGGACGACCGGTTCTACGGTGTTCCTCGCAAGGTCGTCCACATCGACGAAGAGGCGATCGCCGCGCTCGGCCGGCTCTACGCCGACGTGTTGCCCGGTGGCGGGCGACTGCTCGACCTCATGAGCAGCTGGCGCACCCACCTGCCGCCGGGCGTTCGCGCGCGCGAGGTGATCGGGCTGGGCATGAACGCCGAGGAGATGGCCGACAATCCGCGGCTCACGACGGTGGTCGTGCACGACGTGAACCGCCAGCCACGACTGCCGTTCGGCGACGGCGCGTTCGACGGCGCGATGTGCGCGGTCTCGATCCAGTACGTGATCCATCCGGTGCGGCTCGTCCGCGAGGTGCGCCGCGTGCTGAAGCCGGGCGCGCCGTTCGTGGTGTCCTTCTCCAACCGGTGCTTCGCGACCAAGGCCGTGGCCGTCTGGCTCGGCACCAGCGATCAGCAGCACCTCATGCTCGTGCGCTCGTACTTCGACGCGGCCGGCGGCTGGACGGACGTGAAGGAGGAGGATCGGTCGCCCGCCGGCAACGGCGATCCGCTCTACGCGGTGTGGGCGCGCACGGCATGACGACGCAATCGCCCGCCGGCGCCGGTCACGGCGGCGGCGCCGGCCGCCGCCGCCGGGCGAGCCGCTCGATCGCGACGTAGAAGCCCGGCACCAGGAGGACGCCGAGCACGGTGATCGCGAGCATCCCGCCCACCACCGTCATGCCGATCGAGTGCCGGCTCGCGGCCCCGGCCCCCGAGGCGAACACGAGGGGGAGCGAGCCCAGGATGAACGCGAAGGACGTCATCAAGATCGGGCGGAAGCGGATCCGGGCGGCCTCGCGCGCGGCCTCCCGGAGATCGAGACCCTCCTCGCGGCGCACCTTGGCGAACTCGACGATGAGGATGGCGTTCTTGGCGGCGAGGCCGATGAGCAGGCCGAGGCCGATCTGGGCGTAGACGTCGTTGGCGAGCCCGCCGAGCCAGAGGGCGCCGAGCGCGCCCAGCACGCCGAGGGGCACGGCCAGGATCACGGCCAGGGGGACCAGCCAGCTCTCGTACTGGGCGGCCAGGACGAGAAAGACGAACAGCGCCGACAGCGCGAAGACGACCGGCGCCCAGCTCCCGGCCTCCTTCTCCTGGAAGGCCAGGCCTGTCCACTCGTAGGACAGGCCTGGCGGCAACAGGCGCCGCGCCAGGTCCTCCATGACGACGATGGCCTGACCGGAGCTGGCCCCGGGCGCGGTGTCGCCCGCGATCTGGGCCGAGCGGTAGAGATTGTAGTGCGAGATCGTGTCGGGCCCCGTGATCGGCTTCACGGTCACGAGCGTGCTGAGCGGCACCATCTGGCTGGACCGGCCGTTGAGCCCCGGCTGGCTCCGGACGTAGAGACGCGCGACGTCGCTGGGGCTCGCCCGGTAGGCCGGCTCGGCCTGCAGCTGCACCCGCCAGACCCGGCCGAAGGAGTTGAAGTCGTTCACGTAGAGCGAGCCGAGGAAGATCTGCAGGCTCTCGAAGACGTCGGAGACCGGCACGCCGAGGGCCTTGCTCTTCGCGCGGTCCACCTGGGCATCGAGCTGCGGCACGCCGGGCCTGAACGCCGTGTACGCCGCGGCGAGCTGCGGCTGCTGCCGGGCGGCCTCGATCATCTGGCGGGCGACCGCGTCGAGCTCCTCGAGGGAGCGGCCGCCGACACTCTGCAGCTCGAACTGGAACCCGCCGCCCGAGCTGATGCCCCGGATCGGAGGCGGCGGGAAGACCACGACGACGGCGTCCTGGATCGCCCCGAGCCGGGCCCGCAGATGTCCCAGGATGGCGCCGGCGTGCAGCTCGGGCTCCTTCCGCTTCGACCACGGCGCCAGACGCGGGAAGAGCGAGGCGACGTTCGGACCGTTGACGCCGGAGATGAAGCTGCGGCCCCCGATGGCCACCACCGTCTCGACGCCCGTCGTCTCCAGGAGGATCTGCTCGATCTGCCGGACGACCGCGTCGGTCCGCTCGAGCGAGGCCGCGTCGGGCAGCTGGACGTTGACGAGCAGGTAGCCCTGGTCCTCGGTGGGGGCGAAGCCCGTGGGCACGACGCGCACCAGCCCGTAGGCGGCGCCGGCAAGGACGAGGAGCACGACCACCGCCAGCGCGGCCCGCCGGACGACGTGACGCACGGTCCAGTCGTAGCCGCCGGTGAGCCGGTCGAAGGACGCGTTCCACGCGCGGGCGAGCCGGTTGCGGCGGGCCGCGTGGACCGGCCGCAGCAGCAGGGCGCACAGCGCCGGCGACAGCGTCAGCGCGTTCACCGTGGAGAACGCGACCGAGACGGCGATCGTCAGCGCGAACTGGCGATAGAGCTGGCCGGTGATCCCGGGCAGGAACGCGATGGGGATGAACACGGCCATCAGCACGAGGGTGGTCGCGATGACGGGCCCCGTCACCTCGGTCATCGCCCGGCGCGTGGCCGCGGGTGCATCGAGGCCGCTCTCGTCCAGGTGGCGCTGGGTGTTCTCCACCACCACGATGGCGTCGTCCACGACGATGCCGATGGCCAGCACGAGCGCGAACAGCGTGAGCGTGTTGATCGAGAAGCCGAACACGCTGATGACCGCGAACGTGCCCACCAGCGACACCGGGATGGTCAACGTCGGGATCAGGGTCGTGCGCCAGTCCTGGAGGAAGACGAAGACGGTGAGGATGACGAGCCCGATGGCGATGAGGAGCGTCTCCACGACCTCCCTGATCGACACCCGCACGAACTCGGTCGTGTTGTAGGGCCGCGTGTGAGTGACGCCGCTCGGGAAGCTCGGGGCCAGGCGGGCCATGGCCGCCTCCACCCCCCGCGAGACGTCCAGCGCGTTGGCGTCGGGAAGCTGGAAGATGCCGATGAGCGCGGCCGGCGCGCCGCCCACGCGCCCGAACGACCCGTAGCTCTGGGCGCCGAGCTCGACGCGGCCGACGTCGCGAACCCGGAGCGCGGAGCCGTCGGACCGGGTGCGCAGGATGATGTTCTCGAACTCGGTCGGCGTCGACAGGCGCCCGCGGGTGGTCACGGTGTACTGGAACTGCTGGCCCCGCGGCGCCGGGGGCTGACCGATCTGCCCGGCCGGGGCCTGCAGGTTCTGCTCGCGGACCGCGGCCGCCACGTCGCCGGCGGTGAGGCCGAGGCTGGCCAGCGTGTCGGGGTTCAGCCAGACGCGCATGCCGTAATCCCGGCCGTTGAACACGAGCACCTGCCCCACGCCGGGGACGCGCGCCAGCACGTCGACCACCTGCAGGGTCGCGTAGTTGCTCAGGTAGAGCTCGTCGCGGCTCCCGTCGGGCGAGGTGAGGGCCACGATCTCCACGAGGTCGGGCGATTGCTTGGTGATGCTGAGCCCCTGTCGCACCACGTCCTGCGGCAGCTTGGCCTGGGCGATGGCGACCCGGTTCTGCACGTTCACGGCGGCGATGTCGAGGTTCGTGCCGACCTCGAACGTCACCGTGAGGGTCATCGTCCCGTCGCTCCCGCTGCGCGAGGACATGTAGATCATGTGCTCGACACCGTTGACCTGCTGCTCGATCGGCGTCGTGACCGTCTGCTCGACCACCTCCGCGCTCGCGCCCGGATAGGTGGCCTGGACCACCACCTGGGGCGGGGTGATCTCGGGATATTGCGCGATCGGCAGGAACGGGATGGCCACCGCGCCGGCCACCACGATGACGATGGCCAGCACGGAGGCGAAGATGGGACGGTCGATGAAGAAGTTGACGAACATGCGCCGCTAGCTCGAGGGTGGCCCGGGCGGCGCGGCGTCGAGCGTCGGCTCGACCCGCATCCCGCCGCGGATCTGCTGCAGGCCCCTGACGACGACCTGCTCCCCGGCGCGGACACCGTCCTCGACGACCCACTGGGTGCCGAAGCGCGGCCCCAGCCGCACGGTGCGCGCCTGCGCCGTGTGATCCGGCCCCACCACGAACAGCGAGGCGGAGCCCTGGCTCTCCTGGATCGCCGCCTGGGGAACGAGGAGCGCGTCGGTCCGTTCCTCGACGAGCACCCGCAGGCGCACGTACTGCCCGGGCTGGAGCAGCCGCTCCGGGTTGGGGAAGGCGGCCCGCAGAGCGAGCGTCCCCGTTCGCGGATCGATCGCGCGGTCGACGAAGTCGAGGCGTCCCGGGTGGGGATACGCGCTGTCGTCGGGCAGCGTGAGGGTGATGCCGGGCGCGCCGGCGCCGGCCTGCATCTGGGCCTGACGGCGGCGCCACACCCCGAGCGCCTCGCGCTCGCTCACGCTGAAGTTCACGTACATGGGATCCAGCGTGGAGACGGTCGCGAGCAGCGTCGAGTCCGACCGTCCGACCAGGCTGCCCACCCGGACCTCCGCGCGTCCCATGCGGCCCTCGAGTGGCGAGTGGATGGCGGTGTAGCCGAGCTGGAGCCGGGCGCTGTCGACCGCGGCCTCGCCGGCTCGGATGACGGCCCGCGCGTTCTCGATCGTCGCCCTTGCCGCGACGCGCGCGGCCTCGGCGTTCGCCAAGGCGGCGCGGTCGGCCTGCACCGTGGCCTCGAGCGCGGCCATGTTCGTGCGGATCTGATCGTACTGCTCGCGGGCAATCAGCTCTTGCTGGAGCAGGGTGCGGTAGCGTCGCTCCTGCGTGCGCGCATTCTCGAGCTGGGCGAGATCGCGCTCCAGGTTCGCCTGGGCCTGCTCCACGTCGGAGCCTCGCTGGGCCAGCGCCGCCTCCGCCTGACCGAGTTGGGCGGTGTCGCGGGCGACATTGGCCTCCGCCTGTCGCAAGGTGGCCTCGAAGGGCCGGCGGTCGATGACGAAGAGCAGGTCGCCCGCCTTGACGTCAGCCCCGTCGGGCGTCACCTGCCGCTCCAGATATCCCTCGACCCGCGCGCGAACCTCGACGGTCCTCACTGCCTCCGTCTGGCCGACGTACTCTCCGTACACGGGCACCGCGCGCTGGACCACGGCGACCACCGTCACCGCGGGCGGCGGCGGGGTCGGACCGGCTGCCGGCGAGGGGTTGCACGCCGCAAGCCCCAGCCCGGCGCCCACGGCCCACCCGCTGGCCCAGCGCGTCCATGGCTGCGTCGATCGTCCCCTGTCGCGGACCACGGCGCTCGTACCTCCCGCGGGAGATCCGGACGTCGCTGCCCGGCAACGATGGATGTGATCAGCAGGCGTGCAACGACAACCGATCCCGAGTCTCAACCCTTGTTTATCGATGCGGGCCGCGGCACGAAGGATTCGCGCCGCAGCACGCCCGTACACGCGACCCATGGCGCCTCACTGCGTCCAGGATACGCCTCGAGGAGCGCGGCACGACCGCCACGCCCCGTCTTCGGCTACACTTCGCTGACATCCGTGTCGCCAGGAGGGCCGCATGCGCAGCATCGACATCCACGCCCATCTCGTACCGCAGTCGCTGTGGCGGGCGGTCGAGGCCGGCCGGGAGTGGTACGGCTACCGGCACCAGCCGGGGGACGGGCTCGGCACCGTGGTGGGCAACGGCAAGCGCACCACCTTCAACTCGCCCAAGGTCCGCTTCACCGTCGACGAGCGGCTCCGTGACATGGATGCCCAGGGCGTGGACGTGCAGGTCGTCTCGATCCACACCCCGTTCTTCGGTCACCACCTCGACGGGGCCCATGGGCTCGCGCTCGCGCGGGAGGTGAACGACGAGATCGCCGGCATGACGCGCCAGTGGCCGCAGCGCTTCGCCGGGCTGGCCACGCTGCCGGTGCAGGACGTCACGGCGGCGATCGGCGAGCTGGAGCGCGCGGTCACCGGGCTGGGCCTCAAGGGCGCCGAGCTGGACACGCACGTGAACGGCGAGCAATGGGACGAGCCCAAGTTCCTGCCGTTCTTCAAGGCCGCCGAGGCGATGGGCGCCGTCCTCTTCTTCCACCCGCAGCCGCAGCACAACTTCCTGCTGCAGCGCACGCCGCGCGACGGTCTCTTCAACAGCCTCGGCGTGATCCTCGACGACGCCATCGTGGTCGCCATCCTGATCGCCGGCGGCGTGCTGGAGGCGTGTCCCGACCTCCGCGTGTGCATCGCCCACGGGGGCGGGCCCGCCTGCTACGCGATGGGACGGCTGGACCGGGGCTGGCACGGGCGGCCGGAGGCGCGCCGCATCCCGCAGCCCCCCAGCGCGTACCAGCATCGCCTCTACTACGACACCGTGACGGGCAGCGAGAAGGCGCTGCGCTTCCTCATCGACGAGGTCGGCGCCGACCGCGTCGTGCTCGGCAGCGACTGGCCGTTCGTGCCGTGGCACCCCTCGCCGGTCGCCTGGGTGCAGGGCCTCGCGAGCCTGACGCCGGAGGAGAAAGAGCGCATTCTCTGGCGGAACCTGGACGTGCTGCTGGGCCTGAAGCCGTGACCCTGCGGGAGCTCGCCGGGGGCGCTCGCGCGGTGCCGCTGGCCCTCATCGGTGGCGACCGGGCGCTGGCGACCGAGATCCAGGACCGGCTCACGACGCACGGGCTCCTCGATCCACCGGCCGACGGCAGCTTCGGCCCCGTGTCGCTGTGGGGGATCGGCCAGTTCCTCCGCAAGGTAGGCACGCCGGGCAAGAGCGTGATCGACGCGGAGGCCGCCCGGGCGCTGCTGAGCGATGAGCCGGCGTTTCCGCTGCGGACGCCCGACTCGCTGGCCGGACGCATCGTGGCGGCGATGCACGAGACCGGCCACTGGCTCTGCCGCCACCCGGACTGTGTCAACGTCGTGTACGTGGAGGGCATGGACGAGGACGGGACGCCGAACATCGACGCCCCCAACGTGTTCAACGACCTGCGGGTGGTGCTGCGGGTGAACCGCGCCGGCACGCCCGCCATCGAGGAGATCTGGGAGGCGACCACGGAACCGGGCCGGCACTACACGCTGATCGAGAAGCTCGATCCGCGCGGCGCGGCCCGCATCGCCTTCGGCCAGTACAAGGCGTGGTCGGTCGGCACGCACATGGCGGGCCGGCCCAGCGGCCACGAGGCCCTCGTGCAGACGGCGCCGATCCGCGTGTTCCGCGACCTCGACCAGGACTTCGAGCGGACCGGCGACCAGGTGTTCGCGGGGCTGTTCGGCGTGAACCAGCACTGGGGCTTCGATCTGCCGAAGTCGGACATCGGCCGGGCCAGCGCCGGCTGTCTCGTGGGTCGCACGAAGGCCGGCCACCGCGCGTTCATGGCGCTGTGCAAGGCCGACCCCCGCTACCGCGCGAACAACAGCTACCGGTTCCTCACCAGCGTCCTGCCGGCCGCGAGCGTCGCGACCGCCTGACGGAGGCCACCATGAAGACGCAGCGCGTGACGAGCCCGCACGTGAAGGAGCCCGCCCCCGGGACGTGGTCGAACTGCCGCGTCCACGGCAACCAGTTCTTCATCGCCGGCATGACGGCCGGGGACGGCCAGGGCGGCGTGCTGGGCGATGGCTCCACCTACAGCCAGGCCAGGGAGACGTTCACCAAGATCAAGCATCTGGTCGAGGCGGCGGGCGGGGTGATGAACGACATCATCCGCGTGGACATCTACGTGACCGACATCAAGCAGCGCGAGGAGGTCTGGAGGGCGCGCCGCGAGTTCTTCACCGGCGACTTTCCGACCTCCACCCTCGTGGAGGTGCGGGCGCTGGCAACACCGCAGCTGGTGGTCGAGGTCAACGCCACCGGCTTCCTGGGCGCCTGAGGGGGTGGGGGGCCCCGAGATGGTCCCCCACACCCCCCAGGCAGCCTAGGGACGTCCCGGCGTAGCCGTGACGCCCCTCGACCACGGCCCCCTCACCCAAACGCGGGCATGACCTCGCGCGCGAACCGCGTGAGCTGCTCGAGCATGAGCGCGCGTGGTGTGCCCAGCGCCCAGGCGATCATGACGTGCTCGAGGCCGGGGTACCGGGCTTCGAGCTCCTTCAGGTAGGCGACGATGTCGGCGGCGGGGCCGCAGAGCCAGCTGCGGTTGCGCACGCCGTTGTCCAGCGTCGCCCCGGTCGGCGACTGCGCCTGCCGCGCGGCCACCGCCGAGACGTGCTCCTCGCTGTAGCGCAGCATGCCGAGCGGCGCCATGAACTTCGCGTGCTCCTCGAAGTAGGGGCGCGCCCGCCGGATGGCCTGCTCTTGCGTCTCGTCGATGCACATCCGGAAGCCGAGAATCACGTCCTCGCCGAGCCGCAGCGCGCGGCCGTGCCGCCCGGCCGCCGCCTGGTAGTCCTGCAGCCAGCGCTGCACGACGCTCTCGGCCGTGGCGGAGATGACCCCCTTGATGCCGTGCCGGGCCATGAAGTCCAGGCTCCGCGCGCTGCCGCTCACGATCGGCTGCCAGACCTCGACCGGCCCATGCAGCGGCCGCGGCACCAGTGTGATCGATTTCAGGCGATAGCCGCGGTAGGGGACCTCGGGCGGCAGCGTGTAATGCTTGCCCCGATGCGAGAACGACTCCTCGCGGAATGCCTTGAGGATGATCTCCACCTGCTCCTCGAAGACCTCGCGGTTGGCCTCGCCGTCGAGCATCGGGTTGCCGAAGGTCTCCACCTCGCGGGAGTGATAGCCGCGCCCCACGCCGAACACCACGCGGCCCCCGGTGAGGATGTCGGCCGTCGCGTAGTCCTCGGCGAGACGGAGCGGGTGCCAGGTGGGGACGATGTTGAACGCGCAACCGATCTTCACGCGCTCGGTGCGATGGGCGAGGTCGACCGCGAGCAGCGGAATGTTCGGGATGCACTCGTAGCCCTCGTGCTGGAAGTGGTGCTCGGCCAGCCACAGGGTCTCGTACCCCAGCGCGTCGGTGGCGTGGGCCAGCGCGATCGCGGTGTCGAACACCTCGGTCAGCCGCGGGTTGGGATACCGGCGCTCGTCCGCCGGCGTGCCCGAGAGCCCGCAGTGGTCCAGCTCGATGTGGCCGACGTAGAGGGTGGAGAAGCGCCGGATCATCGTCAGCCTCGCGGCAGGCGCGACCAGAGGCCCCCCGCCAGGTAGCCGCCGTCCACGGCCAGCGTGTGCCCGGTGACGAAGCTGGCGTCGTCGGAGGCCAGGAAGAGCGCGGCCCGGGCCACCTCGTCGGCCTCGCCGAATCGTCCCATGGGGATCCGGGCGACGCGCCGGGCCTTGGCGTCGTCGGCGTAGCCTCGCGTGAGCCGGGTGTCGATCTGCGCCGGCGCGATCGCGTTCACCCGGATGTTGTGCTGCGCCAGCTCGACGGCCATGGTCTTGGTCAGCTCGATCACGCCGGCCTTGGCCGTGTTGTAGCCGACGAGATTCTCGACCCCCCGAAAGCCGTTGATGGACGCCGTGGTGATGATGCGGCCGCCACCCTGCTTGACCATCTGGCGAGCGGCGATCTGGCAGCAGAGGAAGACGCCGGTGAGGTTGACGCGCAGCACGCGGTGCCACTGGGCCTCCGCGTGCTCCAGGAAGGGCGCCGAGTGGGCGATCCCGGCGTTGGCGAACATCACGTCGAGCCGGCCGAGCTCGGCCACGGTGCGGTCCACGAAGGCCTGGACCTGGCCGGCGTCGCCCACGTCCACGCCGACCGCGATCGCCCGGCCGCCGCCGTGGACGATCTCCCTCACCACGGCCTCGGCGGCATCGCCCTTCACGTCGCCGAGCGCCACTGCCGCGCCCTCGGCCGCGAAGAGCCGCGCCGTCGCCGCTCCGATCCCGAGCGCGCCCCCGGTGATGGCCGCGACCCGTCCCTGCAGGCGCATCACGCGGGGAGCTTGTCGCCGTCCGGAGGCGCGGGGACCTCGAAGGCGTTGACCACACCGGAGAGCATCGCGAAGTAGTTCGCCGCCGCCGTCAGCTCGACGACCCACTGCGCGCCGTGGCGCTTGGTGAGCGCGTCGAACGCCGCCTGGTCGACCCGGTTGGTGCGGATGAGCTGCCGCGTGTAGGCCACGATCTCCCGCTCCTCGTCCGGCAAGCTCGCGGGATCGCCCTTCGCGCGGATCAGATCGATCGCCGCCTCCCGCACCCCGGCGCGGCGCGCGGCTCCGACCTGGGCCGCCCACACGTAGGCCGCCTCGCGCTCCCGCACCGCGGTGAGGATCGCCAGCGACCGCAGGCGACCCTCGACGATGCTCTCGTCGCGGAAGAACGTGACCAGGCCCAGGACCCGCTCGGCCAGCCGGGGACTGTGCAGCAGCATGCTGAAGGGTCCGCGCACGTTGCCGAACACTCCCACGACGGCGTCCACCACGTGATGGTGCTCGGCGGGCAGGTCGGATTTCCCGGTAACGGGGGCGATTCTCGGCATGATCCGGCTCCTTGGCGCGAGGTGACGGCGCGCGCAGTATGCCGCAAGCGCCCAGGAGGTGTCGATCAGCGTCTGTGACGCCCGGCGCGCTCGGCCGTCAGGCGCACCGGAGCGACTTGCGATACTCGCTCGGCGAGTGGCCGACCATCTTGCGGAACGTCCGGTCGAAATGGGACAGGTCGTTGAACCCGACGGCGTAGGCGACCTCGCTGACCCGCAGATAGCGATCGGCGGCCAACAGCTCCTTGGCTTGAGCGACCCGCACGACGTGCAGATACTCGTGGAACGGCACACCGGTCTCGTGATGGAACAGGCGACAGAAGTGGAATCGGCTGAGGCCGGCCTCCCGAGCCACATCGGTGAGGGTGATGGCTCTGGCGAAGTGCTTCCGCATGAAGCTCAGAGCTCGCTCGATGTTCGGATGGACGGCGCGCCCTGTGTTGTTCCCGCCGCCCGCCGATCCGTCGTTCTCGGATGTGCGATTCGACCGGGCGGTCAGCGTGCCGACGGTGTGCAGCAGGGCGTCGAGCGGGATCGGCTTCCGGAGATAGTCGCTGGCGCCCCCGCGCAGCGCCAGGACGGCGAGCTCCTCGGAACCGAATGCGGTGAGGATGACGACCGGAATCCACGGCCAGCGTCGCTTCGTGATCTGCAGGAGGTCCAGGCCCGAACGCGTGGGGAGAACGTAGTCGGCGAGGACGAGATCGACCTGCTCGCGAGCGTACGCCTGCAAGATCTCGATCGCCTGCTCGCTGTCCCGCGCCTCGACGACACGGACGCGTGCTTCTAGGGCCTCTCGCAGGAAGGACCGCATCAGCGGTTCGTCGTCAACGACCAGCACGCCAGGCACATGTGGGCCCCCGGTCACCATTTTCATGACGAACTCCTTGACGCGAGCCACTACCCCACTGTGACGTCGAAGACTAGGTAAGATCGATCACAATGTCAAGGAATCGGCAGGCGCAATAGCAGGCAAATTCTTGGCAACGGCGTCCATATCCGGCGAGGCGCAACTGCAAGCCACAATTTGGCAATCGGCGCCAAGCGAGGGCCGGCCAAGTCGCGTACAAGCGTGTCCATGTCGCCTCATGGTCGCCTGGCTGACCTGACGTTCTGCCCCGTGAATGGTCAGCCGGCGCCGACGACGGTGAGGAGGTGGTATCGCGCGCCCGGGCAAGGCTTGCCGCCCATCGGCACGCTGTTTCGTCAACGCTCGTCATGCAGTGAATCCATGATCGGTCGATTCGCAGACGGAGGAATCCATGTTCAAGAAGCTTCTCGCCATCGGGATGGTCGCGCTCTTCGCTTTCGCAGTGCCGGTGGTTCCGGCCTTCGCCAGTGACCTGACCATCGGTCAGGAGCCGGCGCAGTTCCAGGCGCTCTCGAGCCTGACCGATGCCCGTCGTGACCAGCTGGCGGCGATGTCGGACGACGAGCTGGCCGCGGTCGCGGGCGCTGCGTTCTTCTGCGTCGTGTGCATCAATGCGGCCAAGGTCAAGCAGACGAACGTCAGCGTCTTCAGCTTCAGCACCTGGCAGAGCAACGGGTCGCTGGTGTACCAGAACAACTAGCGCTCACTGCGTCATCAGCCGGGCGCCCGCGATCAGCCCTCACACGCACGCGGGCGCCCCGGCTGATGTCGCGTCGTCATCGGGTCTGCGATGCCGTGGCGAGAGGCTGGAACCGCCCGCCGGGTTCGCTCCTCGTCCGCGCACCGCGCCCGCTGCTACTCACGTCGGTCATCGGCCGAGCATCCGTCGGCGATATGGAGAACAACGATGAAGCGGCTCGTCGTGACGGTCACGGTGTCCACGTTGGTCCTCATGCTGTTGTCCGCGACCCCGCCGGCCCAGGCCGCCAGTGGCGATGGTGCGATCCTCGCCGAGGCCGGGCCCACGTTCCATGCGCTCAGCCGTATGCCTGACGAGGCGTATCGAAATCTCGCACCGCTCACCGACGACGAGCTGGACTCCGTGGTC
>Ga0268386_10001267_pt1 | contig 17304 bp, 14 predicted proteins | sample RVTome_15_FD_200260 | JGI IMG/M metagenome (GOLD analysis project Ga0268386, IMG submission 200260) | Soil microbial communities from uranium-contaminated site in the Upper Colorado River Basin, Wyoming, United States - RVT150D86... ...
CCTCGGCGGCCAGCTACCAGCAGGTGCGGCTGGACGAGGCCCTCCGCGGGGTCACGGTGCGTGACGCGATGGTGGAAGCCGTCGGGACGATACCCTCCAGTGGCTCCGTGGCGGAAGCGGCCCGGGACTACTTCATGCGGACGGGCTACGGCAGCTATCCCGTGACGCGGGGGGACGCAGTCGTCGGCCTTCTCTGCCTGAAGGACGTACTGCGGCTCTCTCCCGAGGAGCGGGAGGCGACATCCGTCCAAGGCGCCATGCGGCCGTTGACCAGCGCACTCGTCACCGAGCCGGAGGCCCCGCTTCCCCAGGCCATCGCGAGAATGGCCCAGGCCGGCACTGCCCGACTCCTCGTGATGCAGGAGGGAAGGCTTTTGGGGCTGCTGACGATGAACGGGGTGATCCGGCGGCTGAAGGCGAGGGAGGACCTGGGGGGATAGGCGGTAGCAGGCCCGGCGGCCCGGGGCGTCTCATGGCGCTTTGCACAAACAAGCGCCGCGCGGGGAACGCCGGCTCGCCCTTCGGTTCTGGTTAGGGCGACAAGGCGTCAGCTCGACCGGTCGTGGGTGTCCGGCGTGGAAGCGACGCCGCCAGCGTTCCCCGCCGCGGACCGCCTGCCTGCGAGTATCGATGCGGCCTCGCCTGCGCGGCGTTCCGTCTCTTCGCGGATCCGCCTGCCCCGGCGTACCAGCCGATCCTTGATCTCACGGGCGGAGTCGGTGCCTCCGCGCACCGTGCGTCGCATGATCTGGCGAGTGTTCCTGCCCGACCGGGGAGCGAGGAGCAACCCGAGGCCGGCGCCCGCCAGCCCACCGGCCAGGAACGAGAGCGTCCAGCTCAAGTATCGCGAATGGTCGTCCATGGAATCTCCTCGAGCCTTGCTCGTGACAGGCGATGGCCAGCCCCCGGCCGCTCCGGTCCCGTGGCGGGAGGCCCCGGGGCGGAACGACCGCCCCAGGGCCCGGAGTCCTTCGTCAGGCGGGACTGGAGGCTTCGCCGGCATGCAGGCCGCTGAAGCACGATCGAGGCCACCTCGCGGCCACCCGGACAGCACACCAAGGTGAGCCCGCGCCTTCAGGTGCCGCTCTCTCCCCCGAATGGATATCGCCGGAGGCCGGCGAAGGGAGGTGCGGCACGAGACTTGCCGCCGGGGTCGTGCGAGGGCCGTCGACGTCGCGGGAGGCAGCCCCCCCCGCCCCCGGGGCCCGAGGAGACGACATGTCGAAAGGAATGGCAGGGACGACGGGAGCGCGGCAGTCCGGCCGGGCACGCTACGAGCAGCTTCGGCGCCTGCTGGGTGAGCAGGGCCGGGCGCTGCGGGCTCGCAAGCAGGCGCTCCGCGCGGGCGCGCCCGCCTCCCGCGAGGTGACCGACGTCGAAGAGCAGGCCGCGGATGTCGAGGACCTCAGCGTTGGTCTGGCCGTGCTCGAGCTGAGCTCTCGGACCCTGCAGGGAATCGAGCGGGCGCTCCGGCGTCTGGACGACGGCTGGTACGCGACGTGCTCCGGGTGCGGCTGCACGATCGCACCGGTCCGCCTGAGAGCGGTGCCGTTCGCCGACCGGTGCCTTCGCTGCCAGGACGAGCAGGACCGCCAGCGGGCCCCGGGGAGCCGCCCCAGGGCGGCCGGCTCGGAGGCGAGCTTCACTCCGGCAGTCCTCTGGTCCAACCTGGGATGAGGTCCGATGCCGTGGCCGATCGCTCGAACCCGGCCCTCCGCAGGAGGGCGCGAGCCGGGCGACGGCACCGGGCGCGAGGCGCTGCGGGCCGGGCGGTCGGCTCGCGGCGCCATCCCGCAGGCGCGCGGCGGCCGGCGAGGGGGCGAGGACAGGAGCCTCCCGGTGGGCCTTGCAGCCCGGCGTTCCACGACATCGCCCGGACCCTCGAGTCGGTGGAAGGAGCGGAGGCGCGCCTGCTCCACGTGCTCCGTCTGCTCGGCCAGCTCGTGCCCTACGACCGGTGCGCTCTGCTCGAAGCCCAGCCTGGCGGCGAGCCCCGCCTGGTCGCGCTGCCCGAGGAGATGGGGCCGGATCAGCGGGCGCTGCTCACCGGGGCGTGCCTCGATCGGCTCGGGCGTCTCGTCCACGACCGCACGGTGATGCCCGAAGCGCGGCCGGGGCCGTCCGGGAGGCACCTCGCCGTCCCCCTCGTCGCTCTCGACCGGGTGATGGGGGTGCTCTCCGTCGAACGCACCGAGGGCGCGTACGAAGAGCATCACCTGGGTACGCTCTCGGCGGTCGGGGCGCAGCTCGCCGTCCATCTCTCACTGCTCCGCCTTGGCGGTGAGCTGGCCGAGCTGTCCCGGGAGCTCGAGGAGGCGCGTCGTGGCGCCGAAGCGGCGAGCCGGACCAAAGACGAGTTCCTGGCCGTGGTGTCCCACGAGCTGAAGACGCCCCTCGCCGCGCTGCTGGCGTCCGCCGAGGCCCTGCGCTCGAACGAGACCGGCGCGGCCGGGCGGGCGCGCGCGTTCGAGGTGATCGAGCGCAACGTTCGCGCGCACGCGAAGCTCGTCGACGAGATCCTCGACCTCTCGTGCCTGTCGGCAGCGAGGTCGCGCCTCGTCCTGCGAGCGGTCGAGCCGGCGAGGGTGATCGAGGCGGCGATCGCGAGGCTCAGGCCGCGGGCCGAGCTGAGATCGGTCCGGATCGAGGCCACCCTCGACCCGTCCCTGACGCTGCTCGCCGATCCCGATCGGCTCGGCCAGGTCGTCGCGAACCTCGTCGCGAACGCGATCAAGTTCACGCCGTCCGGCGGCCGCGTCGAGGTCCGTCTCGACCGGGCCGGCCTCGTCGCCCGGATCCAGGTGATCGACCGCGGCGAGGGGATCAGCCGCGAGTTCCTGCCGCACGTCTTCGAGGACTTCCGGCAGGCGGACGCCTCCAGTACCCGGGCCTACGGCGGGCTCGGGATAGGGCTCGCCCTGGTGAAGAGCCTGGTCGAGCTGCAGGGCGGCCGCGTGAGCGCCGAGAGCCCGGGTGAGGACGAGGGAGCGACCTTCACGGTCGACCTCCCCCTGGCGGGATCGCAGCCTCCGGCGGGGGCGCCCGAGCCGCCCGAGGGCCGAGGGCCTGGTGCGGATCTCTCCCTGACGGGGATCCGCGTGCTCGTCGTCGACGACGACCCGGACCTCCGGGAGGTCCTCCAGTGCCTTCTCGAGCGCTGCGGAGCCGAGGTGACGGCGGCGGGCTCGGCCGCGGAGGCGCTGGAGGCGCTGGATCGCGCGATGCCCGACGTGCTCCTCAGCGACATCGCCATGCCGGGTGAGAGCGGCTGCGACCTCATGCGCAAGGTCGCGGCGCGGCCGGGCGGAAGCGATCTGCCCGCGGCCGCGCTCTCCGCGCACTCGAGGGAGCAGGACCGCCGGCAGGCCCTCGCGGCGGGCTTCCGGATGCACCTCGCGAAGCCGTTCGTGCCCGAGGCGGTCGTCGCGGCGGTCGCGGGTCTCGCGGGAAGGCCGCTCGCGACGGATCCGGGGATCCCGACGACGCTGTAGACGCCGGGGGCCGGGAGACGGATTCACCGCGGTTTGCACAACGGGGGCGGCTGCCATCGCCCTCGCCGCCGCCCAGGACCAGGCGGGAGTGGGCCCATCGGGGCCCGATGACTGGAGGCTGGCCATGAACGCTGCGCGCATCGACCGGATCCTGGACGAGCTGAGAGACATCTGGCGTCGAAATCCCGACCTTCGCTTCGGACAGTTGCTGGTGGCACTGGCCTACCCGAACGAGCGGATCAGCTTCTTCGAGGAGGACGACACGTTCGAGGCGAGGATCAGGGCAAAGGCCAGCATCCTGGCATCGAAAGAAGCCCACTCCGCCGATCGGGCCCGGGAGCCGACCGTGGGACTGGCCGGCGAGGCAAGTGTGTAGGCGTCCGGACCGCGGCCTCGACAGCCGCTGCGCGCCCCGGGTCTCAGGGCCTCGTCGCGTCGGCGCTTTCGCCTTCGGCCGGCGCGAGAGGGGGAGTCCCCGCCACGACCCCGGCGCGGTCCGCGGCCAGGTATCCGTCGATCCCCTCCTCGATCTGAGGCGGGAACCGGGGCACCGGCCCTACGAGCCGAGCTTCGTACGTGCGGAGCATGATCTCGCGGAAGATGGGCAGGGCGGTGCGTCCTCCGGTCTCCCTGTTTCCCAGCCCGCGGTTGTCGTCGAAGCCGATCCGGACCGCGACCGTGATCCCCTCCGGCCCGTAGGTCGACCCCACGAACAACGCGTCCCGGAAGTCGCTGGTCGTCCCCGTCTTTCCCATCACCGGGACGGGGAAGTCGAGACGGTCGAGACCGTGGGCGGTGCCGCCGGGCAGGCGGACCACGCCGCGCAAGCCTTCCTGGATGAGGCTGAGGCCGGCGGCGTGGATGGTGCGCCGGTCGCGGCGCGCCTCGTAGATCACCGCGCCCGAGCGGTCGGTCACGCGCTCGATGATGTGCGGCTCCGCCAGCACGCCCGACGCCATGGCCCGGTAGACGCCCGCCAACTCCAGCAGCCGTACCTCCGAGGCGCCGAGCGCCGTGGAGATGTAGGGCTGGAGCGGCGTGCGGATCCCCAGCTCCCGGGCGGTCTGGAGCACCCGGTTCATGCCGACCTCGCAGGCGAGCCACACCGCGACCGCGTTCCGCGACTCGGCCAGGGCCTGCCGCATCGGCATCGGGCCCTTGAACCGGTTGTCGTAGTTCGCGATCCACTTGAGCCCGCGGTCCCCTCCCATGGCCACGGCGATCGGCTCGTCGGGAACCGTGCTGTCCAGGCGGAGGCCCTGGCGGAACGCGGTCAGGTACACCAGGGGCTTCCAGGCCGATCCCGGCTGGCGCAGAGAGCCCCTGGCCCGGTTGTAGTCGAAGTACCGAGTCCGGCGAGCCTTGTAGACCTGCCGCCCGCCCGCTTCGGCCAGGATCGCGGCATCGGCGTTGCGCAGCACCACCACCGAGCCCTGGATCAGCCCCTTCGCCCGCGGCCGACGTGCCTCGTAGCGGGCGAGACCGTTCTCCAGGGCTTCGTTGACGATCGTCTGGACCCGCCCGTCCACCGTGGAGCGGACCGAGATCCGGCCCTGGAAGAGGTCCTCGAGCCCGAAGCGGCCGGCGCCGTGCTGCTTCAGCTCGACGAACACGTTCTCGATCGCGGCCGGAGCGTGGGTCTTGAACGGGTCCGGCGCGACGACCGGTATCGGCTCGGCCTGGCCGCGGCTGGCGACGCCCGCCGGAATGGAGCCTTTGCGCGCCATGTGCGCCAGGATCTGGTTGCGCCGGCGCGCGACCCGCGGGTCGCCGGGCACCGGAGCGTAGTCCCGGGGCGCCTTGTTGATGCCGGCCAGCAGCGCGGCCCTGCCCGCATCGACGAGCTGGTAGCTCGCGAGCGGCTTGCCGAAGTAGTACTCGGAGCCGGCGGCGAAGCCGTAACGGCCGTTGCCGAGGTAGAGGAAGCTCGCGAAGCGGGCGAAGATCTCACGCTTGGCGCGCTCGCGCGAGCCGTAACGCCGGCGCATCTCGCCCTCGAGCCAGAGCGCCAGGCGTACCTCCTCCACCTTCCGGAGCAGCTTGTTCGCGGCCGGGACGCCCAGGACGGCGGAGACGAGCCGCGGTGCGAGGCCGGGGTGGAACAGGATGTCGCCGTCCTCGTGGCTCGACCGGGCCTGCAGGAAGTAGCTCCTCACGAGCTGCTGGGTGAGCGTCGATCCGCCGTGATGGAAACGCGGCCGGACCCCGCCGCCGGCCCGCCATGCCGCGAGGGACCCGGCCGCCGTCTTGTAGACCACGCGGGGCAGGACGGTGTAGTCGACTCCGGAGTGCGAGAAGTAGTTCTTGTCCTCGGCCGCGAGCACGGCCTCGCGCAGCACGAACGGCACCTCGTCGTAGGAGACGACCTGGCGGTACTCGGTCGCCAACTCGATCAGCAGCTTGCCCTGGGCGTCGTACACCGAGCCGGTGGTCGGGAGCTCGAAACGGACGAACGGCTCGAGGTCCGGAAGGCCGCTCCGGTCGAAATGGACGTGGTAGAGGAGCGCTCCCGTCGGGAGCAGGACCAGCGCTCCGAAGGATGCGGCGAGGAGCGCGGCGAGGCGCCAGCGGCGCTCGAGGGCCGACGCGACACGCCGGGCCGTGCGCACCGACGAGGCGGCGAAGCTTCGGGCGGCCCGCGACAGCCGGAAGGGCCCGCGGATCGCTTCCAGGCGGATCAGGATCACCGGGCGCGCCGCCGGGGGCGGAGGCCTTGGTGCGATCAGGATCGTCGTGCGGGAGTCCATGCCCAGGCGGAGAGCAAGGAGCGCGCCACGAACGGAGTCGGCGCGCGCGCCCCGCGGCCGCCTTCACGCCAGTTTGCAGAAAGGGAGAGCGCCGCGCCCGCCGGCCCCACGCGATGCTGGCGTCGGCTCCCCCGGCGGCTCGGCGCGGGCGCTCTCGGCCGGAGGGGCCGACGCGGTGGCACCGATCGTGCTCGTCCTAGGCCGGGGGCAACCCGCTCCCGTTCATCGTGCCAGCCAAGGAGACTCGAATGAAGTTGACCACGTTTCTCGCCGGCGCCTGCATCGGCCTCACCGCGGTCGCGTCGGCCCAGACCAGCCAGACCCAGACGAGGATCGTGACCGTAGATGGAGAGGTCGTCCGCTACGAGCCCGGCAACGTGATCGTGATCCGGGGCGCGGACGGCAAGGAAGCCAGCTACATCCTCTCGCCGAGCGTCGCGGTGCCGGCGGAGGTCGTCGGCCGCCGGGTCACCCTCCACACGGAGCCGGGGCCTGGCGGGGCCACGATGGTCTCGCGTGTCATCAGCACCAGCCTCACCCCCGAGGGCAACCTCAAGCGCACCACCGAGGAGACCCGCACCAGCGCCAAGGGCTACGTGACCAAGACGCAGAACACGACGATCAGCGGGGAGATCGTGCGGTACCGGCCGGGCCACACCATCGTGCTCAGGCAGCCGGACAGCAAGGTGGTCACGTACACCCTGGCGCCGAACGCGGCCATCCCGGCCGACTTGAAGGTGGGCCGCACGGTCACTCTCCACACGGAGCCTGGCGCGGGCGGCGCGGTCACGGTCTCCCGCGTGGTCAGCACGAGCGTCACGCCCGAGGGGAACGTGAAGCGCACCACCGAGGAGACTCGCACCAGCGCCTCCGGCGCGACCACGACCACGACGACCACCGACACCTCCGGGAAGGTCGAGGCCTACGAGTCCGGCAAGACCCTCACGATCGTCAGGTCGGATGGGACCCGGGTCACCTACCGGATCAGCGAGCAGTCGCGGGTGCCCGCCGACCTGGCCGTCGGCAAGACGGTCACCATCCTCGTCCTGGGCAGCCCGGGCGAGCCTGTCGCGCAGACCGTGACGTACACGGTCGAGAGGTGAGGACGACCCAGTTCATCGGCAAAGCCCCGGGGTGCTCCCCCGGGGTCGTCGGCCGTGAGGCGGCGGGGTGTCAGCCGGCCTCCGGGGCCGGTCCGATGGCGCCGACGACAGTGCGGGGCCCGGCCTCGTCGCGGACGACGCACGCACGCTCGGTGACGCTGGCGTAGGAGCCGTCGGCTCGGCGGAAACGGTAACGGTCCGACCACACGGCGCCCGGGCTCGCGATGGTCGCGCGCAGCAGGGAAGCCTTGACCCGGTCGCGGTCCTCCGGATGGATGCGGTTCTCGCGCCAGCCGGCATCCGTGACCACGTCCGAATAGCCGAAGAGAGCCTCCAGCCTTTCGTCCCACTCGAGCCTGCCGGTGGCCAGGTCCCAGCGCCAGGTCGCGGCACGGGCGGCAGGTACCCGCCCGAGCCCGCCGTCGCTCGGCTCGGGGGCCCTCGGGGCCGGCACTTCATCGATCATCGGGCGCGCGTGGGCGTCGTCGATCCGTGTCGGTCCCACGTCGGGCAGCTCTTCCGCGGCCTTCCGTCCGCCACGCGTCGAGGACTGCGGCGGCCCGCCTTCGTCGGTCATGGAGTCGGCTCGATCTTCGTCCAGACGGTGCAGGCCGCGGCCGGCGGCCGCGGCATCGGCCGCGCTGCGAACCGGGGGCCACGTCATGAGCCGTCCCGACTCGTCCCCTCGTCTTCTCTCGGGTTTCTTCATCGAGAAGGGCCTCCGCTTCAGCGTAGACTGGACGTCCGCCTTGCCTCGTCGCGCCACGCGCCGTTCGCGTAGATGGCCACCTCGACGCGGCGATTCTGACGACGCCCTTCTTCCGTCTGGTTGGACGCGATCGGCTCGGCTTCACCGCGGCCGCGGCTGTCGAGGCGCGAGGACCCCACGCCGAGGGACGCGAGGTGGTCCTCGGCGGAGCGCCCGCGCCGCTCCGAGAGTCGCTGGTTGTACGAGTCGCTCCCGTCGGAGTCGGTGTGGCCCAGGATCATCACGTTGGTGCGGGCTTCGGCCTGCAGGCTGTCGGCCAGCTTGCGCAGGTTCGACCGCGCCTCTGACGTCAGCTCAGCCGAGTCGAAGGGGAACAGGATCCCCGAATCGAAGGTGACCGCGATGCCCTCGCCCACTCGTGAGACCTGGGCGTCTTCGAGCTCCTGGGAGAGCCTCTCGGCCTGGGCGTCCATGCGTCTCCCGATGAGAGCGCCGGCGGCGCCTCCCACCACGGCGCCGATGAGGGTGCCGCGGGCCGTGGAACCCGTCTTGTGGCCGACGATGGCGCCCACCACACCCCCGCCGGCGGCTCCGATCCCGGCCCCCTTCTTCTGCTTGTCGCCCCAGCTCGCGCAGCCAATCCCGCTCGCGAGAACGACGGAAAGAACCCCAGCGACGACATTGGCGCTCTTCATCTCTCTCTCCTCGAAGACGACCGGCTTCGACGGCGCGGGCTCCGCTCTCGGTCTGTGGACGGGCGACGGAGGCAGCTCGCGTATCGCTTTCGAAGAGCAAGAGCGATGCCACGGCTCTTGCCGAGAGCGGGCGGCGGATTGAGTGGGGGCGAAGGGGCCGGGGCGCGTGCCGGTCGAGACCCCTCGCCAGCCTCGGCCCCGGCCAGGCGATCAGGCAGCCCTGATCTCGATCTTCTTGGGCGTCGCGACGTGCGGCTTGGGGACCTTCACCTCGAGCATTCCTTGGGCGTAATTCGCCTCCACGCCGGAAGCGTCCACCCCCTCCGGAAAGGCGAAATCCCGCTGGAAGGTGCCGTACGCGACCTCTCGGACGAAGTAATCCCCGTCCGTGGCCTGGTTACGGGCCTTCCGCTCGCCTTTGACGGTGAGGACGTTGTCCACCCAGGACAGTGTGATGTCCTTCGGATCCACTCCCGGGAGGACGAGCTGGACCACGTACGCGCCGTCCTCGATCCGCCCCTCCGCGGCGGGAAGCCAGGACGTGGCCTTGTCGGTGGCGTTGCCGACCAACGACCCTTCGGCCAGGCCGGCTGGGTCGTAGTAATGGTGGTGATGGAGCTGCCGGATCGGGGACCAAGGAAGCATGCGCATCGCGTCTTCTCCAGCTCAGTTGCTTAGCATCTATACCTAAGATTATCTGAGTTCAATATACTTATAGCCGATCGCGGGCACGGTGTCAAGGGCTGACTCGCGATGGCACCGCACTGGCAGTGCGGAGCATCGTATTCCCCCCGAGGAGGAATCATGGCCGACTCCGAGGTCCTCCGCAGGCTTGGCGATCAGCTCTTCTCGCGGACGGCGGGGGCGCCCCTCGTCCGGGGGAACGCCGTGCGCCTGCTGCGCGACGGCGCGGAGAACTACCCGGCATGGCTGGCAGCGATCCGGTCGGCGGGGCGGACCGTCCACTTCGAGAGCTACATCCTCCACGACGACGGCGTCGGGCAGCGCTTCGCAGACGCGTTCCTGGAGAAAGCGCGGGACGGGGTGCCGGTCCGGGTGATCTACGACTGGTTCGGCTCGCTGGCCAAGACCTCCGCCGCTTTCTGGCGCCGCCTGCGCGACGGCGGTGTGGAGCTCAGGTGCTACAACCCGCCGCGCCTGGACCAGCCGCTGGGCTGGATCGGGCGCGACCACCGCAAGTGCCTCGTGGTCGACGGCCGGGTCGCGTTCGTCAGCGGACTCTGCGTGGGAAGGATGTGGGAGGGCGCGCCCGAGCGCGGCCTGCCGGCGTGGCGCGACACCGGTGTCGAGATCCGCGGTCCCGCGGTCGCCGAGGTGGCCCTCGCGTTCGCGGACACCTGGGCGGCCACGGGCGCGCCGCTGGCTCCGGGAGCGATGGCCGCCCCGGGGCTCCGCGCGGAGGGCGACCTGGACCTGCGCGTCGTGGCGTCGACGCCGGGCACGGCGGGACTGTACCGCCTCGATCCCGTGGTGGCCTCGCTCGCCCGCCGCACGCTGTGGCTCACCGACGCCTACTTCGCGGGCACGTCCAGCTACGTGCAGGCGCTGCGGGCGGCGGCGCAGGACGGGGTCGACGTGAGGCTGCTCGTCCCCGGCGCAGGCAGCGACGTCCCCATGATGCAAGCCGTGTCCCGCGCCGGGTACCGTGCCCTGCTGGAGGCCGGCATCCGCGTCTTCGAATGGAACGGCCCCATGCTCCACGCCAAGACCGCCGTGGCCGATGCGCGGTGGGCGCGGGTGGGCTCCACGAACCTCAACCTGGCGAGCTGGATGGGGAACCGCGAGCTGGACGTGGTGGTGGAGGACGGGGACTTCGGCCGCCGAATGGAGGAGATGTTCCAGGACGACATCGGCAACGCCACCGAAATCGTCCTTCACCGGTGGGCTCGCGTGCGCCCCGCCGGAGACGCCCGCCGGCCCCGGGCGCGGGGCGCAGGTGCACGCGCGACGCGCGCCGCCGCCGGCGCGCTGCGAATCGGCAACGCCCTCGGGTCCGTTCTGGCGGCGCGGCGGGTCCATGGCCCCGCGGAGCGATGGCTCATTGCCAAGGGCGGACTCCTGCTGGCGGTCCTTGGCGGCGTCGGGTTCGTCTGGCCGCGCCTGCTGGCCACGCCCCTCGCCGCGTTCAGCCTGTGGCTGGGCCTGGCCCTGCTGGTCCGTGCCGCACGGCGGCGTTCGGCGACGCCCGCACCGCGGCCTCGCGCCGCCACCGGCGGCCAGGCTCAATAGCCTGACGGCGGAAGGGACGCCGCATTGGACGGCGACCGCCTGCGCGGAGTGCGTCCAATGCATCGGCTGCCTCCTATGCAACGCGGGCGAACAATCGATTGGTCGTCCCGCCTGCGCGCCGGTGACAATGGGAACGAAAGCGGGTGAACCGAGATGAGGAAGCTCCTGTGTCGGCTTCTCGGCCATGAACGCATGACGACGAGCACGCGGCGGAGGGTGTGCCAGCGCTGCGGCCTGTTGGAGACCCTGCGTCAGTTCGGCAGCCTGCTCGCGTGGGAGGAGATGACGTAGGCCGGGCGCCTCGTCGCCAGCCGGGGCGGGCGTCAGCGCGTCCACTGAGGGTCGGGGCCAGGTAGCCCGGCGAGGCGTAGAGGCCGCGCGGCCGCTCGCCGAGGTGATGGCGCACCAGGCTCCCGCTGGGAAGGGCGCGCCCGATGCTGACCGCCAGGTCGATCCGGTCCCGGGCGAGGTCGATCGCCTCGTCCGTGACGAGAGCCGCCCCGAGGGCCCGCGTGCCGGAGCGCGGAGTGGAGGTCCCTCCGGCCACCGCCCCCGCCCCGTCGCTTATGATCGAGGCGGAGGCACATGCGGCTCGTCCTGACCGTCGAGGCGGGCGCTCTGTCCGGGCGGCGGTTCGTGCTCGAGCGCGGCAGCCTGGCCCTCGGGCGGGACGACTCCTGCGAGGTCCGCGCCGAGGCTTCGGAGGCGCAGGTCTCGCGCCGCCATGCCGTGATCACGACCGCCGAGGACGGCTTCGTCCTGACCGACCAGGGCAGCACCAACGGCACGCGGCTCGACGGGCAGCGGATCGCGGCCGCGCCGCTCGCGAGCGGCCACGTGATCGAGCTGGGTGCGGGGGGGCCGCGGCTGCGGGTGGCGATCACCGGATCCGTGCCGGAGACGGTGACGGATCGCGCCGTTCCGTACGGCTCCGGGGCCGCGGATGCCGCGGCGCGCGCCCCCGCCGCCACCCTGCCGCCGCCCGGGGCGTCCGCCTCGCGATGGGCATCCGGCCCCGAACCCGCGGAGCGTCCGCCCGCGGCCCTCCGTCCCGGCAGGGTGGACCGCGCCCTCGACTACGACCCGGCGCGGGACAAGGGGCGGCGCTACGGTACCGCCGGCGTGGCGCTGGTGGCGGCGCTGATGGGCCTGGGCGGCTTCCTCGGCCTCCTCGTCGCGCTTCTGACCGCTTACGAGCTGGGGCTCGGCCTGGCCATTCTGGGCGCCGTGGTCGCGTTCACGCCCGCGCCGATATACCTGGGCGTGTGGCTTTGGCTCGACCGCTACGATCCGGAGCCGGCCTGGGCCCTGGCCGGGTGCCTGGTCTGGGGGGCCGGAGCGGCGACGTTCGTCTCAAGCCTGTTCAACTCGGCGTTCGGGGCGGTCGTGACGTCGCTCACCGGCAACCCCGCCCTCTCGTCGTTCCTGTCTGCGAGCTTCTCGGCGCCGTTCATCGAGGAGGCGATGAAGGGCGCGGCCGTGCTGCTGGTGTTCCTGCTGCTGCGCCGGGAGTTCGACGGCGTCATGGACGGCATTCTCTACGCGGGCGTGGTGGCCCTCGGGTTCGCGACGGTCGAGAACGTGTTGTACTACGGGCGCGTGACAGCGCACCAGGGGGCCTCGGGCCTGCTGGCGGTGTTCGTGCTGAGGGGAGTCCTGGGGCCGTTCGCCCATGCGGTCTTCACTTCCATGACCGGGATCGGCCTGGGTCTCGCCCGCCAGAGCCATCGCGCCGGCGTCCGGATCCTGGCGCCGATCCTGGGGTACGGTGGGGCGGTCTTCCTCCACTTCCTCTGGAACGCCCTGGCCGGTCTCTCGGGCGGCGCGGCGGGGTTCCTGGTCGTGTACTCGCTGGTGTGGGTGCCGCTGTTCCTGGTCTTCGCCGCGGGAGTGGCGTACATGAGCCACCGGGAGTCGCAGCTCATCCGGCGCATGCTGCAGCCGGAGGTCGAGGTGGGCCTGCTGACCCGCGAGCAGGCCGACACCGCGGCGTCCTGGCCGCGGCGGCTGCGCTGGCTCCTCTCCGCCGTGGGCGACGCGCGTCGGCTCGGGGCACGGCGCCGGTTCCTGCTCGCAGCCGCGCGCCTGGCGCTGTCGTACTGGCACGTGGAGCGGGCCTCGGCCGCGGGCGCCATGACCCTGAGCCTGTCGCAGGTACCGATCTTCCGGAAGGAGGTGGCCAGGCTGCAGGCCGAGGTCTGAGCCGCCTTCAGGCCAGACCGGCCTCCGCCTCCGCCTGCCGGGCCATCCGCCGGCCCTCGTCCACGTCCACCATGGCCAGGAGGGCTCCGCCCACTACGAAGAACGCGATCAGGGCCAGGATCGCGTTGCGGCTGGAGCCGGTCGCCTCGATGACCGTCGCGAACACCATCGGGCCCAGGATCCCGGCGAACTTGTCGAAGACCCCGTAGAAGGCGAAGAACTCCGCCGACTTGTGCCTGGGGATCATGCTGGCGAAGAGCGAGCGGCTGATCGCCTGGGCGCCGCCCTGCACCATGCCCACCATGAGCGCCAGGATGAAGAAGTGCAGGGTCGTCTTCATGTAGTACCCGACGACCGTGATGCCGAGGTACGTGAACAGGGAGATGAATATCGCGCGCTTGGCTCCGATCCGGTCCGCGATCAGTCCGAACAGGAACGCGAACGGGATCCCGACGAACTGCACCAGCAGGATGGCGCCGATCAGGGCGCCCGGGGGGATGCCGATCTCGGTGCCGTACGGGGCGGCCATCCGGATGATCGTCCCGATCCCGTCGTTGTAGATCAGGAACGCGACCAGGAGCAGGAGGGCCTGGCGGTAGCGCCGCAGCTCGTGGAAGGTGCCGCCCAGGCGCGAGAACCCCACCCGGACGAGGTTCAGGCGCGGTGCGTCGCCCGGCGTGCGGGCGGGGGGCGGCTCGGAGACCCACCTGAACAGCGGGAACGAGAAGACCAGCCACCACGCGGCCGCGCTCAGCAGCGAGAGCCGTGTGGCGGACTCGCGGTCGGGGATCCCGAACCACTCCGGCTTCTGGATCCACAAGAGGTTCAGGGCCATGAGCAGCCCGGAGCCCAGGTACCCGAGGGCGTAGCCGGAAGCCGACACCCTGTGCACCTCTTCCTCCCGGGCGATGTGGGGCAGGAGGGACTCGTAGAAGACGAGGCTGCCGGCCACGCCGATGTTGCCCAGCATGTAGACGACGACGGCGAAGACCCACTCGCCCCGGTCCACGAAGTACATGGCCGCGGTCGCGGGCACGCCGACGGCGAGGAAGCCGGCGAGCATCTTCTTCTTGGCGCCGGCGTAGTCGGCGATCGCGCCCAGGACGGGGGCCATGAAGGCGACGATCAGCATGGCGGCGGCCGTGGCCCACGCGTATCGGGCGCTGGCCACCGCGGGTGGGAGGTCGGCCGCGGCGACGGAGATGAAGTAGACCGGGAAGATCTGGATGACGGTGGCCCAGAAGGCCGAGTTCGCCCAGTCGTACATCACCCAGGCCCGCAGCTCCGGCCGCGACAGGCCCAGCCGGTCCAGCAGCGGGGACGCGGTGGTGGAGGTCGTCGAGGCCGCGGCCATGCTGGCTCCTTGGTTCAGGGCGACGACGGAGTCTCCGGCGGCGGGGAGGGCGCGTCAAGCCGCCGGAGGAACTCCCGGGCCACCTCCCGCGCCGAGCGGTGCTCGCCGTCGACGGCGTGGTTCATCGCCCGCATGTCCTCCTCGCCGATCCTTCCGCCGAGCGCACCCACCGCCTCCACCAACCCCGGGTGTCGCCGGCGGGCGCCGCGGCCGAACACGGGGACCGCCTCGTACGGGGGGAAGTAGCCGCGGTCGTCCTCGAGGACCCTCAGGCCCAGGGCCGAGATCAGGCCGTCGGTGGCGCTCCCCACCACGAGGTCCACCTGCCCGGCGGCGAGGGCCTGGTACAGCAGGCCGAGGTCCATCTCGCGCGGACGCACGCCAAGCTGGAAGCCGTAGGCCTGGAGCAGGCCGCGGAGGCCGTCGGGCCGTTCCAGGAACTCCCCGAACAGGCCGACCCGCAGCGTAGTGGCGTGCGGGGGGAGGTCGGAGATGCGCCGGACGCCCAGGCGGCCGGCCACCGGTTCGAGCATGGCCAGGGCGAACGTGTTGTTGAACCCGAGCGGCTCGCCGACGTGAAGGCCGAGGCCGCGGTAGCCGTCCCGGACCATGCGCAGGACGGCGCCCGGGTCGGAGGCGACCGGGAGCTTGAGCACGTCGGTGAGGGCGGTGCCGGTGTACTCGACGTAGACGTCGGCGCGGTCCGACAGGACGGCCTCGTGGCACAGGGCGGTGCCCCCGAGGTTCAGGCGGCGGTCCACCGCGAACCCGCGGCGCTCCAGCAGCCCGGCCAGGACCTCGCCGAGGACGACCTGCTCGGTGAAGTTCTTAGACGCGACGACGACCGGAGCGCGCGCCGGTCCGGCCGACACGAGGCCGAGCGCCGCCGCCGCCAGCGCGCCGGCGGCCAGCAGGGCGGTGGCGCGAGCCGGCCGGCGGCTCTTCTCGACCGCGGCCAGCAGCGCGTCGGTGGCGAGCGCCAGGAGGGCCGCCGGCACCGCGCCCGCCAGGATCAGGCGCGTGTCCACGGTGGCGATGCCCCGGAAGACGTACGTGCCGAGACCGCCGGCGCCGATGGCGGCGGCGATGGTGGCGGTGCCCACCGAGATCACCGCGGCGATGCGCACGCCGGCCAGGATCACGGGCAGGGCGAGCGGCATCTCCACCAGCCGGAGGCGCTGGCCGCCGGTCATCCCCATCCCGGTGGCCGCCTCGACGACCCCGGGGTCCACCTGCCGGATGCCGGTGTAGGTGTTGCGCAGGATCGGCAGCAGCGCGTAGAGCACGAGGGCCACCACCGCCGTGCGGGCGCCGATGCCGCCGACGAACGGGACGGGGATGAGGAACCCGAACAGCGCGAGGCTCGGGACCGTCTGCAGGAGACCGGCCGCCGCCAACACCGGCCTCGCCACACGGGGCGAGCGGCTGAGCGCCACGCCGAGAGGGACGCCGGCGGCGGTGGCGATGGCGGTGGCGGTGACGACGAGCACCACGTGCTGCCCGGTCAGGGCGAGCAGCTCGTCGGCCCGCTCGGCGAGGAAGCTCGTCACCGGCTCAGGGAAGCGCCGCTGCCAGGAAGCTCTGGACGAAGCCGGGCTGGGGGGACTCGCGGAGCTCGAGCGGCGTGCCACGCTGCGCGACCCGGCCGCGGTCGAGGACGGCGACCTCGTCGGCCAGCCTCAACGCCTCCGGCACGTCGTGGGTCACGAGGACCACGGAGCGGCCGAGACGGCGCTGCAGCTCGCGGAACTCGTCCTGGAGCCGGCGCCGGGTGAGAGGGTCCAGCGCGCCGAAGGGCTCGTCCATCAGGAGGAGGGGCGGATCGGCGGCAAGGGCGCGGGCGATCCCCACACGCTGGCGCTCGCCGCCGGAGAGCTGCCCAGGCTTGAGCGGGCCGAACCGGCCGGGGTCGAGGCCGACGAGCGCCAGCAGCTCCCGGGCCCGGGCGTCGCGGCGGTCGGCCGGCCATCCGATCAGCCGCGGCACCAGGGAGACGTTGTCCGAGACCGTCATGTGCGGGAGCAGCCCGCCCTCCTGGATCACGTACCCGATTCCGCGCCGCAGCGAGATCGGGTCCCACTCCGCCACGTCGCGGCCGAGGACCCGGACGCAGCCGGAGTCCGGGTCGACGAGCCGGTTGATGGTCTTGAGGGCGGTGGTCTTGCCCGAGCCGCTGGTCCCGAGCAGAACCAGCACCCGGCCCGTCTCGACCGCGAACGAGACGCCGTCCAGCCCGGCGCCGCCGGGGAAGCGCTTGCGAACCTCGAGCAGCTCGACGGCGGCGGCGGTGGTGGCGCTCATGTCGAGGGCGATTATGGGGCGCCGCGAGGGGTCCTGTCGCCGCCTCCCGTGCTATCGTCCTCCCATGAGTCGCTCTCGCGAAGGCCGGTCGCCGGTGCCGCGTCTCGCGGCCACGGCCGCCGCCCTCGCCCTGGCGGCCTGGGCCTCGGCGGAGGTCCTCACGTTCGGGAGGCCCCTGCAGGGGCTGCCGCCGGCAGCTCTGGAGGACGTGTTCGCCCGGCCGGAGAACGGCCGCACCGTGCGGCTCGAGGGCACGATCGACCGGGTCTGCCGGAACAAGGGCTGCTGGCTGGAGCTGAAGCAGGGAGCCCGGTCGGTCCACGTAACCTTCGAGGGCTACGCCTTCTTCGTGCCCAAGGACTCGGCGGGGCGGCGGGTCGCCCTCGAGGGGAAGGTCGTGGTCAAGAAGCCGGAACCCGCCCGGGTCGAGCACCTCGAGTCCGAGGGCGCCT
>Ga0268386_10001268_pt1 | contig 17284 bp, 18 predicted proteins | sample RVTome_15_FD_200260 | JGI IMG/M metagenome (GOLD analysis project Ga0268386, IMG submission 200260) | Soil microbial communities from uranium-contaminated site in the Upper Colorado River Basin, Wyoming, United States - RVT150D86... ...
GTTAGGGAGGGCTCTGCCTTTTACGCCGCTAAACCAATGAGCCCTCCCTAACGGTCGGGCTAATGCTCCGATTCTCAACTTTTTGTGCAAAGCGTTTTGGGAACAAATATCAGGAGAGTAGATGACCAAGCTTCTCTTTTTTGGTGCGCAGATAGCTCGCCGCTTTTTCGCCGGAGTCCACTTGAATAGAAACTCGCTCGACGATCTTTAAGCCGGCTTCTTCAAGGGCTCGCAGCTTGAGTGGATTGTTTGAGATAACTCTTACCTGGCACAGTCCAAGGTCAAAAAGAATCTCCGCGCATTGCCGATAATCGCGCAGATCCACCGCCAGGCCTAACTGCTGGTTGGCTTCAACCGTATCCGCTCCCTTGTCCTGAAGAGCGTAGGCGCGAATTTTATTTACAATGCCGATACCACGACCTTCCTGCTGCTGGTAGACAATTGCCCCTCGGCCTTCCTGTTGGATCATCTGCATGGTCTGGTGAAGCTGTCGTCCACAATCACATTTGGTCGAGGCAAAAACATCTCCTGTAAGACATTGAGAGTGGATCCGGACCAGCGTCGGCAAATCGCGTCGCATCTCACCTTTGAAGAGGACCACAAACTCTTCTTCGGTCGTTAGCGAGCGATAAGCGGCGATCCTGAAATCGCCCCATTCGGTTGGCAAAGTTGCAACTGCGACGCGCTCGACTGTTCCAGTCTCGACTGAGTCGCAACAAGTTCCGACAGCGAGTTCTTCCAACGAGTGCACTTCCATGGACAAATTACCTAGAAGAGTAATTAAGAGTAGATTCGTGCGGGCAATTATAGAAGTAACGGACAAGGAGCGACAAGCGGTGGTGGTCGGTGGTGGGTCAGTTTGAAATAAAGCACTAAGAATCGCCTGAACGCCGAAGGCGCTTTGTAGGCGCCACGGAATGCCGCCCCTACAAACGGTACTGGTGATTTCTGCAACAGATCCCGGGGCTATGCGTGTAATCCCCGGAGACGGTCGGACGGGCTTCTATTTGCGATTATTTCCTCAGGCCGTGTATGCTTCTCCAAAGTCAGCCTGCCGATAGGCTCAGTAAGGAATTCTTCCGGTGAATAACAGTCTTAACCTGGCCTCCAGGCCCTTTAATAATCGAATTCTTCCGTGGGCTTTAACCGCGATGGTACTTTTCGTGTCGCTCATCGGGTTAATTGTCGTAGTGCGGCTTACCACGAGAGCTAATGACGAAGCTGCTATTGCTGAGGCGGAAATCAACGCATTGAGGCAACGTGAACACGCTCTCCTGGACGCCGCCAAGTCGATAAAAGCCTCGTTTACGCCCGACCAACAGCAGGCCTTACCTGCCGCACACCAGTTGGTCGATCGCAAAGGGTTCTCATGGTCGAGACTACTCGCGGATCTCGAGTCTTCTCTTCCAGGCAACGTTAGAGTATCTCGAATTTCAGTCCAGGATGTGACCAAACAGTCGAATCAAACTGTCGCCCAACTCAATCTGGCCGTCTTTGCTCAGAGTTCGTCGACCATTAGCGAAATGATCTCTTCAATGCATCAGGAGGGCATTTTTCAGGTCGAGCTGCGAAATCAGAATCTTCAGAAAGGCCGTGGTGAGAGCGGCACCGAATACGAGTTCTTTGTGGTTTATCGATCGCGTCCCGGGTATTCGGTTGAAAGCGTTGCGGAAGTTGATGATTCCAGAAATACACGCGAGGTTCCAAGATGAACGCAGAACTGAAAGCAGAAGCTCGATCTCCGAACGGGTTCGCCCGTAGCTATAAAGAACGCGTGAGCGTGTTTCTCGATTCGCGCCGGGGTAAAATGTTCGGAGTCGCCGAAGTCGCGGCTCTGACAGGAAGTTGTTTTGTACTGGTGCTGGTCCTGTTGAGTTATCTCTATTTTCTCGTGCCTGCTCGTTCACGTATCGCTTCGTTGAATGCCGACCGGAGGCAATTACACACTAACCTGCAAACGCTCGATGGAGTTGTTAATAAGGAGCAAGGCTCGCAACAGACAGTAGACAGGGTTGCGGCGAGCTTGAACAGGTTTGAGACCGAGAATCTCATGCGTCAGGACCAGGGTCGCATGGAGTTGTATGAAGAGTTGAACCAACTCATCATAAAAAATGGAGTGCGAAACACTTCCGGTCCCACGTACACGACGCTCGATCCTACCGGCACGAAGTCGACTGCCGGACAAACTGTGACAACAAAGTGGCAGAGTTTCTATCCGGGGATCGCTGTGATGGTTACCGTCGAAGGACAGTACCAGAACGTTCGGCGCTTCATTCACGATGTCGAGCGAAGCAAACAGTTTGTGGTCATCAACCAGGTAGAACTTCAGCGCGCAACACAGAACAATGCCCCTGCTTCGGCTGAGGAATCAGGTTCAGGGACTCGTGGATCGCTCGTGAGTCTTCAATTGAATATGGCGACCTACTTCCAGCGTGAGAGCGGAGCGAATAGTCCGCCCGTTGATCAGGAATAACGAATATGCAACTGGTCGATCTAAGCAAACCAGGCGAGAAGAAGAAACTAATTGTGGCCGCGATCCTGGGTCTCGTGGCCATCGTGTTTCTTTGGTGGACATTGATCGGTTTTGAAAGCGGGACTCAAACCTCAACAGCAGGACGGGCTACTCGACCGCGGCAAAGAACTACACAGGATAACTCCAGATCTAACGGGACGGTGTCGCCGGAGGTGAAGGACTTAGCGGCGTACTCTGAGATCGATTACCCGCCGTCTTCATACAATGCTCCCGAAGCCAGGCGCAACATCTTTGCCTACTATGAGCCGCCACCGCCGCCGATTGCTGTTGCTCCTGAGCTAACTCCGACTGTGGAGCCACCTCCACCAGTGCTTCTGGTATCTGTTTCTCCGTCAAACGTTTACGCTCGCACCGGGGATTTCAAACTTGAAGTTGCCGGCGATAAATTCTCGCCGGACATGCGCATTTTTGTTGATGGCCACGAGCTGCCAACTTCTTATAAGAGTCCACAGCAACTCTCGACGACGATTGCAGCGTCATCGATCGCAAATCCAGGTGCGCGCCAGGTCGTCGTTCGTACACCGGATAACCAGCTTTACTCAAACCCTCTGCCGATCAACGTTGCCGCTCCACCGACACCCAACTATACGTACATCGGAATCATCGGTACGGAGAATCGTGTGGGTGACACCGCTCTGGTTCAGGAACGAAACAACAAAAACATACTAAGCGTGTATCGCGGCGACATCCTGGGTGGGAGGTTTCGCGTCACCAGCATCTCCGACAAAGAGCTGGTGCTGGTCGACACCACTTTGAAGATCAAACACCCGATCGCGATGAGCGAAGGCGATAAGCCCATGGGACCTTTGTCACGTCCAACACCGAGAGTTGATGCTGAAGATGACGAACCATAGAGCAACAGCCGACCACAATATATGCGGGTCGAGCTCAGGCTGCTCAGCGGCCGACTCTGAGTCTGTTTTACTCGTGACCAGGCACTCAGAGGCCGGTTACACGCTGGTAGCGCTGCTTGCGATGATGACTGTTCTCGCCATGTTTGCGATGGCTGTGGCACCCAGTGTGCAGCAACAGGCGCAGCGTGAGCGTGAGCAGGAAGCGATCTTTCGCGGCGAACAAGTGGCCGCTGCAATCAGAGCCTATTACAATTATCGAGTGACTACACTTCGCACTGCCGGCGATCAGGCATTGCCTGCATCGATGGACCAACTGCTGCAGGGAATACCCGTGCCCGGCGGATCAAGGAACCGTCATATTCTTCGTGTCTCTGCGGCGCGCGATCCTCTGACGATAGAAGGTGAATGGCGTTTCATCCTGCCTCGTACAGAATCATTGATCGATTTTCAGCAGGCAGTAATGTTCTACACCGGCAATGTCCTTCCACCCGCGCGCGATCCGCAAATGGCGCAGTTACAACAGTTTGCAGTTCCAATGATCACTAGTATTACTAACCTTGCGTCTGTATCTCCAACCAGCAGCACGTCATCCGTCGGTGACGATGCGACTGGTCCGTTCGTTGGTGTCGCAAGTCGCAGCAGGCGAGAATCTGTGCTGACGTTCTACGGAATCGAACGTCACGATCAATGGATCTTCACTCCGCTGTTCCGTTTCTAGAGTTGGACCATCACTTCTCTTCTCACACGATTCAAATCAACAACGCGAAGTGAGATTCTTCAACGCGTCGCGTGCAAGTCGAGAGTTTGTTCTGCGCGTTAAGTTGACTGGATCGAGGTCGATCGATTCCGCTCTCGCGAGGCACTGAAGCTCATCATCGACATGATCAGACGCGTTCATGAAGCAAAAAATATTTCAGCATTCGAGTAATAAGTTATTGACATCCACAGTAATTGCGTTTATATAGCAAGATGTTGTGCGCCGTTTACTCTAGCCCACAAGAAGGAAGCAAGCACATTATCTTGTGGTCGTGAAGAAAACAAAAAACCTAAACTCGAAAGAAGGAGCACATAGAAGCTATGGCAACTAAAAAAGGTGGAAAGAAAGCCGCGAAGAAGGGCGGAACCAAGAAGGCCGCAAAGAAGGGCGGAACCAAGAAGGCCGCAAAGAAGAGATAACCCGAACCAGCAGGTTACAACACGAACCTTCCACCGGCGCACAAAAACATTTGAGGCCGACGGGGCCTTGCAAAAGAAACGACGAGACCTTCAAGCGAAGCTCGTCGTTTCTTTTTGTTGTTGCTAAGCTGTTGCGTGAGACGAATCATAACGGTGCAGAACCCTCATGCTCAGTGTCGCGTTGGTAGAACCGGAGATTCCACCCAACACAGGTAACGTCGCTCGCCTGTGTGCCGCTACCAAAGTGCCGCTTCACGTCGTCGGTGTCACGGGGTTCCGCATGGACGATCGCGCGCTGCGACGAGCGGGACTTGATTACTGGCCTGACGTGATGCTGACGCGTCATCGAGACCTCGAATCGCTCTATCTGTCGTTACCGGAGGCTCGATTCGTCTATCTCACCACGAAGTCTCAGCGACTCTATACCGATTGGAGTTTTCAGGAGGACGACTGCCTTGTTTTTGGCCCGGAAACACGCGGGCTTCCTGAAAACCTCTTACGTGCTAATTGGGACGACTGCCTGAGAATTCCGATGCTGAATCCAAATGTGCGGAGCCTGAACCTTGCAACGGCCGTAGGCATCGTGCTTTTCGAAGCGCTCAGGCAAACAGGCGGATTCCGGCCACAGATCTTCACGAATCAACACGATTCTGAAGGCTGATCTGTGTTGATTCGTGAAGATCTGTGGCTCTAAACTCTTCTGATGCTGGAAAGAAAAGACATTCGAAACATCGCGATCATTGCGCACGTCGACCACGGGAAGACGACTCTCGTGGATGCGATGCTGCGGCAATCGGGTACCTTCCGTGAAAATGAGCAGGTGCGCGATCGCGTGATGGACTCCATGGATCTCGAAAGAGAGCGCGGCATCACGATCATGGCGAAGAATACCGCTGTTCGTTACCGCAATGTGAAGATCAACATAGTGGATACGCCCGGACACGCTGACTTCGGTGGGGAAGTCGAACGCGTTTTGAAGATGGTCGATGGCGTGATGCTGCTGGTTGATGCCGCTGAAGGTTGTTTGCCGCAAACAAGGTTCGTGTTAAGGAAAGCGCTCGAGGCGCGATTGCCGGCGATTGCCGTTGTGAACAAGATCGACCGCGGGGACGCTCGCGCCTCGGAGGTCGTCGATGAGATTTACGAGCTGTTTCTGGATCTCGATGCCACCGATGAACAGATCGAGTTTCCTATTCTCTATGCCGTTTCACGGGAGGGAACCGCCAAGCGAAAGTTGGACGACAAGTCAGAGAATTTGCAGCCGCTGTTCGAGCAGATCGTCGAGTCGATTCCGGCTCCGCGCGAGCTGCGCGCTGACTCACTTCAGTTGCTCGTTGCGAATTTGGATTACAACGATTACGTAGGCCGCCTGGCCATCGGACGGATCTTCTCCGGCGAGATCAAGATCGGCGACCAGATCGCAGTCGTAAAACCTGATCGGTCAGTTCAGAAAACAAAAGTCACGCAGCTTTACGTTTTCGAAGGACTGAAGCGCGAGCCGGTCGACAAAGCGAGCTTCGGTGAGATCGTCGCACTGGCTGGCATCGAGAACATCAACATCGGCGACACGATCACCTCTGTCGACAATCCTCAACCGTTACCCGTGATCGCTGTAGACGAACCCACGATCGCGATGATCTTTGGCGTTAGCAACTCACCGTTCGCCGGACGCGAAGGGAAGTTCGTGACGTCGCGCCAACTCAAAGAGCGGTTGGACAAGGAGATCCTCGGTAACGTGGCAATCAGAGTTGAAGAAACGGAATCGCCCGATCAATTCAAGGTGTCCGGGCGTGGTGAGTTGCAACTGGCAATCCTCATAGAAATGATGCGGCGCGAAGGTTATGAGCTTCAGGTGTCGAAGCCGGAAGCCATTACGCGAAAAGTCGACGGCAAAGTCCTCGAACCGATCGAGGCCGTTGTCGTCGACTGCCCGGATGAATTCATAGGCGTCATTGCTGAGGCACTCGGGCGGCGCAAGGGGCAGATGACGAAGATGGTCAATCACGGCACGGGCCGCGTTCGGCTCGAGTTTGAGACGCCGTCACGCGGATTGATCGGATTTCGCAACGAGTTTTTGACAGAAACGAAGGGAACGGGCCTCCTCAACACAATGTTCCTCCGTTGGGGAGAGTGGCAAGGACCAATGCGTGGTCGAGCGACGGGCTCGCTCGTCGCGGACCGGACAGGTGAGACCACGACGTATGCGCTCTACAACCTCCAGGAACGAGGAACGCTATTCGTGAGACCCGGTACTCGCGTCTACGAAGGCATGATCATGGGCGAGAACGCGAGGGCGGTAGACCTCGATGTGAACGCCATTAAAGAAAAGAAACTTACCAACATGAGAGCTTCCACTGCTGACGAAGCCATGCGCCTTGTTCCTCCAAAGGAATTGTCATTGGAACAAGCGCTGGAGTTCATTGGAGATGATGAGCTCGTGGAGGTCACTCCTCAAACCATACGGTTGCGGAAGCGAGTGCTCGCCGCGAATATGCGACCTAAGCGAAAAGAGTCCGACGATTCCTAGTGCGACAGTTTAACTGGACAGGATTTACAAGATTTTCAGGATCGTTAATAAACGAATTGAATCAAAAAGTAATCTTGAAAAATCCTGTGAGCCTGTAAAATGCATAGTTTTTTCCGACTTCCGCGCATCTATCCGTTGACTGATGTTCAACTGTCAGGTCTCTCACACGCGGGTCAGGTCCACTTACTGGGCCAGGCCGGCGCCACGCTTGTTCAGCTTCGCGACAAGCAGATGCCGGCTTTGGAGTTTTACCTTCATGCCAAAGCAGCCGTGGCCGTTGCGGCCCGCAGTGGAGTGCGGCTCATAATCAACGATCGCGCGGACGTGGCTCTGGCCGCTGCTGCGCACGGTGTTCACCTGGGTCAGGATGACATGCCCCCCGAAGCAGCGCGAAGAATACTTGGCGAAGAAGCTATCATTGGTTATTCCACTCACAACGTCGGGCAAGCTCAAAGGGCAGCGACATTGCCCATCAACTACATCGCGATCGGTCCAATCTTCAAATCTTCGACAAAGAGCGATACCTCGCCCACGCTCGGCCTCCAGGGGTTGCAGTCCGTTCGACAAGCTGTCGGTAACGTTCAACTCGTGGCGATCGGAGGGATTTCACACGCCAACGCCCGTGCAGTGATTGAAGCTGGAGCCGACTCAGTGGCCGTGATAAGCGCCCTTTTATTCGAGCCCGATCACATTACCGACGCGACCCGTACGCTCATCCACTCGCTCCCACCTGTCTGGTCAACATAATTTTCTTGCGTTTGTCACGGTTATGCGCGAGAATCTCAGCCGGATTCGAAGGGTCTGGATACCTTTCGAGCGGCCTACCTTCCAGCGGTCAAAGCACCAAAAGCGATTCTTTCAGAGTTCGGACCTAGATGAGTTTCTTCGATTTACCGCCCATTATTGAGCGAATGCTGCTGGTTTCTGACAAGATCAGCGACCTGAATTTCTCCGTCGGTCAACTCCCGCAGGTGGAAATCAATGGAAAGCTCACGCCGGTCCAGCCCCTCGGGATGCAGAAGCTTTCTCCTTATCAAACCGAGATTATCGCTCTCACGTTGATGCACGGAAATCCGGATGCCGCCGAGCGCCTTGCGCGCACAGGCACGGCTGATCTCAGCTATTCCTTGCCTTCACGAGCCCGCTTTCGAGTGAACATTTTTCAGCAGCGAGGTGTCTACTCAATCGTGATGAGGGTGATCCCGACTGACATTCCCACCTTGAAGACTTTGGGTTTGCCGCCTCAGTTGAGCGACATTGCCGAGCTTCGGAACGGCCTCGTGCTGGTTACTGGTCCAACAGGTTCAGGTAAAAGTTCTACCCAGGCGTCAATTATCGACATCATCAACGAGAAGAAGTCTTACCACGTTGTTACGATCGAAGATCCGATTGAATACCTTCATTCACACAAGAGATCCACAATCAATCAGCGAGAGGTTGGACACGACACACGCGACTTTCCGTCGGCGCTGCGCGCGACCCTGCGCCAGGCTCCGAAAGTAATTCTCATCGGTGAGATGCGAGACTTCGAAACTACAGAGATTGCGCTCGAAGCGGCAGAGACTGGTCACCTCGTGCTTTCAACTCTTCATACTATCGACGCTTCGAAGACCGTCGATCGAATTATCGGACTCTATCCCAAGAACGAAGAGCCCGTCATTCGAACGCGTTTGGCCCAAACGTTCCGTTACATAGTTTCGCAGCGTCTGATTCCGCGCGCAGACGGCAGCGGGCGTATGGCTGCGGTGGAAATCCTAAGATCCAGTCCGCGTACGCGTGAGTACATCGAGACTGGTGAGGAAGAAGGTAAATCTCTCCTGGATGCGATGCGCGATGGAAAGCTCGACGGGATGCAGGACTTCGACACGGTAATCAAGGGACTTATCGAAACGAAAGTTGTGAGTCTCGAAGATGGGCTGGCGTTTGCAACCAACCAAAACAACTTACTGCTATCGCTTAAGGGCATGACAGCCGCCGAGGATTTCATTCGGCGCGAAGTTGATGGGATGCCCTCTAACGCCTTTTCCGATTCCGGTTCCATGCTGGGCCTTATTGAGTAATCGAACTGAATCCATCGAGTCATGATTATTGTTTGCCAAAAATGTTCGACCCGTCTGCAAGTTGACGACAATAAGTCGCCGCAGCGGCCTTTTAACGTTCGTTGTCCGAAGTGCAACAGCACGGTCAGTTCTGGCCCGTCGAGTCCCGCTACGGAGCAAAGCGCCCTTGCTGTTGGTGGATCTCCCGCTACTGACCATCCGCGTTTTGAACCATCCACAGCACGTGCGTATGAACCCGCAACGCAGAACGCGTCGAGCGAGCCAATTTCAACTGACGACACTTTCCGGATGCTGGTCGATCTACTTTCGAAAGGCCCAGCTCACAAGACAGACAATCCCACCGCCCGCCCTTCATGGGACAAACGCAAGGCCCTGGTTTGCTCGAGCGAAGCTTACCGTGACCCGATAGCCCGCAATCTTACTGAGAGCGGTTACCAGGTTCATGTAGCTGAGGACACGCGTCAGGCTGTTGAAACAATGCGCGCCAACAAGATGGACGTGGTCTTGCTCGAACCACAGTTTGATCCGGCCGAGCAGGGATCCGCTTTCGTGATCAGAGAGATCAATGTTCTTCGACCTCCTCAACGCCGCCGGCTGTTCTTTGTTCTCCTAACGCCTTCACTGCGCACCATGGACGCGCATGCCGCTTTTCTCAACAACGTCAATGCGGTCGTAAACATAAGCGACATCGAAGACTTGCATCGCATAATGGAATTAGCGCTGCGGGAGTACAATGAGCTATACCGCGACTTCTACGGCGCGTTCAGCCTCAGGGCTCTTTAAAACAATCATTGGTCAAATGACATATGACCAATGATCCCTGTCCTGCCTAATCGCTACCGCGCTCGGTACTCTATTTGCTAATCTTAGCGCGCGTTCCTCCAAATAATTGGGAGTTTGGTCAAGGCCATTGGGACACACGCTGCACAACCACAAGCACCGTCACACCAACGAAAGCTGGCGGCGGTTAAGTCTTGTCTTGGTCCTCACGGCGTTCTACATGGTCGCCGAAGTCGTGGGTGCGTGGTGGACCGGATCGCTGGCGTTACTCGCCGATGCCGGACACATGTTCACAGACGTCGCCGCAATTATTCTGGCGCTCACAGCAGTTTGGTTTGGTTCTCGTCCTGCAACGTCGCGCAAAACCTTTGGATATTACCGGCTGGAAATCATCGCCGCGCTCGTTAACGGTGTTGCGTTAGTAGTGATTTCGCTTCTGATCTTTTACGGCGCTTACGAACGCTGGCTCGACCCTCCAGTGATTCGTAGTGGGCCCATGATCGTCGTGGCAACAGGAGGCCTGACGGTAAACTTGATCTGTGCCTGGATACTTCAGGCCCGCCACGAAGTTGATCTCAATTTGCGCGGGGCATGGATGCATGTCATGGGTGACGCACTGGGGTCGGTTGCTGCGATCCTCGCGGGCGTCTGCATGTTGCTCTTTGGCTGGTATGCGGCGGATGCACTGTTCAGCGTTGTCATCAGTTTGCTCATAATCTGGGGGTCCGTGAGGTTGATCCGGGAATCCACCAACGTGCTGTTGGAAGGAACACCGGCGCACATCAATCTAGCTGCGGTTGAAGATGCCATTTTAGATACAAGAGGCGTCGCTGACGTTCATGACCTTCATGTTTGGACCATCACCTCCGGCCGCGAAGCATTGAGCGCGCACGTGATTCATGCCGAAAGCATCTCGCAGCCTGATTTGTTAAGGGAGTTGCGCACCAAGCTTCACGATCGTTTTGGGGTCGATCACCTCACCATCCAGATGGAAACACCCGACTTCGAAGACGAAACATTTCATTTTTGCCACGCGGGAACGGCGTGTTTTAGATCCGAAAGAAGTTAGGCGCGATTGACCCAGAGCCACAAAAGGGGCACAAAAATCACAAAAGAGCAGAGGGCTCCTTCACGTAATCGAGAGAGCCATGATTGACTTCGGTTTGTAATTGGGAAGCGAACAAGCACTGATGAAGGCGGAAATTGAACTGCTTTATGGACGCAAATCTTTCAAGTTCGATTATGAAGAGGCTCGATGCACACAAAAACACAAATCATTTGTGTGTGAAGGAGGGAATCATGAAAAGAATCGCCACAAGTTTGGTTATCCTGTTCAGCGCCTTGTATGCGAGCGCACAACAGACCTCAGGAGTTTTAACTGAAAGGCGCGTGCCGCTAACGGAGGCCGCCGTGGCCTTTGACGCGAATGGAGCATCTGCACTCGAAGCAACTCTGAGAACTACTGCGCTCCACGGTGCTCCCGATGCGCCGGTCACGAACGTTCGCATAATCGTCAGAAATCGCAGCACGATCTCTTACGCGTTCGTTTCTGGTTCTGTTACTTTTTATGATGCAGCGGGCGTTCGGTGTGGTGAAGGAGTATTCAAAGCAGATGCATTAGCGGCTGACGAATCGTTTGAGACTGACACTCCGGGTTTACGCATTCGCTGTGAGGCTGTCAGTTGGCGCATTGTAGCGACGCACTTGTTGCCGCGAATGGCCCCCAACCAACCTATAACCGGCTTAACCCGAGCGCCTTTAAATTTGGTGATAAGTATTGACGGTCAAGTGCACCCGATACAATTGGACAGGCCGCTGGTGATTACATCGGGTGAGACAAGGCGGACCATCATCGTCCGCGCGGCGCCGTGAATTCTTAGAGATGGGTCCTGCAGGACCAATAGAACCCGTTACGTGATACTGGTGCAGTTTGAATTAACGCCTTCGGCGTATTTATTTCACAACGCTTGATTCAAACTGAACCAGTACTTGTTACCTCTTGAGCTTGACCATCCCACTCACCGGTTCTAGCATTGGGATCTGGAAAGCAGGGTATTCACATGGCAGACAATGAAAAATGTGCACATGGCGTATGCGAGTGCAGGGCTGAAAGCGATAGCAAGTATTGCAGCGAGTATTGCGAAAACGCAGAAGATTCCGGAGTTTTGGAAATAGGCTGCGGCTGCGAACATGGTGCTTGCCGTTAGGCTAACTACTTCAGACGTTCGAAAGTGCCATCCAATTCCCCTGCCGGTACTTGTGTAAGTTAATATTGAAGTCAAAAAAGCGCCACCCGACTGGCGCGTTTTTCGTGTTTACAGCTTTCGCGCACATGCTCTCAACCTTGATCGAACTTCAACGACTGAAGCGCCTGGACCGCACGGGTTGGACCTTGCGTGGGCTTCCTAATGGCACTGAATCAGTCGCAGCCCACTCGTTTGGCGTGAGTGTTACTGCCATGTTGCTCGCTGACAAATTCCAGACTCATGGCATTACTGTGGACGTTGAAAAGGTTCTGCGAATAGCATTACTTCACGATTGGGCCGAGGTTCGTGTCGGGGATATGCCGCGCACTGCGACTTTGTATTTTGGATCGGAAGCAAGAAAGCAGGCCGAAACGGCGGCGTTTTCGGATGTAGTAGCCGAAGTTGACGGAGCGCAGGGCTTGTATGCCAGCCTCTATAACGACTACGAGCAGCGGAGCAGTCTCGAAGCCAGACTTGTGAAAGCGGCCGACGTGCTTGATTTACTGGTCCAGGTACTAGCATTCGAGAGTGCCGGCGCACGTGGTCTCGATGAGTTTTGGGAAGTTGCTGAAAAACCGGAATTCAATCTGGAGGGCGCCGCGGAACAGATAGTGCAGGAACTTCTTCGCTCGATCCTGAAGGCGCGAAGTGAATTGCATAATAATGGTTGATCTATTCTCGGAATTTATCCTCGCGCTTACGTGGCGTAAGGTACTGATCGGAGCTTTAATTTTTCTTGCGTCTTTTCTTCTCAACCTCGCAGTCGTTTCGGTGATTCTGGTCAAAATGCCTGCCGACCACTTTAGCAAGAATCGCAAAACGAAATTCTGGGACGGACCTCATCCTGCGTTTAATGTTGCTAAGATCATCTGCAAAAACATTCTCGGTATCTTATTGGTTGCGCTTGGGGTTGTCCTCTCCTTGCCCGGCGTCCCGGGACAGGGCTTACTCACAATTCTTCTCGGGGTCATGTTGCTCGATTTTCCCGGCAGAGATCGTCTGGAACAGAAGTTGTTAAGTAGACCGAGCATCGTGAATACGATCAATCGGTTGCGAGGACGATTTGGAAAGCGGCCGCTCGAGCTCAACTAGTCGGCAAGAGAGTGGTGTCCTATATCTCACGAGAGAAAGTTTTTCAGATTAGGACACTACGAGGCAAGAGCCTGCCTTTGACACTAAAACCCTTGTTTGTTAGGTTGACCTGCCAATTTCTCGATTCTTCGGCGTTTGACGTATGATTGGCGCTTAAGGCTGATGTTCAAATATTTCAACGCCTCCAGAATCGTGCCTTCCCGTTTACTGCTGTCAGTAATCGCTCTGTCAGTTCTATTGTTCACCTCTGGCTGTGGTCTCTTCGGCGCTAAAAGGAAGATTCAGGTTCCTCAGCTTTTGACTCCTTTGTCTGAAGCCAGCAAGGATCGACTTATCCAGGAGATAAATCGACTCTCAACAGTCAAGTCAATATACGGGAAGGTCGACATTCAATTTGAAGACACGTCGTTCGCCTCTTCCGGGGTTGCGGATCAATACAGACTCGTAGATGGAACGATAACGCTGCAACGACCCGGGAAGATCTACCTCGTTATTCAATTCACCTTCGTCGATATCGCACAGATGGCGTCGGACGGCGAGCAATTTAGAGTTGCGGTGCTGAAGGGGAACGAGAAGTACAAGCGTTTCGTGAAAGGCACCAACAGTGCAATCTATCCAAAGCTGGAGGCTGAAGCGGTTCCCGGTGCTAAATCAGACAACCAGAAGGGCGAGAAAGAGACTGTCAGCGCCCTTTCGAATTTGCGTCCCCAACATCTGACGGATGCATTCATGATTCGCCCAATAGAGGCCAACAGCTCGTTTGTTTATGCACAGAGCGAGTTTTTCCAGGAGGAGCCCGATAACCGGCGTCAGGCAAAAAAAGGCACTCGCATCATGCGCGGCTATTATTTGCTTGAAGAGTTTTCTCAGCCGAATGCCGGCGACGCGAGGTTATTGAGGCGCTTCTGGTTGGACCGCGTTGGAGGAATTCGTCTCGCGCGTGTTCAAACTTACGATGATCGAGGGCGGCTCGTTACAGATGTTTCCTACTACAACGAGAAGACACTCGGGAGTAGCACAACCGCATTATTGCCCAGCCGTGTGGAGATAACGCGTCCACAAGATCAATATAAGTTGAGCATCAGCTATCAGAATTCTGCTTCAGTTGAACTGAACAGGGAATTTGGTCCCAAGGCGTTTGTGTTGGAAAACAAGTGGCAATTACCCGAAGTCGACCTCGATGCTCAGAACAAGAAAGTCACTGCTAATCAGTAATCGATGAGAACGATTTTAGAAGCCGAAGACCTCGTTAAGGTTTATCGCATCGGAAAGGTCGATGTGCCGGCCTTGCGTGGAGTTTCGCTCGAGGTTCAGGAAGGCGAGTTTGTAGCGATCATGGGACCGTCCGGCTGCGGGAAATCAACCATGCTTCATTTGTTGGGAGGACTACTGACTCCGACTTCCGGCCGAATCGTGATCGATGGTGACGACATTACTGCCGCGTCAGATGCGAAACGGACAGCCGTCCGTCGCAAGAAGATTGGATTTGTCTTTCAAAGATTCAATCTCTTTCCAACTCTCACGGCTGAAGGAAATCTCCGACTGGCGGAGCGTATTCATGGCAATGGAGGAGGCAATCCACAGCAACGCCGTGAGGTGCTTCGACTCCTTGGACTGGAAGACAAGCTGCACCACAAGCCGCTCGAGTTGTCTGGTGGAGAGCAACAAAGAGTTGCACTGGCTCGCGCAGTGGTGACGCGCCCGGCTATCGTTCTTGCGGATGAACCCACGGGCAATCTCGACTCGGAAAACTCGGCTCTGGTTCTTAACATGTTCCAGGAGTTGAATTACCGGTTCAATCAAACCATTGTGATGATTACTCACAATCCAGAAGCCGCAGCTATGTGCAAACGCATCGTGCAGATGCGTGATGGGAATATTGTGGAGCAAGCGCCGACGGTGCGTTTGTAGATTGCCGATTGCCAATTGCCGATTGCCGATTTGATACGGCCTTGAGGTTTTCTTCCAATCGGCACTTGGCAATAAGAGGTTTACAGGAGATTCAGCGGACGTTAGAATCTATTGACCTGCCAGCCACGGTTCGCGTGGCTGTTTACTTGCAAGCTGAAAACGTGCGAGGCCTGTTCACCACACTTAAGAAGATCTTCTTCTGGAATTACGAGAGAAACACCTGGCAATGGGACCTTCTATGTGTGGTCATTCTGATCTTCATCTTTTTGACACCAAAAAGCTGGTTTGCAAGCGGCGAACGAGGCCAAAAAATGATGCATCAAAGCCCCGTTGCCACAACCGTGGTTTTAAGTCCGGAAGTTGTTGGTAATGAAGGGGATAAAGATCGGATCGAGCAGCGTGTAAGGACGTTGACCGGTCGCACTAAAGTCGAGGTTTTAGCGGTTCGGAGAGTACTTGACCCTGACGGACGGACCCGGAGCTTCGAGGTTGACATTCGGTAGTCGTTCCCTATAATTGCGAGGTTTTTTGCGAGCCACGCGAAAGGAGAACTGAGTTTAAGGAGTATTTATGAAGAGATTGATTTCCTCCGGCCTGGTGATAGCTTTCATATTGTCCGTACTCGTCATAGTTTCCCCGACCACGACAAACGGTCAGGGCGCCGGCCTGGTGAGTTCTGTTTTGAATCGGATGGAAAAGAATCGTCAGAGTTTGAAGACTTTGCGCGCGGGTATCAGCGTCGTTAAGTACAATTCCCAGCTTGGCGTTGAAGACAAATACAATGGCGTAGTCATCTATATGCCTGGCGCAGGCAGGCAGGCGTCAGTCAGGATCGACTGGAGCAGCCCACGGCGCGAAGTGCTAACGGTGACTAACAACAGATACACGATCTTCCGTCCGGCTTTGAAAGTTGCTTACAAAGGCGACTCCCGAAAAATGGGAAAAGAGAATAAAGCCGGCGGTCTTCTGGAAATGATGAATATGTCGCGCCAGCAGCTTGAATCGCGCTTTCAGCCGGTTAAGGATGTGCGCGAGGAGACTTTGTGGGGTGGAGTTGGAACAATCCATCTGACGTTGGTTCCGAAGGGCAATGCTGGTTACAAGTATGCTGAAGTTTGGATCGACTCAGCAGGCATGCCAGTGCAGACCAAGATTGTCGAAAAGAACGACGACTCTACGACAATGCGTTTGACCGCCTTGGAAAAGAACCAAAAGATCAATCCGAGCGAGTTTGATATCAAGCTTGATTCGACTGTAAAGATCGTTAAGAGCTAGGGGCGTCTAACAAAACAAGGAAGCGCAAAGAGCACAAATGGTAATCGTTTGTGCTTTTTGTGCTTCTTTGTGGCTTAAAACACGGGTTGCGTTGGACCGCCTTCGTCGCATATTCTTCGCGTCAAATGAGGAAGACCAAGTTTCTAAAGCTGAAAATGCGCGAGGTGAGTTTTATCAGCCGGGCGCTATTGTCTACTCGCCATCCGGTGCTGGCCCACCTTATTCCCATGCGCCGTTGCAATCTGGCCTGCGGCTACTGCAACGAATACGATCACACTTCCAAACCCATCGATCTCGAAATCATCAAGAGTCGTCTTAACAAACTCGCAGATCTGGGAACCTCTATTGTGACGATCTCCGGTGGCGAACCGATGATGCATCCGGAGCTCGATCAGATCATCCATCACATTCGCACGCGCGGAATGATAGCCGGGCTGATCTCCAATGGTTACTACTTCACTCCCGAGCGGATCAAGCGACTCAATAAAGCGGGCCTCGAGTATTTACAGATAAGCATCGATAACGTTGAGCCTGACGAGGTTTCTCGCAAGAGCCTTCGCGTCCTGGATAAGAAGCTTCGGTATTTGTCGGAGTACGCCGACTTTCATGTGAACATCAATTCAGTAATTGGTGGCGGGATCAAGAATCCTGAGGATGCACTATCCGTGGCGCGCAGGGCGGTTGAACTTGGATTCTCAACGACCGTGGGCGTGATTCATGACAGCGATGGAACTCTGAAGCCGTTATCCACAAAAGAAAAAGACATCTTCCAACAAGTTAAAAAACTCGGGAACAAGGATCACGCGCGGTTGAACTGGTTCCAGGACAGC
>Ga0268386_10001269_pt1 | contig 17273 bp, 18 predicted proteins | sample RVTome_15_FD_200260 | JGI IMG/M metagenome (GOLD analysis project Ga0268386, IMG submission 200260) | Soil microbial communities from uranium-contaminated site in the Upper Colorado River Basin, Wyoming, United States - RVT150D86... ...
GCGTGGTCAATGGCGTTGCCAAGCGCGCCATTCACCTCTGCACCGGCCCCGGGAGACATCGACTGCCAGAATGTGCTGTGATTCAGATGCCCGCCCGCATTGTTGCGAACCGTGTCCCGGATGCTCTCGGGCACTTGGTCCAGGTTCAGGAGCAGCCAATGTGCTGGCCGCCCCTGAAGCCGTTCAGGTGCCCCTTCCAGCGCCAGGTTCAGCGCTTCTACGTACCCGGCATGGTGCTTGCCGTGATGCACCGACAGGCTGTGCGCGTCGATATGCGGTTCCAGAGCCGAGAGCGCATACGGCAAGGGCGGAAGTATGTGTTTCATTTGTTAGTCGTTGTACGCTGCCGCTACCAAAGCTGCGTCACGAATGGCGATTGCTTCCGCTTCGCTGGCTGCGTATGCCGCAGCAGCGGCGCTCAGGCAGGCATTCTTCTCGACACCACCGAGCACGCCACATTTCTTCGTCGCAACGTCTTCGATGCCTTTGGCCTCTGCCATGGCGAGATCGAAGTCCGCTTCCGCCTTCTTGCTAAGTCCCTCGGACTGAACTTCAGTCAGTTTCGCGCGGGCATCGGCATCGGTCTCTGCATAGTCCTGCTGCGCGTCGACAATCTCTTCTTCTACCTCATTCCCGGCCTGGTTGGCGTCCTGGCGGGCCTCACTGATATCCTGACTGGCCTCCTCACGCGCCTGGCTGACATCCTTCGAGGTTTCGGAAGGCGTTTTATTGCAGCCGGCAAGCATCAGTGCTGTTATGGCCACGATGGGTACAAGCCGACTAAACATGGATGGATTCAACATGGTACTTACTCCGGATCAGGTGGGTTGGTCACTGAAGAATACGGTTCAAGATTCAGCGCGTCCGTACGTTGGCGCACACTAATGACGGCCCGCGTTTGGGACACGATGCGCGGTGAGGTGCTGCAGCGCCTGTTTTCCGATCCAGGTGGGAGAAATTCGCCCGATCGCTCACTGGTGTAGAATAGAGAGCGTCAGAACGGATACGCGATCGGCATCTGCCTGATCGCTTCGTCGCTCACCGGCGTGAACCCGCGATGGATCGTAGGCAAGCGCCCTTTGCAAGTCCGAGCCGCTAGGGCTCGAGAACATCGATGAACGTTTCTAGCAGATTTTCCGAAGGGGGCTCTCGTCGGCAACCCCGGCCCGAGAGCGTGTTTTTGCAGAGCTCAAACCCACAGCTTGCCCGGGTGCAGGACGAGATCGTCGTGCCGGCAAAACAGCAGCGAGCTGCGTTCCCGGTGGAAATCCTGCACACCCACGGCGAACCGGAGCAGGTCGAAATCACGGCTCGCTTGGGCAATGACGCCCGCACCGTTTCCTTGTTCGTTCGTCCGGCCAAGCACGAGCCGCCCGGACCTTTCGTCCTGCCCGAGGAGGGCTACATGATGATGACATCGGAGGAACATGCAAAAGGAGATCAGCAGTGAATTTCTGCCCCACCGATAAACGAATACCGCTGTGTGCCCTGCACTCAGTCGATACAGACCTACAGGCATTAAGTTGGAGGTGAAATATGAATTGGAAGCTGTGCACAGCGATGGTCGGTCTGACCTTGTTCATAGCGGCGCCCGCGCAGGCGCTACATTGGAACCGGTATATCCGCTATTGCCCGATCCAGGTCGCCGATCTGCCGGAACTGGTTCGCGATTTCCCGGTACCCGTCGGATGCGAAGTGATCGATTGCTGTCCTGGTTGCCCGGGCCCGGGACCCATTGACTGGAAAATCCGGATCGATCCCGAAGCGTTACGCGGCGCGGAATTGAAATTTGAAGGTTTGGACCGTACTCAAATGGCCAGCCTCAAAATCGAGGGCGATGCCAAGTTGGAGGATGCACGACTCGTGCTCGGAACGGGTGAGATTTCAATCTCCGGATTGCCCCAGGCGAAGGATGGCCGCGCGGCAATCGGGGTGATTGTTCCACTAGGCCTGGACCAGCCCGATGAGGGCGACTCGGGCACCATTGACTACGACGAAGAAGACGCTCGCGATGGGATCGAAGTGGTGCAATTCCGTGGTCTTTACCCCGTAAACCAATCCGTCATTCGATGGCAGCTCAAACGATGTCCCCGACGGCCCCTCACCGACCGCCTGGTGATCAACAACAACACCGGCGGCGATGAAGCCATTGCGGTGGTTGATTACAACTCGGGCTCGGGCACCATCGGCTGTCAAGACGATGAAATCGTTCGAACGGTCAACACTGCCAATATGGGAAGCGCGCTGGCAAACGCAGCCTGCAACTCGGAGGTTGCGGTGTTCTCGGATGACAACGCCATGGCGTTTGACACGCCCGTTGCGACTTGGACCGATCCGATCGGGGACACCCACACGGTTGATCTCGATCCAATCCTCACGGTGCCTGTCAGCATCTGGGTTGCCGATGCGGATCAGCTCGTTACCGCGCAGAACGACATCGCGAACGCCAATCTCCTGTATAACCAGAACAATGTCGGCGTTCAATTCGACGCTGACATCCAGGACGTTTCGGGCAATGCAACCGCAGTCGCAACGATCGGCACCGGTTGCCCAACCGTGGCAACCGTGGGCACCCTCCAAAGCAGTGCTTGGTACACCGCCAACACCCTGAATGCCTATTACGTCAATAGCGCTTTCACTGGCGTCAATTGCGGTGCAGATCGCAATCTGAATTTCATCGGCACCACCGCAAATCTCGGCTCACTGCCGCATGAATTCGGTCATGCGTATGGACTGAGGCCGTCGGGAAGCTGGGGCCATACCAACGGTGTGGCCGGGTTCGGAAACGACAACATCATGTGGGGCGGAGGGCCCGGTACCCGTGACCACTTCTCCGTGGGACAGTCTTTCAGAATCAACACTGACACCACTTCCATGCTCAATGCGAATGGCGACCGAACAGGGTCTACACGGACCTGCCTGCCCAACGCAAGCAGTACGACCTGCCCCGCTCTTGGGCTGGACAGCCTGCCGCACTGAAGGAGACGACCAATGACCCTTTCATCGATGCTAAAGAATGGAATGCCCTGGCTTACAAGCGTTGTTGTCACCTGCCTTTTGCTCTCAGCTTGCAGTGAGCCACCGGCACCCCCACCCGAGCCCGCCGATCCAGAGTCGGAGTTGGAACAACCGTCTCCCGAAGACTCCAACGCAATGAGGCTTGCGGTGGTTGACTGGCTCGAGTGCGATGAGTGTGAAGAAGGCCAGCTCGAACGCGTGGTCGAATACGGCGAGCAGGTTACAGCCTTGCTGATCGGCAGCCTGAGAGATGGCGCGGCGCCGGCGAGCACCGAGTTATACCGCCGCGAACTCGAGCGACGTCACGACGACCTTGTGGCCTACAGTCGCGACCATCCGAATGCGGCGCCGACAGTGCCCAAGGATGAATTCGTGGAACACTACCTTGCAAGGCACGATGCCCTGGTGCGGACCCGGGCAGCCGAAGCGCTGGGCGAAATCGGAGGGCCTGATGCCTTGGCGGCGCTGGAAGCGGCCGCCAAGTCGGACCAATCCGATGATGTGGCTGAAGTCATTCAACGGGCAATGGACGAAGCCAGGTAAGCAATCCAGCGGATGCCAATCATCCTACCTTAAGGTGACGGCCGAAACATGAGGAGAGATCGAAAGAGCCAAGGGATATTCGGACAGGCTATTTGAGATAATTGGGGTCAGAGTCGACTCTGACCCCATTATCCATAGATCGGCGGCCCCGCCCACCGGAAAGCATTTTTCCCACTGTGCACAATACTTGAGGTGATGGGGCGCAAATCCCGTCGCCTTTTTTAGACACAGACGCTGACGCCGAAGGACACTGGTTCAGCGGTGCATCGGCAAGCGGAATCGAGGACTACCAGGACGATTCCGATTCATGGACGGATGGAGAGTGCCGGTGGGCTTCCCCACGTTCGTGAAGCAAGGAAGCCAGAATGATCAGTGGATTCAAGTGGATGGTACTTCTGGGTGCAACGCTGCTGCTTGCAGGGTGCACCTCACCGCGAGTGTTCGTGTTGCACTCCCCGATGCAGCCGACCAACGCACAGTCAGTCACCTACACCGCGACCGCCACGGATTCCGACGGCGTCACCGCCATCGAAATCTGGGAAGACCGCAACACGCTGACCACGTGCAATGGCATGCAATGCGCCACCAACGTTTCCACCACGCAGCTCACGACCTGCAATATCAGTCCCGCGCAGGTCAACGCCAACTGCACCTTCACGACCGCGGGCGGATACCCCGACAGCTCCTTTATCGCAAGTTCTCCTCGGTATAGAGCGAGAGCTCGATCATTCGCTCCAGCAACTCGTTCGGTGTGTGCCCCGGGAAGTTTTTTTGCACCATTTCCTTGGCGAACAGACGGCAGATGTAACGCAGTTTGAGCGCACGGCTGCGCGAGGCGAAGACGAAGTCGCGGTGCCCGTTGTTGATGACGATGACGTGATGCTCGGAATCATAACGTGACCGCCACAGCTCACCCGCGGCGTGCCGGAAGGTGTAGCTGGGCAGTCCCTGGTGACGTTCCGCCATGGACTTGGACTCCGGCAGCAAGCTGTCGGTCACCGTAACCAGCGCCTCGGCTTCGCAGACGATGTCGCGCTGGCGGGCGGTGACGCCAATACGGGCCAGCCCGGGTTCGGCGGGCGCCGTGAATGTCGCGATCTCCGCATCCTCGTTTACGAGCAATCCGCCCCCTTCGAGCATCCGCCATTGGAAGCTGACATCGTGCTCTACCGGTATCCGCGAGCGGTCGCGGGCAACGGCCCTGAAGTTTCGCGAGTCGCCCACGCGCAGCACACTCGATTGCGGCGAGATGCGCACGCTGAACAGGGGCCCCGCGTATTCGAAGAACTGCTTCTGCGGGCCGGTGTCGATTTCCGCGCCCGCGTCGGCGATCGAGTCATCCGGCTCCAGCGCCACGTCTGATGACGGCTTTCCCTCCACCGTACCTCGTAGGCGCCGGCGCATCCGTTCGAGATCGAACCAGTCGTACTCCTCTGCGGGCAGCGCCAGCATCGCTTCGCGGAAAGCCTTGCGTATGCTGTCGAGCATCTTGCGGCTGGCGCGCGCCTCCTCGGCCCGGCGCTGCGCGTCGATGATGCGATTCAGCGAAGCCTCGAGCCCCTGCAGGGCCTCGCGGAAGGTCTCAAACGCGGCGTCCTGAACGACGCCCGTGCGCGTGCCGGGCGTGAGGTTGACAAAAGCGGCATCGACGATCCCCTGCAGGTAACCGCTGTCCCAGGGAGGGCCGCGGAACGCGTCGAGCTCGGTCAGACTGCGCAGCACCCGGGTGCCGGAGCGGTACAGTCCCACCTCATTAACCGCGTTGGGCTCGGAAAGGTAGAGTTCCGTGTAGACCTCGCCGGCAGGTGTGGGCACCTCCGGCAGTTCATGCAGCAACCTGCCGGTGAAGCGGCGCGGTTCGACGTTATATTCCTTGCGCGCGGTGCGATCGACCACCTTGATGCGCACGCCCGACTTCCGGATCCGGTCGCGCAGCTCGGAAGCGAGGTACCACTGGATCTTGTCGCCGGTCAACTGACGGATGCCGGGCAACAGCGGGCTGATCGTCAGCTCGGTGCCGGAATCAGGGAACAGCGTGCGCTTGACCTCGATCGTGTATTTCGGGCTGCCCTTGCGCATCTGTAGCTGGTAGGTTCTGCCGTCACTCCCGGAACTCGTCATCGTCAGGTTCTCGCCGACGGTCCAGAAGCTCAACAGGCCAATGCCGAACTCGCCCTGGATGCCCTGCGCCCCGTCGGCCTTCAAGTGTCGCTTGATCGAATCGCAGATGTGGGTGGCGACGTACTCAAAGTCCGGCTTTCCGTCGTCCCGCATCGGCACCCCGTTGCCGTCGTCCATGACACGCAGATAGGTGTCGCCACGCTGCCGGCCACGCGTGATCGTAATGTTGCGGGCCTTGGCGTCGATGCTGTTCTCGACGAACTCGGCGACCGACTTCAGGGGATTGCTCTGCGACAGCGCAATGATGTTGATGGCGTTCCAGTCATCGCCAATCCGAAGTCGCCCGGAGGATGGCGCTTTTCCCGTTCGTCGTTTTGAGGTGGATGGTGGCATTGGCAACAAGGGTTTCGTCAATCCCCCCATTATTGGGGTCAGAGTCGACTCTGACCTCACGGGTCCGGGATGTAATCATACAGCCGTCGGCCCGAAACTCATGCCACTGCGTTTCAACCGCTTCCGCCAGCCGGGCGGCGATGATCGCCCAGGTGGTCTGGCGAACGTTATCAAGCGTTATCGGTAGTTGAGGCCGGAAACATAGAAAACGGGGTCAGAGCCCTTTTTTGCCTCAAGCCGGGCCGTCCGTTCCGCCGGCACCGCCCTGCGGAGGCTCGGGCTCCGGTGACGGCTCCCGCGCGGAAGGCATCCACTCTTTCGCCTTGCGGCCCATTTCGCCGAATTTCTTCGACACCTTTTCCAGCTTGGCCTCCCATTCCGGGTTGGGCTGCTGGCCGGCGGTGACCTTGAAGAACACCTGCATCAGCGCCGTCATGCCGAATGGTTCGATGACCGCCTGCTTGACGCCCCAGGCGAACACCAGGGCGATAACCAGGGTGAGCGGTCCCGCCGACCCCGGGAACAGGCCGACGAGTCCGGCAACCGGCGCCAGGATGATCAGGAAAACCAGTAATGTCAGGCCCCAGACTATGAATGCCAGCCAGAACGCATTTTTAAGGAATACCTTGTAGTTCTGGGCGTACAGGATCAGCGCTGTGCGGCCGCCGGCCCAGGGATTGTCGGATCGTGTGCGCATGTTATGGGCCAGGATTACCTCGTCCAGGTAGGTCAGGGAGAGGTTGACCACGGTGTTGATGAACTTGGCGATGCCCTGGATTCCCGGAATGGGAATGAAATTGGCGATGGTGAAAAACACCCGGTTGAATGCCTTCAGCACGCCCTTTATGAGCTGGTCCAATGCGAACAGTACCGAGGATTCCGCGAAGCGCTCGCGGACGATGGACTGGGCGTAGTCGATCTGTCCGCGACCGCCGGGAAGCTCCTTGCCTTCCATGAGTTCCACCAGCACGGCAATGTGGCCGGCCTTGACCATGTACAACAGGTATTCCCGCAGGAAATACATCACGATGCCCGTAATCGTGAATCCGGAAATGCCTCCCCACAGGCCTCCGGTCTCGGGTGAACCACCAATTGAGCCGATGCCGTAGCCGATCCCGGCCCCGATGCCGGTAACCAGAACGTAGGCCAGGGTGATGGCGAAATAGATCAGAAAGCGGAATACGAGAAATGGGGCGGTCCGGGTCAAAAGCCCGATAATCTCGCCCAGTTTGAAGTCCATCATGGTGCGGCTCCCGTTGTTGGATTGGCGGTTTATTCCCTCATTTGCGCAATTCTGCGCCGTACCCCGCCATGCCGCTCAACACGGTTTCAGCACGGTTTCGCGGTCACACGGTTTCGCGGTCACACGGTTTCGCGGTCACACGGTTTCGCGGTCAGACTAACACAAGTGGTTGAATGCCAAGAATTCCCGCCGATGCTACGGACGCATACGCGTGTTAGAACTGCGATTGGGTCCTCGTTCAGTTGCATAAGTCCCAAATTGGGACTATGATGCATTCTTGCGCATCATCGCTCTTTCAACACTGAAAGCTTTTTGGTCGAGTTCACCGGCATATTCCGATTCCATAGAGCCTGGAATGGCCTGGTACCGGGAGACATTGAAGGCTGACTGGGCCACCCCCAACGAGGTCAAGGCGCAGTTTTCCAGCGCCAGCATCCTGAAGGATGGTCGTGTCGTGTTCAACATCGCCGGAAACAAGTATCGCCTGGTGGTATGGATCAACTACCCGTATCGAGTCGTGTATATCCGATTCTTTGGAACGCACAAGCAATACGACGAGATTGATGCGCAGACAATCTGAGGTCTATATGGAAATTCGCCCAATTAAAACTGAATCTGACTACCAGGCCACTCTGAAGGAAATTGACGGGCTCATGTCGGCTGAGCCGGACTCTCCTGCAGGCGATCGTCTGGATGTTCTGGTCACCCTGGTGGAAGCCTACGAGCGGGAACATTATCCAATCGATTTCCCGGACCCGATCGAGGCCATCAAGTTTCGCATGGAGCAGCAGGGCCTTACCGTCGACGATCTCGTACCCGTCATTGGCCGAAAGAACCGGGTTTATGAAATCCTGGCCCGAAAGCGCCCTCTCACTTTGAGGATGATCGAGGGTCTGCACCAGGCATTTTCAATTCCGGCCGAGAGCCTGCTCAAGCATCGTGGTGATCGCAAGAATCACGCGGCGTGAGGGCTCACCGACAGATGGAAAGAAATGAAGTCGAGAAAAGTCGCGACCTCGCCAAGAGGCTCAGACTGCCCGCACCTGCAGCCTCAGCCCATTCAGCCGCTGCAGGACGTCGATGATCATGAACAGATTACTTGCCTGAGGATTGCCCTTGGCCGAAAGCATTCGCATCAGGCTCTTTTCCGGGATGCCCGTTTCGCGCGCCAGTGTTGGGAATCCAACAGTGCCGTTCGTGATGTCACGCAGCAACAGTTGTGCGACGACAACTTCGTTCCGCAACAGACAGTCAACAGCTTCGCCAAGCAGGCTGCCAGCAAATTCGGGATGGCTCTGAATGCGCTTAAGCGCCAGATCCAGCACCGGGGGCATCCGGTCCCGCCCTCCTTCATTTCGTCTCAAACTGAGCCATAGAGTAACATATGTGTTACTCGTTGTAGGTTCCTACTCGACAATCGCGCCAGCAGGATCGAAGTTTCTCGTTCCTCCTTCTTCGACTCCGGCAACGTGGGAATTAGCCTGGCGATGGTCAAGGACTTTAGTTGGTCGAGCAGCCCGCACTTCAGGTACTCCTCGAACTCGTACCGATGCTTGAGCCTGATTCTTGTGACATCATTACCTGTCCGTTTTATGAAAAGTCGATCATTGTGCCTCCATTCATATCCCCGCAACGGGATTGCACGTTGCGCCAGACGCTTCACCGCCCTGTTTGCGGTTTGGTGTTTGGCCTGCACCGCGCAGGCCGCGGACATCGGCGAAATTCCCGATGATTGGACCAACCTGATCTGGGTACACGGCGAGCCTCAAACGCTCGAGCAATTGCGTGGCCGCGTGGTGCTAATCAGGTGGTGGACTGCGCCTGGCTGCCCGTTCTGCAAGGCCAGCAGCGCGGCGTTAAACGAATGGCATCAAATGTATGAACCTGATGGATTGACCGTCATCGGTTTCTATCACCACAAGTCGTCGGCGCCTTTGAGTCATGATCAGGTGTCCGACTATGCCAGGACTTTCGGCTTCGGATTCCCGATCGCCATAGACGATGGTTGGTCGACACTTCAGGAGTGGTGGCTGACCGGCAACAACCGGGCGTTTACGTCGGTCAGTTTTCTTCTGGATCGAAACGGCGTCATCCGTTACATCCACCCAGGGGGTGACTATGTGAAAGGCGACGAAGACTACCGCGGCATGAACCGAATGATTTTGCAGCTTCTCGACGAGCCCGCAACTGACGTGCCCTATCGCATCAAGGGGTAGGATGTGCAGATATTGAGCGTGTATCGCACTTCCCGGAAGTGGCCCGATTCGTTTCGCTAGCCCAGTTGTCCTTCCCGGGTGCGAGCGATTTGCTCGAGAAAGTCCTCCGACGGCTATTTCAACGAACGTCGGTCACGACGGCCCGGCCGTTCCGTCTTTCGATGTGCCCGCCCAATCGTCCGGCGCCCGCCTCGATGTCGTAGGCGAGGCGCATTGCCGCATCCGTCCAGCCGTCGCAGCCCACCGTCGTGCTCAGGAACCCTAAAATCAGAAGGTAGTGGCTTGCTTTCATCCTGAGCGAAGTCTCATGCAAGCCCGGCACGGACATTATCGCGCAGGTAGCGCCAATACGGATTGAGGGTCTGATCCATGGGTGGGAAGGCTCGTTGCGGCCGAAAACCTTCTCTTGGCGGATCCAGGTTTCCGGCACACCAATCAGCCACGATGCTGGCCTGCTGCTCGGTACTGAATTCACCCCATGGTTTGTCGGCCACGCCATAACGATAGACAGAAGGGCGATCGACCTGGGCCCAAACCTGATCAGCAAGGCTCTCGCAGTAGAGAAGCGGTGTGAAGCTGTCACGTGCGATCTGCCAGGCATGCGTAAGCTCGTGAATGAAAAGGTGTCCTGGCGCTCTTTGCTTGTCACCCGCAGCGTTAGAGGCCCAGGTAGTCGGATTGTTGTACCCCTTGCCCATGTTGATGAATATGACACTGCCTGGACCCGGGGCTGTGAAGCCGCGATTCCCGAGACCCGCCAAATTGGACAACAGGATGCGGTCGTAGGGGACGGTCCCATCAAACACCTGGTCCGCGAATGCGCGCTCGGCAGCCGACAGCTTTCGCTGCTTGATCAGTCCGGGCGTAGCCGCCGCGCCGATGAGGAACACCGGGATCATCAGCCCTGGAGTTAAAAGGAATGCCGCACCTGCCGAGAGCACTACACCAACGAGACCGGGAACGATCAGTTCATTGAGATCTGCAATTTCTGCGGCGTTTCCGGAAAGCGCTATAGCGGCGCCCGTGGGGCCGAAAAAAGTACCCATTGCGACTACCGCGGCTACTCGACTGGCTATGTCGCCAAACGCGCCGAAATAGTTGGCCTTGTAGCGCAGCGTGTGACGCAGCGTTGCTTGACGGAATGCCGGCCACAGGTTGGTGATGGTCTCGTCACTTCCGGATCGGTCCCAGCTTATCGTCCGGCTGCCAGGCTCGTTGGTTCCATGCGTCCTCCCGCGTTCATTGAAGCCAAGCTGCATGGACGAACTGACACCGCCAGCCGACAGCGCAAAGCCAAGAGTCGCGATTAGCGATGTATCGAAGGACGGCCACCCAGTCGCGCGCAAATGGCCCCTGTAGCGAAAACCGCCGTTGCGCATGATTTTGATCGAGTGTCTGCCGCCAAGCGGATCGTCGATTGTGATGCTTTCAGAGAATTCAACCGGGCTGGAGTGAACGCCGATCAGGTCTCTGAGGGAGACCTGCCGGCCCATTCCGAGAGTGGTCGCTACGTCACGGAGTGAAGTTGCAGTTCCTCCGAGCTCATCCCTCAGGCTAACTGTGGTCATTGATTGAGCCCCCTCGTCTCAGGCGTTGCCCTTGACGGTCGCCCCGAGCGGAATCTCGCGCCAGTAGGCAATCCTCCGTGCACCACCTCGAACGCAAAGCCACAGCGAGATGTTTTCACCCTCTGGCGAGAGGGCCGCGGCTACGCCTTCCACGGTCATGCCGACAAGGCTTGACGCGACGGGTGATTTTGGTCTCTTTGTTTGGCCCGCAACCGTCGCCTGTTCCTGCGCAACCAGCGATCGCGCCGAGATGCAAACAATCGCGATTAAATCTCCTACCGCGCCACGTTTTGGAAGGACAGGCGAGGCGCCGAATTGCGGGTAAATTTTGAGTCGAATCTGGGCGTCGATCACTCTGACCCCGCCGGGATAGTCACCGTTGAAGTTGAGTGTCAGGCCATCATTTGCGTCATGGACCATCGCACGGCGCAACCCAGGCGTTCCCTGGTGCCGAACCGGACTGTCCATGATGAAGTCGGTGGCAGTGGTTTTCAGTGACGTTGCCGCAAATGTAATGCGTTCCTTCCCTTGATCGTCAAGAATGATGTCGGTAGCCATCGGCGTGCTTCTCCAGCAAGTCCTCAGAAGAGGGTAGAAGCCGTATTTAGCGCCCTTTCCGAGATTTTGAAAAGACAGTTGAGCCACGGGTTGGCCACCTTCCGTCGCATCCTTAGCCGTGATCCGGTAGGCTGGCTTCAAATGAGGTAATTGTGTTGATCTTACCCCTTATAGAGAACACGATTGCCTTTAGGAAAGAGGGTCTGAAGGCGGGCCAAGCCGGTGCGACGCGCCCTCAGGAGCCCGCCGTGGTCACCGCTTTGAGCGTCATGACGAGTTTCTTCGGACTGTCCTTCTTGCCGTGGTCGACGACTCTAGCGTAGATGCCCGGACGATCAGGGATCATCCAGTAGGTCTGCCGCGTACCGTGGAAGTCGTGGCTGACCTCCACGACGACTGTGTCGAAGCTACCCAGCGGCGTCTCGACGAGCTCCGAACCGAGGACCTTCAACTGAGAGTTGCTGTACGAGAACAGGAAGGCTGCATCTTCCCAGACCATGGCGTTGGTTCCGTGGCTTCGCTCACCGCCGTCCTCCCAGATCGAGTAGATCTCGACGATCTGCGGCGAGGACTCTTCGACCTTGAAGCTGTGAGTTCCTCCGAACTGACGACCGGCCTCGTCGGTCCCCGTGCGACTGTAAACGATCTCGGTACCGACCGAGAACGCTTCTTGGAGATCGCCCCCCGTCCATGGGATCTGAAGCTCTGTCTCTTCCCCGAAGGCCGCCGGTAACCCGCACGCGAGCGTCACCAGGCTCAGAATGACGATGGCGGTGTGCTGGGTTCTTCTCATGACTCCTCCTCGAGCTCCCGGCTCGTGATGCAGGTGCTCATTCCCGGAATTCGAGCAACCGCCGCTCCAGCAATTCCCCATTGCTGGTGTTGACTTGAAGCCACAGGCGAGATGCGGGAATTTGTTGATTGTCGATGATTGCAGTTGCGCGGCCGTCGTCACTCGGAGCTGCCTGCCAGGCAAGGAGCGTGGCCCCTTCCGGATCGACCAACGCAAAATCAAGCTGCGCCTGTTCGCGGGCCCGCAGACCGAGCTCGATGTCCAGCAGGATGGCGGCGCGGCCTGCCGGTTTCTGGACGATTACATCAGGCGTCTGGCCTCCAGCCGAGCGCATGATGGGCACTTTCACCGACAAAACCTGTGAAGTGGGCTGAGCAAGAGATTGGAGCCGCTGTTCCAAGTCAGCGGCATCGATGCCGACCTTCCACCACATGACCGTGCTGAGGACGGCCAACACCACCGTCGCGGCCAGTGCGAAAGCCCGCCAATCGGATTTTTCAAACGGGTGGCCTCGCGCTCGATCGCCGGCACTCCGCCGCGTTTCCAGTGCCGCTTCCTGTTGCAATGCGGCACGCAGCACCAACGCCGTTTCCAATTCCTGCTGCAAGGCCGGAGATTCCAGCATCTCCGCTTCAAAGTCCGCCGCTTCGGCGGCAGACATTCGATCGCGGACATAGCGGTCCACCCGCGCCTTCACAGCGGCTAGCTTAGGCATCGTGCAATCCCCCGATCAGCAATTCCTTGAGCCTCGGGTGCTGGTTGATCAATTCGCGCATCCGCCTTCGGGCGCGGTACAGCACCCGATCAAAGTGCGTCGCCGACAGCTGGAGATCCCGGCAAATCTGATCCTTGTCTTCGTCGGCGAGGTAGAACCGCCGCAAAATCTCTCGGTCCCTGGGAACCGCCAACTGTTCCATTGTGCTTTCGATGGCCATTCGTACCGTCTGCTCATCAATCTCATTCGACTGTCGATCCTTATGTGAGAGCGGAAGCGAAATTATCCCATCCCTTGGATGCACATAACGCCGCTCTTTGCGGTAGTAATCGATGCTGATGTTGACGGCGATCTGGCGCACAAACGCGGCCACGCTTCTCCGGTTCCTGATCTCACCCGCGCGCAGTTTTCGAAGTGCCACCACGAAGGTGTCCTGGCACAGGTCATTCGCCAGCTGTGCGTTACCGGTGCGCTTGAGCAGGATCAGGCGGATTCCGCTGCCATACCGTTCGAAGAGCTCGACTTCGGCCACACGGTCGCCCGCCTCGATGCGGCTGACCAAGTCGCTTAGCTGTTCGATCGGTGTCGCCAAAATGCCACACCCCACTGTTGTTCTCGTGCCGAGCGGATGACACGCCACCATTAAAAGCGGCGATTTGTTCCCTCCCCTCCATCCATTAAAGCAGTTCTCCAGAAAATTTAAAGGTCAGGTGGGATTTTCCGGCCTTTCGCGACACTTCATTAGCAGTACCTCGCCACCCCAAAAGCAATGCTAAGGAGAAATCAATGAAGATCATCGCCAAAACCGCACTCCTCCCGCTCCTGTGCCTGATGAGTTTGCCGCTCAGCGCCCGGGACGCCACGACTGCCCTGTTCGAACGGCTGGACAAGGGCGCTTGCACACCTTCCAGCCTGACAGGTGCCTGGACAATAACGACTGGACCGGTCGGCACCCACGGCGAACTCAACTGGGGCGACCAGCTCGTATTCGAACAGGTCAGCGACACCAGAAACTTCGACCAACAAAGTGACTTCACCGTCTGGAGGAACGGATTGCCATGGCGGAGCGCCGATGGCTGGAAGGGTGCCTGCGTGCGAAACGGTGACCTCAGCCTGTACGTCGTCACCGGCAAGATCGCACTCGACGGCTGTCTGCACGAACTGGCGTTTGGCCGGCTGGACCACGACGACGCCCTGGGCAACCGCCTCGAAGTGATCTTCGAGCACGCCGAGGACAAGGCCGCTTGTGCGGACGGACACGGAGGCGCCGTCAGGCACCCGGGTCACGTCCACGGCGACCATGACTGAACCGGCGGTCAATTGACGTAGACCTGGAAGGCCAGCCAGTCGAATCGAGTGCTGGCCGCTGAATTGGCAATATAACCGCGCTTCGCCTCGGCAAGCGCAGCGGGGATGTGCATGCCTTGCAACATGGCCGCGTAAAAATCAATCACGAAATCAGCCGCAAATGCATCCGCCACCGGAAAGAGCGTGGCCACCACCGCGCCTGCCCCCGAGCCCAGGAAAGCAGAGACAAAACCCAGATTGCTGTCGAATGAGTAGGCATTGATCCCAGTGGTCTCACAGGCGCTCAGGACGACCAGGTCGGCGGACACCGGTCGCCCGCGAAGGTCCAGGGGGGTGAGGAAACCCGCCGCATCGCCCCCCCCGGACACATTGAGGCGGGACAGTTCGGGATACTCGAGATTGATCTCGGCGTGGCTGGCGATGTGGATGACGTCCGCGTTTGCGAAGGCAGGTTCGTCAAAGAGCCCGGGGCCAAGATCTTTACCCCGGGCGCTGGTGATGGACTTGCCTTCCAGCCGTTCTCTCAGACCATCCAGTTCCCGGGATGCCGACGGCAACTCGGAACGACCATGGTCCGCGTCCAAGGGATCTCCCGCGAGCATGACGCGCTGCCAGTCATTGGCGATTGTCCGTGGCTCCGTGATCCGCCTAAGCGCCTCAAGCGACAACACGTTGACCATGGCGTGGTCCTGACCCAGGTAACGCTTATCTTGCCGAAGTGCTTCAAACGGAAAGCCGGCAAGTCTTCCCGCGGCCAGCAAGTAAACATGTTCGGGCAAGTCCCTCGGCAGGGGCCCGAGCAGCAGATCTCCAACCCGCTCCAGCGCCTCATCGAGCTGCCGATTCCCGACCACCCGCAGCCCGGAACGAACACGAATGAGCGCCCGGTCGATCTCCCGGCTGTCCCCCAGGAGAACAACTCGCACACCGTCCCGGTCTGCGAACCACGCCCAGGAAGCGTCGGCCGGCAGGTAATAGGCCAGCAGAGCGCTGTCGGCCGGTAGTTTCGCAAGCAGCGAGGACAGCTCCGGTTCAGCCATTTGGCTTGCTTCCGGCTGCATCTCAACTTTGAGCTGTAGCAGGCGGCGATCGATGGCCTGGCGAACCTGCGGTGCGTCTTCGGCACGACCTGCTTCCAATCGAGCCAGCAGTTCGCGCAACTCCTCAAGCTCTGGAGGTTCGTCGACAGCTCGTGGCTGAGAGGGCATTGCTTGGTGGCTGAGCGATTTGTTGAGCAGGCGATTGAAGGCCAGTAGCGAGCGTTCGGCACGAGCGTCCGGCTCATCGAAATCACGAAGCGCCAGGGCCATGTAGAATTCGAAGAATTCCACCCTCCCCTCCCAATGCCACGCGCCCAACACGCCTGGCAGTAGATCACGGTAGAACTGGATATCATCGATCAAGCCATCGAGCATCTCCCGGGCGTCTTCCGGATGGCCGAGATTGTCCAGGTTTCGTGCATATAGGAAGCGCGCCTCGAAAGCTTGGCTGGGTGGCGCCGTGACCAACCACTCGCGCAGCGCGGCCTGTAGCGCCTTATCGGCGCAGCGCTCGGTGACCTCCACCGCAAGCAGGCACCGCCGAAGCCACGCGCGCAGCTGGAGTCCCTGATGGCCCGTGGCGCCGGCCAGAATTTCGGCTTTCGCGAAAAATGAAGCCGCATGATGCGGCTCATCGGGATACCGGGCCAACGCATCCAGGCCCTGCTCGTAGCGGTAACGTGCCTCGTGCACATCGGAGCTTAAGTATTCTTCCTGCCTGAGGCGCGCGTTCATCATGTGCTCGAACTGGTGGGCACTTCGGTACAGTTCGGCCAGCAGACCGTAGCCGTCGCGCAGGCCCCTGGCGAAACCGGCTTGTTGCATGACATCGATGGCCCGCAGCAGCGCGTCGAGCGCCATTTGGGGATTGCCGATGGCGTGGTAGGCGTGGGCCAGCGACAGGCCGCTGCGGCCAATACCTTCGGCCGAATTAAGCGCTCGCCAAAGCTGGAGCGCCCGGTTCTGGGCGTCGATGGACTCGGGGAACCTATACAGCCGTTCGTAGAGGCGGCTGAGTTCAGACCAGTTGTGGGCGAGATCCGCGGTGGACCCGTATTCCTGCAGTCCGGAGTTGATCTCTTGTAACGCACTCAGTGCCCCGCCCAGATTACCTCGCCTTTCCCGGGTCAGGGCGAGATTACTGCGGACCTGCAATTGGAAGTCGGCATCATCGAGCTCGATGGCAAGGCCCAGGGCGCGTTCGAACGCCCGTTCAGCTTCGGCATATCGATCCTGGTAGAAATAGCCGCTGCCCAAGGAGTTGATGGCCCATGCCCGCTCGAAGCGATAGCCTTTGGATGCAGCGAGTTCGGCAGCACGCTGAGCGACCTTTAATGCCCCCTCGCCTTTCTCGCGGGCGACGGTTGGCGAATCCCCGGCTGCGCGTTCGAAGAGCGCCTGGCTTTCCAGTTGAGTCGCGGCCAACTCGATCAAAAAGTACCCGTGTTGACGGGCCTTTTCTTGCACGGACCTCGCGATTTTTACGGCGTAGTCGAACTCCGCCAGCGGGAAGTAGTAGATATAGGCCTGTAGGTATTCGGCCCACAGTCGTTCTTCCACTTCGCCACCGCGTTCGAATCCGGATGCGGCGGCGCGAAGCAACTCCATCCGTTGCCGCCACAGCTCCTCGGATTCGTCGTCGGTCGACTGGGTGGCCGCCTCGTAGGCCCGGTACGCCTCGATGCGGGCCAGATCCCGCCTGGACGCGGCGGGTGAGACAAAAACCTTGGCCGTTATCCGGGCATCCCGTGTGAATT
>Ga0268386_10001270_pt1 | contig 17270 bp, 16 predicted proteins | sample RVTome_15_FD_200260 | JGI IMG/M metagenome (GOLD analysis project Ga0268386, IMG submission 200260) | Soil microbial communities from uranium-contaminated site in the Upper Colorado River Basin, Wyoming, United States - RVT150D86... ...
TGCAGGGTATCCCCCTGTTCATTCACAGTTCTGCGTCCCAGCACCGGCAAAGTTTCTTTTTGCTGGCAAGACCCAAGAAACAGCAACAGCAACAGTGTGAAGCATGGGAGATACAATAAGCTATTTGTGCGGTATTTTGGTTGGTTCACTGGCGGAATTTTTTATAAAAATGAATGGCCGACATCAGCACAATCCCAAAGATAATTAATCCAAGTAAGCCATAGGTCATATCGAGGGCGCTTTTCAATACCACCAGGAAAACTATACTTACCAGAAGCAAAGTGGCCACCTCATTCCATATACGCAATTGAAAAGAGCTCATGGTATAATATTCTTTTTGCAACCGGACGTAGATCCGGTGACATAGAAAATGATATATATAAAGCAGTAACACCAGGCTGAGTTTCACTAACAGCCATACCGGCCACCCGGAGTAGCTCATCAGCAGACTTAGCCCGAATACCAGTGTGAGTACCGCCGAAGGCCAGGTGATCATAAACCAAAGCAGCCTTGATATTCTCTGGTACTCCCTGATCAGAATGGTACGATCCGGCTCCTCCTTATCGTTGGCCTCGGTCTGATAAATGAATAGTCTTACAATGTAAAATAACCCCGCAAACCAGGTAACCACGAAGATGATGTGCAAGGCCTTCAGATATAGCACAGTGGGAATGTCATTTGCTAAATCGCCTAAAAATAGGGGGATTGAATTAAATTATAGAATTAACAGAACGAAATTATCCAAAAATATTGTTAGCAATAATAATGGTCTGAGTTTTATTGTTTAAACATGCTTTCCAAACCAAACAATATCTGGTACTTTGAAAATGTTGATTTGTACGAGATGTTGTGCCCGCACCAATTGAATGATTATCAGGACACTCATCAATTCCATTGTTATGAGAAAGGGCAATTTGTTTACTTTCAGGACCAGCCATCCGATAATATCTATTTGTTAGCTGACGGAAGGGTCAAGATCGGCTGTTATTCGGACCAGGGCAAAGAAATTACCAAGGCTATTCTATCGAAGGGTGAAATCTTCGGTGAATTGGCATTAGCTGGTGAGCAGCATCATTCGGATTTTGCGCAGGCCCTGACCGATGATACCCGTGTTTGCTCCATGGGAATAGAACTGATGCAGGAAATGATGGTGGAAGACCAGGCATTGAGCCTGAAGATTATCAAGCTGATTGGTTTTAGGTTCCGCAAACTGGAAAGACGGCTCGAATCACTGGTATTTAAAGATGCCCGCACCCGTATCATAGAATTTATTCGCGAGATGGCTCAAGAGCGTGGTCAGAAGGTAGGTTTTGAGACCATGGTAAAAAACCAGTTCACCCACCAGGACATTGCCAATCTTACCGGGACCTCCAGGCAGACAGTGACTACCATCCTCAACGACCTTCGTGACCGCAACCTGATCAATTTCGACCGCAGAAAAATCCTGATCAGGGATTTGGATAAGCTGCGTTAATTAACCCATAACCCATTACTATCATAACTCATAACTCCCCAAGTCCTCCTCTACATCCACATCGTTAAGCGGTCTTAAAAGTCCATAACTAAGGCCCAGGAGCTTAAAGTCGGCCACTGTATCTGAAGCTACAGAATCAGTTCCCCAATTCTTTCCCTCAAATACGGACCCTTGCATTTGATTAAGACCTAACAGATAATATCCACCATCCCTGGAGGGACCCAATAGCGCATCATAAGTACTAAGCTGCTCAAAGCCTTCCATAATGATTTCAGCAGTCAATTCGATACAATCACTGCCAATTATACAGATTCGCCGGTATCCGGATTTGAAACCAAAGTCAAACGCGGATTTTATCTTTTGTCCCAGGTCTCCCTGGCTTTGTAGCTGCTTCCGGTAGACGGTATCCTCCCATATATCCTTGCTTGCCACAAAATCTGAGTAAAAAACCACCTTGTCAACTGGCAGGGTCCTGGTGATATCTACGGTATATTCAAGCAGTTTCTGATAGATTTCCAGAGCTCTTTGATTTCCCACGGTGGCTGCCAGCCGGGTTTTGACCTTGCCCAGCAAAGGGTTCCTGACAAATATGATCAATAGACGTCTAGCCATTTAAAATTTCTCTTCTTTCCTCAGGTCCCAAAACACCATTACTGCTAAAAACAAATATTCCGCTGTCACCAATAACATATTTTCGTTATACCCGGTTTCTGTGTAACCGGCATAGCTAAAGACCACCAGCACTGACCAGGCTATGGGAAACCTGTAATTCGTAAACACCGCCAGGGCCACCAGGGTAGTAATATACCATGGATGAACTGTGGTGGTCAATAGCAGGTAAATTGTCAAAGCCCAGATCATGGCTTCAGGCCAGGTAATTTTTTTATTGCAATACCATGAAAAGAACAGGATCAATACGAAGGTACTTAAGGCCATGATGGGTCCTGCAGTTTGTATAATATTGTACCCTTTGACCGCATAGCCGATTTCTCTGACCAGGTAGTAGATACTGGCATTGAATTCGAATTTTTGAAAATACAGTGACAGGCCCGAACTAAGCCCTTCCCAAAGGGCTGTACTCCATGTAGTACAGAAGAGCCCGGTTATGGCAACCCCGCAAATGACCCAATAGGAGATCACTTTATTCCAACTCAGGCGTTTCATTAACGAAGGCAGAAATATAAGTGGGATCATTTTGACCGCCACTGCTGCGGACATGGCTATGGCAGACCATTTCCAGCGGTTCTGCTGGATCAGGCAGATCGCCAGGAATACGAAAAAGATCATCACTGCTTCAAAGTGCAGATTTCCGGTCAATTCCACGATTACCAGGGGGTTCCAGGCATAGATCAGCAGTTGGTTCGAAGATAAACCGTAGTTTTTGAGAATTCTCAGGCCCAGAATGAGGGACCCGGTTTCAAATAGTATGATAACGGTTCTTATTATAACCAGGTTCCCCGGAATACTCTCAGGAAAACACCTGGCCGCCACAAAAAAGATCCATTGGGCCAGGGGAGGGTATACCGTGAAGTAATCCGGAGAGTTCATTCCGTGGTAAAGCTGTTGATTGATTGGGACCTGGTTAAAAGCCGTATCCAGCATCAGGCTGGAGGGTAGTTCGGCATACGGACTGAGTCCTTGAGTCAACAACCGCCCGTCCCATATAAATCGGTAAAAATCATTGCTTAATTCAGGGATAGCTGTTACCAGGCACAATCTTAGCAATATTGCCGCGGCTAATGCCCATTTCAGGGTCTGCTCATTGATCACCCGCATTACCAGTAGATAAACCAGGCTAAGTATCAGGTAGTAGAACAGGATCGCCGGGAAATTTTCCCTGGTGGTCTGAAAGATTAAAAGGTAGTAGCAAACCAGGGATAGCGCCGTGGCACCGATTAACCAGAAGGACCTGAGCCTTTGACCGGGATCAGGCATATTTTACGGTCTTCACCGATTGATAGAACACAATGGCAAATCCCAGGCAGAGCATGATGTGGAAGACCAGTAAACCCGGGTCCCCCAACCACAACCCGGCTACTATTCCAAATGCGAAATAAAGGCATAGCACGCCTTCCAGCCAGGTACTGAGGGAAGTACACCGGTCAATGTAGATATTCTTTCGCAACAGGTCTTTGGAATGTCTGATATTGAACTTTGGGGTACGCACAAAGGTGGATTTGAATCCAAACAATCCCTCCAATACTGCTATGCTATTGTGCAGGGACAAGCCCATGGAAACAGTTATAAACGTTGGAAACATTCTGAAAAAATAGTACCCAGGCTTTTTGGAAGTGGATTGTTGATTTGCTACCCAGTAGAAGTAGGCAATGGAGAAAAACCCCAATAGAAATACACTACCGGCATTGAACAGCAATTTGAATTCCGGGTGGGTATTTTTAATAAACAACAAGGGGATGCTTAATAGGGCAGCTACCAGCAGGCACACGAAAACCGCGCTGTTGAACAGGTGAAACAGGGCATGAGATTTTTTGGTTAAACTCCAGTCTGATCTAAGGATACGGGCCAGGTTTCGGCGGGCTGTTTCTGCTGCGCCTTTATTCCAGCGAAACTGTTGCGACTTTATTGCCGGCATTAACACCGGTAATTCAGCAGGAGCTACCACATGCTCCAGGTATTTGAATTTCCAGCCTTTGAACTGGGCCCGGTAGCTTAAATCAAGGTCCTCAGTAAGTGTTTTGGCAGACCATCCTCCCGATTGTTCAATACAGGTTTTACGCCATATTCCACCGGTACCGTTAAAATTGATAAAGCTGCCTGCGTTGCTCCTTCCCTGTTGTTCCACTGAAAAATGCGCATCCAACCCGAATGCCTGTAACCTGGTGAGCAGGGAGTAGTCCTTATTGACATGGCCCCAGCGGGTTTGTACCATGCCAATTTCCGGGTCCTGAAAATAAGGGAGGGTCTGCCACAGGAAATCCGGTTCCGGCAGGAAGTCGGCATCGAAAATCGCCAGAAATTCGCCTTTGGCCATTTGCAGTCCCTGCTTCAAGGCCCCTGCCTTAAATCCGCAGCGGTTTTCCCTTCTGATATGTAAAATGTCAAATCCCCGGTCCTTCAGTTCACCGACCTTTCTGACGATGATCCCCGTGGTGTGATCAGTGGAGTCGTCCAATACTTGGATTTCAAGTTTGTCTTTTGGATACTGAAATTTTCCTACAGCCTCGATCAGTCTGTCAACTACATAAACTTCATTGTAAATCGGCAGCTGAACGGTCACCTTGGGAGCATTCGACAAATCCAGTTCCGGGGGCTTTGGGGCGGATATTTTTCGTCTCCTGTAAAACCAGGTCAAGTGGAGTTGACCCAGGCTGAACAGAAAGATGTACAGCAATGCAACAGCGTATAGGATCGCGATCAGGTATTCCATGCCAAATTTTTAAAGATCGTCCACAGGATCTTGTAACCCGCCATGATAGTTCCTTTAATGGTTCCCGAAATCTTTGATTTTCCTGTTCTCGCCCTGTAGTTAACCGGAATCTCGATGTACGGTAATTTTAGTTTTGCAGCTTTAAGCTGCATTTCCACGGTCCAGCCATAAGTTTGGTCCTGCATATCCAGATTCATTAAACTGCTGTACCGTATAGCCCTGAATGGACCCAGATCAGTAAAATTAGCTCCGTATATTATATTTAGCAAGGTTGTAGCCAGCCAGTTCCCGAAAATCTGGGGAATAGTCATAGAGCCATTTTCCCGGTTACCCAGCGCCCGGCTGCCAATCGTCATATCGCAAGACCCTTCTATTATTGGTCCTACCAATCTGGACATTTCTTCCGGATGATCTGAATAATCTGCATCCAAAAACACTACAATATCAGGCATAACTGGCCCACGGGATAAATAATTTATGCCACACAGGCAGGCGCTTCCATAACCCCTGAATGGCTCGTTCAAAACAGTTGCACCTGCTGCCCTGGCGGCTTTTTCAGTTTGATCGGTGGATGCATTGTTCACCACGATCACCTCCGAAACCAGGTCCTCAGGGATATCCCGGATCACCTTTGCCACAGCGTCCTCCTCGTTAAACGCAGGAATAATTACCTTAATATCAACTTTTCCCAAGTAACACCCTTATTCCGCTGATTTAAAACTATCGTTTCCAATCAATTCAGGTCCGTTAAATCTACCTTTTTCACGGAGATTTTCGAGATTCAAAACCCCCCTGGGGCAAACAGCTGAGCAGATCCCGCATCCCACGCAGGAAGAGCGGATTATATTTTGTCCCCGTTGTGCATACCACCTTACATCTATACCCATTTCACAGTAGGTTGAGCAGTTCCCGCAGGAAATGCACTGTCCTCCATTGGTGGTGATGCGGAAACGTGATTTAAACCGCTGTACCAATCCTAAATATGCTGCCAGGGGGCATCCAAAGCGGCACCACACCCTGTTCCCCATCAGGGGATAGAAACCTGTACCCACCACGCCCGCGAAACCGGCCCCGATCCAGGCCCCGTACACTGACCTAATGCTGTAGGTATTGAGCCCTAAAAATTGTGCTGATCCAGTCCAATAAGTATACAGTACACCTGCGGTCATCAGAACTGCGAACACCAGTACTCCATGTACCATCCATCTTTCGATTTTCCAGGCCTTGAGTGATTTATTGGACAATTGCCTGTAGGGATCACCTAATGTTTCAGCCAGGCCTCCACAACCGCAGACCCAGGAACAATACCAGCGCTTACCGAAAAAATATACCAAAACGGGTACTCCCAATACGATCAGGGCAATGCCCCACACCAGCATAAAAATTCCTAAAGCCCCACTTTCAATTAAAATTGACAGCTCGCTGTCAAAGAAAAAATCATAATCCAGGGGCCAGATGTTCTTGAAATCAAAATAAGGTTTATTCAAACGCAGTAAAATTTCCGGGATCAGGAAGGCAAATGCGGTCTGGAAGAACATTACGGAAAAGGTGCGCAGGATCTGGTATTTACTATGCCGGTAATGGATCAACATCCTGACACCCATTACCAGGATACACAGGGTATAGAGAAACCCATACAGAAAAAACCGGCCGGCCGGACTACCCTTCAGCATGATGCTAATGGGGTCAACCATCACGATCCAGTTGGTCATGTATTCCGGGAAAAAATAAAGAAAGATATAAAAAAGTATCAGAAATGTACCGGTTAAGATTCCCAGCCAACCGCGGTTTTTCATGGAAGAAAACTGTATACCATGGTTTTTGATGCCGGGAGGCCCCCCGGTTTTCAGTTTCGGCAGTAGGTAAAGTACTGCCCCCAGGATGCTTAATACATAGGTAAGACCCAGGAACAGCCAGGGTTTGTCTTTGACCGGACCGGTATGGGAGGCCTTGGCCAGCTCATATTTAAGATCCTTAGAGCGGTATTTATCAAATCCTTTTTGATTGATGGTGCCATAGCGGTTGATGTTATCAGCTACACTTTTAAGATCGGCGGTTAGTCCATCAATCTCCTGATATTCACGCCCCTCCATCCAGCCGCCAAAATCCTGAAAGGCTTTTATTTTGAATTCTGCTATCTGGTCACCGGAGGGATAGGTCTGACGGACCAGGTCCATTTCGAATCGGATTGGCTGGCGCTCCGATGCACTGGTTGCGACGGACCTGATTTCTTCATCAGAAATGGCATAAGAGACCAGAATTTTATTGTTGGCGGCTATCAGGGCCCGGTCCAACTGGCCTATGAAATTGAACCCGGACTGAAAATCCACCTCAAGCATATCGGCTAAGTGAGGTGCTAAAAGTTCTGATTCATAATCTGACAGCCTGGCCTGAAGCGCAGATATGTTCAACTGATAACCTCCGGTAAAGAAAGAGGCAATGAAAATGCCGAATCCCCAAAGGAATAGAGCTAATCCAAAGTTTTGAACACGTTTCATCAGGCCGTATTGAATAAACTAGTGAGAAATCCTGATCGCACTCTTTCAACCGGGGTGTCTACATTTTGCAGATTGAATTCCTTAATGACCTCATCTTCATGAGATTTGAAAAATTCAGGATCAAAATTGGCCTTACGCAGATTTTTCAACAGGTAAAAAATATCTCTTTTCTCCCTCAACCATTGGTCCATAACCTGGTGCCGCAGTCTTATTCCCAGGCTGTTTATTCCCAGTACCTGCTTGTTTTCTTTGTTAAAAACAATTTTAAGGCACTTTTTACCGGCATGGTGTTCCCAGTAAAATTGTTCTTCATTCTCCTTTAATTCCGGCCATACGTGACCATAGGTCTGGTATTCTATGTCAAAGAACTTTGCTGAATTAAACCAAATGCCAGGCCTGTACTCCGTTTCCAGCCCCATAATAGTACGGGCAACTGTTTCACCATGCATACGCCCGGTGTACCATACCTGTTCTACCGGTTTGCGGTTGGGTAAAGGGTCGGTGAACTCTGCGCAATCACCGATTGCATAAATATCCGGGATGCTGGTGTGAAAATAACGGTCCACCAGTACCCCCCGGTTTAACTCGAGACCTGAGCCCCTGAGAAATTCAATATTGGGAGTTACTCCAACGGTAAGCCCTACGTACTGGCAATCCACCAGTTCCCCGGATTTTGTTCTGACTCCGGTTACCCTGCCGTTCTCACCGGCAACAATTTCCTGTAGCTCTGTTTCTTTCCTGAGATCGACATGATGCTCCTGAATATGCCGGCCCACCAGTCTTGCTTCTTCCTGCGGCAGTACCACATCCCAGAATTCTTTTTCCCTGATCAGGAAAATCACCTCAATTTTTCTGGTACGCAGCATTTCCGCCATTTCAATGCCGATCAACCCCCCGCCCACGATCACCGCTGTTTTGATATTCCGGGTATTTTCCTCCATCAACTCCAGATCCTGGTAGCTGTACAGGCCCTGAACACCGGGAAGATCCTGCCCGGTCCAGCCGAACTTATTTGATATGGACCCGGTAGCAATGATAAGTTGATCATAAGGGACCAGCCGGCCATCGGCCAGCCGAAGCTGTTTGTTTTCAGGTTGGAGTTCCTGGACCCAGCCTCGTATCAACCGGATCCTGTTCTTGTCCCAGAACCAATCTTCATAGGGCTTGATGTGTTCATAGGTCATATGACCCATGTAGATATACATCAAAGCAGTCCGCGAAAAGAAATGATCGGTTTCACCGCTAATTACCACGATTTGGTCATCACCCAGTTTTCTTAAATGCCTGGCGGCGGTGATTCCGGAGATTCCATTGCCAATTATGGCGATTTTTCGCATAACCAGGTCTTTACCGTTTTAGTTACCATAAAGTTAGCAAAGAGTCAATCCCGGGACAAACCGATTGGAAAGTACCAAGTAACAAATCCCAAATAAATAAATTTCAAAGCGCCAAGCTCCAAACCTGCAGTACGCCGTACTGCGGAACCCGGAACCCGAACCCCGCAACCCGCAACCTGCAACCTGCAACCAGCAACCTGCAACCTGCAACCTGCAACCTGCAACCCTAATATACCTCCTGACAATTACCGCAGGCATAAGTCCCCCTGCCGCCCACTTCGGTCCTTTCGATAGTGTTCTTACAATTTGGACATGCTATACTGGTTTTTCTGCCGTATCTGGTAATATAATGAAGCGGCAGGTCTTCACGAACCGCCTCCACTTCTATGGCAACCTGCATGATTTCCCGCATTTTTTCATAAATGGCGTCCATCTGCCGGGAATTCAAATTTCCGATTTGAGAGGTGGGATGAATCCTGGTATGGTAAAGAATCTCATCGGCAATCCAGTTTCCTATCCCTGCTGCCACACTTTGATCAAGCAACGCGGTTTTGATATTTTTCTTTTTTCCAGCCAATGCATTGGTGAATTGTTCCCTGGATATTATTAGGGCATCCTCTGCCAGTGATTTATCTGACACATAATGTTCAATATCAGTCACCGTGCCAATACGACCGAACATGCGCTTGCTGACATAGGCCAGACTAAATCCATTATTGAAGGCAAAAACTACCCTGGCATATTTTGGGGCCTCAAGGGTGGAGTTATAATATTCCAGATAACCTGTCATGCCAAAATGCATAAACATGGACTTTCCTTTCCGGGTTTGGACGAATATGTTTTTTCCCCATCTCGAAGATTTGATAAATTGGTCACCCGCCAGTGCTGTTAGATTTTTTTCCTGACCACCCGCCACCTTTGGGTGAGCAATTTGCACATCCCTAATTGGCTGTTGCAGGCACGTCTCATCGAAATAACGACGGAACATTTCTACTTCAGGTAATTCAGGCATAAGTTATCTACTATCTACTATCTACTATCTACTTTCTACTATCTACTATCTACTATCTACTATCTACTATCTACAATCTACAATCTACAATTATCTACAATCTACAATCTACAATCTACTACTACTTAACGAAATATTGCATTAAACATTTACCAATCACCTTTTCTAAATTTATAATGCTCTGTATCAAAGGTTTCCGAAATCACTCCGTTTTGCACCATGTCCTCCGGGGTTCCTGTGATCAATTGCCGGGTCTTGTTAATCAGCCAGATCCGGTCAGCCATCTCCAAACTGAGTTCCAGTTCATGTGTGGCCAATATAACAGTCTTTGATCTGTCCAGGGTCATCCGTTTAAGAATTCCCATTATCTCCCATTTTGATGATATGTCCAGATGAATAAGAGGCTCATCCAGCAATAATAAAGCGCCGTCCTGGGCCAGCGCCCGGGCGATCATGGCTTTTTGAAGTTGGCCGTCACTTAGTGTGTGGAGTTTCTGACGCTGCATATGGGAGAGCCCGGTAATTTGCAATGCTTTCAAACAGGCGTCGAGATCTTGTTTTTGCAATCGACCCTGCCAGTCAGTATAAGGATGACGACCCATGGCAACCAGGTCTCCCACCGTTAGATAGCCCGGTTGAATCCTTTCGGTAAGGACTATGGATATTAAAGTGGCCAGTTTTGACGGTTTAAGCTTATACGTCTCACATCCATTCAACCTAATTCTACCTTCCAGCAGAGGCAGAAGGCCGGCCAGACTTTTTAGCAAGGTTGACTTGCCTGTTCCATTGGCACCGATCACCGCGATTAACTGGCCTTCATTTGCTTCAAGATCCAGGTCGGCCAGTACCCGGTTGATCCCGGAACCACGGCCGTAACCTATCGCCATATTTTTGGTTGATAGTACAGGATTATCTGTCATCAGGAGAAGGATTTGCTCAGGTTTCGGCTTTTCAATAATATGGCGATTACCGCCGGTGCGCCAATAAGGGAGGTAATGGCGTTAATGGGAAGGGTTTGACTACTGCCGGGAATTTGAGAGGCCAGATCACACAAAGTCATTACCGTAGCTCCCAAAAGTATACTGACCGGCACCAGTACGCGGTGGTCTGCAGTCTTGAAAATTATCCTCGCCAGGTGTGGTATAGCAATTCCTATAAATGCCAGCGGTCCGCAGAAGGCAGTTATAGCTCCGGCCAACACCGAGGTTATCAGGATAATCATCAATCTGGTTCGTTTGATATTCACCCCCATACTGCTGGCATATGCCTCCCCCAGTAATAGGGCATTAAGTGGTTTTGATATGAACCAGCAACCTGTAAGACCGATCAACACTGCAATGGAAAGCACCAGCAGTTCCTGGCCATGCACACCACCAAGATTTCCAAAAGTCCAAATTAGGAACGCCTGTATCTGCTGTGCCTCACTGTAATATTGCAAAACACTTACCAATGCGCTGCTCAGACTGCCCACCATTAACCCGATGATCAATAATGTCATGCTATCTCTGACCCTGATAGAGATCATTAGAATTAATATCAGTACACCTACAGCACCGGAAATTGCTGCCAAAACCAACGTCCAGTTGCCAACTATGGAAAACCGGCTAAAAGATAAGCCCAGAAAACTGCCGGCCAGGATCAGCAGAGCAACTCCCAGACTGGCACCTGAGCTTATACCCAAAACGAACGGGCCTGCCAGGGGATTCCTGAACATAGTCTGCATGATCAGGCCGCTGATGGCCAGGCCACTTCCAGCCAATATTGCGGTGATTAACTTGGGTACCCGGAATTCCAAAATGATGGTTTTCCACCCTTGATTTTGGGCCTGGCCTCCACTGAGGATAGTGAATATCTCAGCTGCCGGAATTTTGACACTTCCAATCAATATGTCCATAAGCGCCACCACTACCAGGGTCAACACCATAACCAGTAAAAGTGTGCTTCCGGCCTTTTTCATCAGTCAAGTTTCTGATAAAAGTAAAGTTGATGGTCCGGTAATAGATCAGGGTGTAAGATCTTTATCAAGTCAGCCAGCACCAGGTCCGGCCTGGCCCCTCCCAGTTCGAAATATTCGAAGCCGCCGGTTGGACCTATACTGCCATGGTAATTATAAATTTTGTCGGTTTTAAAAGCCTGGAAATGTGAATACCTGGGGTCTGCCCCTGCCAATGCCTGCTTCGATGAGTAATCGCCGGTCCCGATCCAGAACTCAGTATCACCGTTGCGGTCAAAAACAGCTTCCAGGCTCAATTCGACAGAACCGAAATGATCCTGATCATCCCATGAATAATTCCCACCTGCATGCTCAATGAATTTTGCCGCAAAGCTGTTGGCGCCAGGGGCGAACCAGGTGTCGCCGTAAAGTAAACCGCTGAACACCGTGGGTTTTTCCCTGACGTTTCCGGCTAAATTCCGAAGATTGAGGTAATCCTGTTCAATGGCTTTAAATATTGAGTCGGCCAGTTCGAATCTTCCCGACAGCAAGCCTATAAATTTGATCCATTCCGCTCTACCCAATGGTGATTCCTCCATAAAATCCAGGTTAAGCACGTAAGGAATACCACTCTGATCAAGTTGATCGAGCTGGCTGCGGTCAGGACCGGAAATATAACTTATTACCAATTCGGGTTGTAGTTCAACCAGTGACTCAAAATTCAGTCCGTTTACCGTTCCAATATCTTTCACCAGGTCTTGTTCTATCCTTGACCTGATGGCAACGGAAGATATGTAGTTGGTATTTGGAAAGCCCACCAGGTAGTCCGGGATTTCCAATAAATCCAGGCCGGGTACGTGAGTGGTTGAAGTTACTACCCATTTGGTAACCGGTATTTCGATTATTTGGTCAGCTGACACCGTGTCGGGTAGAACAAATCCTGCCGGGATCAACCAGTAATCAAACTGCTCGCCTGACTCACCGGAATTGACCACTATCCGGGTGATATCACCTTTCTTCCATGCTTTAAATCTCTTGGCATAGGATATTTCCACCGGGTTTGAAATACTGGCTTCAGTTAAATGTCCCTGCTTTTCAGACGGATCACAGGATACCAGGAACATCCCGGAGCATAGAACTGCAAAAAAGATTAGTTTGGTATTGACTCTCAACATTTAATACCTTGGATTTACCATTTAACAAGTATAACGAACAAACAGGCAAACTGCCATCGAACAGCTTCAATAAAAACTTATTCAGATGCAACCTGAAGACAGGTCATGTAGTCTATATATTAATGAGTAACCAAATCATAAAAATGAACAAACCTGATAGCAATTTCTATTTGAAAGCATTCGCTTGGATGTGTTATTTTTCAACGATTATATCCATTTCATCCTGTGCCGAACCAGTTCTGGATCAGGACCGGGACCTGGAACCGTTTACCGGAATAAAGGTTGGAGGGGCTTTTAACGTGGTGTTAAATCAGACCGGCAGGCATGGAGTTACCATTGAGGCCGAAGAGGACGTTATTGACAAAATCCGTACAGATGTAAAAGGCGACATTCTGCACATTGATATGAAATGGGACTGGTCATGGGACGATCAGGATATCACTATTTATGTTGATTTTGACCAGCTGGAATCATTGCAGATCAGCGGTGCATCAGATGTGCGAGCAGAGACCCCAATACGGGCTGATGATCTGGAAGTTAGTTTGAGTGGTGCCGCGGACATGGATCTTGAACTGGATGCCAGCTCATTGGATATTACCATTAGCGGAGCTGGGAATGTGAATATCTCAGGCAATACACAAACTCAAAAAGTTCGCCTTTCAGGTGCTGGTGACTATAAAGCACAAAATTTTAAGAGCAAGTATACTCATGCCAAGGCTTCCGGGGCCGGTAGTGCAGTGGTTTTTGCCTCAGAGGAAATTGAGGCCTATGCCAGCGGCGCAGGTTCCGTAATGTACTATGGTGATCCTGAAATGGTAAAAACCGATGCTTCCGGAGCGGGAAGTATCAGCCGGCGGTAATCTGCATGGATCTCCGGGCAGCGAAGAAGCTGAATCCACCGAAGGGGATCCATGTATTTATTCGCTTTGGTACTAATTACCAAAACCACAACCAGCAACCCGCAACCTGAAACCCGCAACCCGCAACCCGCAACCCGCAACCACTAACCACTGCTCTTTATCAGTTGTTGCACTATCAACTCTGCTGCTTTGTTGGGAAGCAGAGTTCCCTGTTTGATCTGTTCCTGCAGGTCTTCTATTCCTCTGGCCTTGTTATCTTCTAGTTTTAAATACCGGTTAATAGCCCGTTGTATACAATCCTCCAACCACATTAGTCGCTGTTGTTGCCGCTGCTGTTCCAGGTACCCGCTTGACTTCATCAGTTCCACAAAGGACTCCACATTTTGCCATATCAGGTCGATGCCCTGGTTATTCCTGGCGGAACAGGTAAAAACCCGTGGCAACCATTGACTGTTCACTGGGTTCAGGTAATGCAAGGCATTCTGATAGATGGATTGAGCCTGCAGGGCTTTCTGGCGGTTCTCTCCATCCGCCTTATTGATTACCAGTGAATCAGCCATTTCTATGATTCCTTTTTTGATCCCTTGCAGTTCATCCCCTGCTCCGGCTATCAGAATCAGCAGGAAGAAATCTACCATGTTTCGAACTTCAGTTTCAGATTGGCCTACTCCGACAGTTTCCACGATTACCACATCAAAACCTGCAGCTTCGCATAGTAAAATGGACTCCCTGGTATGATGGGCCACACCGCCAACGCTTTTACCGGCAGCGCTGGGCCTGATAAATGCCTCATTCGATTTGCTAAGCTGTTCCATACGGGTTTTATCGCCAAGAATGCTTCCCTGGCTCCTGCTGCTCGTCGGGTCCACGGTGAGTACAGCAGGTTTATACCCTTTCTCCAAAAGCAGTAAGCCCAGCATTTCTATGAAGGTGCTTTTTCCTACACCTGGTGCCCCGGTGATCCCCAATCTTATGGCCTTTCCGGTTTGAGGAAGTATCCCTTCCAATACGGCATGTTTCAATTCAAGGTCTGCTTCTAAAGTACTTTCCGCCAGACTAAGCGCCTTGCTCAGATATACCCTGTCTCCCGAAAGAACCCCATTCAGATAGTATTCAACAGGCATTCTATTTTCCCTGAAATATTGCATTGGTCAGATCAAGTAAGAAAAAAATTTTTAAATAACGCTGCGCCACCGGTAATTTAATGCCCGTGTAACTCTGATCAAATGTTCAAGAATCTCCGGAGGATTACCAACAGGCAGTTTTGGATAGATTGTGTGTTAGCCACTGCTTTTATATTTGCGCTGATCTTTTTCGGCGGAGGCATTTTTAGTGCTTTTGAGGTGTTGAATCCTATCGGGGAGGCAATCAGTGACATGGATGTCACTGATATTGTATTCTCCAAATTGCGTAAAGATCCGGATGCGCACCTCAATGATGATATCGTAATTGTCAACATTGGGAATTTAAATCGAGAAGGAATTGCCAGGCAGCTTGAGATTATTCAGGAACACCAGCCCAGGGTAATTGGGATCGACGTGTTTTTCAGAAAACTGGAAAATCCCTGGCAGGACAGTGTGCTGGCAGTTTCAATGGAAAAGGTTAAAAACCTGGTACTGGTTACCAAATTGAATCATTACAATCATAACCGCGGTATTTTTGATACCTTGGAAACGTCCAATACGCTGTTCATTGGAAACGCGCAGATGGGCTTTGCCAATTTGATCACACCGGCCAAAGAGCAGGACAATTTCAAAGTATGCCGGTCATTTTCACCGGTTGAATGGACTGCAGATGGCCGGCAGGAGCTCTTTGCCCTGAAACTTGCCCGGATCTATGACCCGGATGCGGCCAACCGGTTCCTGGAGCGTCAGAATGTGGTTGAGCTGATTAATTATGGAGGTAATATCGTGGGGTCTAACAGCAAAAACAGCGAGTTTACCAACAAATTCATGGTGCTTGACTGGATGGATGTTATTGAAGGAAATTTTGTTCCGGAGGTATTTAAAAACAAAATCGTAATTATGGGTTACCTGGGAGAGGACCTGAATGATACTTCCTGGGAAGACAAGTTATATACCCCGCTCAACCAGGAATATGCAGGTCGCACTAATCCGGATATGTATGGAGTGGTGGTGCATGCAAACATCCTCTCTATGATATTAAATGGTAATTTCATTGAATCCATGAGTGAAAGAACCGCCATTTTGATCGGAGTGTTGCTCTGTTTATTAAATGTGGTTTGTTTTTCCCTGATATACAAATTGTTACCCAGGTGGTATGATGGATTGACCAAGTCAATTCAATTGATTGAGGCCTTAATTTTACTGTTAATTGTGGTATTGGTATTCCATTTTTTCAGCTATAAGGTTAATCTTACCCTGGGTATCATCGCGGTTCTGTTTGCTGGTGACTCGCTGGAGGTATATTATGGGGTGCTCAAAAATTTGTTTTCAAGAGAACAAAGGAGGTTACTTTTTCAACCATTGCAGGATTAATCGGTGTAATGCAGAATTTAACTTATCAAATACAGAATATAATGAAACTAATTTTAACGGCGTTTACTTTGGCGGTATTGATCGCAAATCCGGTAAGTGGCCAGGACTATGTTTTCAAAGTACTGGCTAACAAGGGGGGAAATACCGTTAAGATTGCAAACCACGAATCGGATTGGAAGCCCATTAGAACCGGTACTACGCTCTATGGCGATGATGAATTGCACATTTCCGAAAATTCCTACATCGGACTGGTTCATGCCAGCGGTAAAACCGTAGAATTGAAGGACCAGGGCAACTACTATGTCCGGGACCTGGCTGCCAAACTGGGAAATACCAGGTCAAGCGTAGCCAGTAAATATGCCAATTTCGTGATTAACAAAATGACCTCGGATGAAACCGAAGACATCAATAAAAACCATCGCAAATACTTAACTGTTACCGGAGCGGTCGAGCGAAGCGTACTTGATGCTCCAATTAGTTTAAGGATGCCCAGCTCTGTGGAGGTGTTAACTGAAAAAGCTTTGATAAGGTGGGACCAGGTTCAGGATGCTGATAAGTATATCTTCACCGTAAAAAATATGTACGACGAGGTAATTATGACCAAAGAGGTTAGTGAGCCATACATCTGGTTGGAACTTACCAAGGCCCCGGTCAATACCGAAGAGTTGATTATTGTGAGCGTCAGGGTCAAGAACAATGAGAAAATCTATTCAGGCAATTACGGCATAAAAAGGCTGACAGGGGTAGATGCCGATCCTATTCTTAAGGAGTTGGAGCAACTATCAGCCTCTCTCAGGGAAGAGTCATCGTTAAACAAATTGATCCTGGCGACTTTCTACGAAGAGAACAATTTATTGATCGATGCCCTGATAAACTATGAGCAGGCAATGCAGCTATCACCTGATGTTGAACAGTTTAGTATTGCTTACCAATTGTTTACCAAAAGAAACGGATTACAATAAACATAGAAGGCCGCTCCACTGGTGCGGCCTTCGCAGTTCATGCAACGATTGTAATATGCTAAAATTGATAATGAACTAAAAATGAATTAACTTACTTATAGCCCAAAGGTGTCAGGCAGGTGTGTGAGGCTTA
>Ga0268386_10001271_pt1 | contig 17259 bp, 14 predicted proteins | sample RVTome_15_FD_200260 | JGI IMG/M metagenome (GOLD analysis project Ga0268386, IMG submission 200260) | Soil microbial communities from uranium-contaminated site in the Upper Colorado River Basin, Wyoming, United States - RVT150D86... ...
GAGTGGCCCTGATCTGCTGCGGCATGTTCTTCGTCGCCCGGAGCTAGCGGTCATGAAGCACATAATTTTTGGTGGAAGTGGTTTCGTCGGACGGTACGTAGTCAGCGAGCTGCTCGACAGCGGCGAATCGGTCCTGATCTGTGATCTGGTGAGAGGCGAGCCCGCCGTCTATGAAAAAGCGCAGTTCATGCGCGTCGATATCACGGATCGGGATCAAGTCACCAGGGTGCCGATTGCCACTGGCGATATCGTCTATAACCTCGCCGCGCGGATGCTGCATCCGATCATCCCGCGACGTTCCCGCTACGAGTACTTCCACTCCGTCGATTATCACGGTGCGGTTCACATCATCGAAGCGATGGAGCGTGCCGGCTGCGATCGACTGGTGCAGTTCAGCACGGACATGGTCTACGGGCCGCTGCAAACCCGTCCGCCAGTGAAAGTGGACCATCCGCGCGCGCCGATAGGCGAATACTCCGCCAGCAAGAAAGCGCTGGAGGATTACTGCATCGGCAAGCGCTCGGAGGGCCTCAAGGTATCGATCTTTCGACCGCGACTGATCAACGGACCGGGCAGGGTCGGCATTCTCGGAAGACTGTTCAAGCTTATCAAGCACGGCCTGCCGGTACCAATGATCGGCAACGGCGAAAACCGCTACCAGATGGTCTCGGTGTTCGACTGCGCCAGCGCCGCGGTGGCCTCGGCACGCAAGGGCGTCGTCACCGGCGAATTCAACCTTGGCTCGGCGGATCCGCCGACGGTGCGCGATCTGCTGCGGGAGCTGATCCGTCAGGCCGGTTCACGCTCCGCGCTGGTTCCAACGCCCGCTGCGCCGATCAAGGCGATTCTGCGACTGATGGATCGGGTCAATCTCCCGCTGCTCGTGCCGGAGCAGTTCGAGATCGCGGACCACGATTACGTCCTGGACATCGAACCGACGATGCGCATGCTGGACTGGCGTCCCCGCTACAGCGACCAGCGCATGATGCTCGATGCGTACCAGCAGTTTCTCCAGGCGACCGGAGTCCACAAGAACAATGACCGTTCGCTGAGGAACCCGGGACCGGCGCAGTAGCCCAACTGATCGGCCGCTTCCGGCGCAGCGAGCCGTTCACCCTCCCCCCGCTGTCTGGTCGCCCGCGTCGGGCTCAGCGGCCGGGCGCGTCCTTGTCGCGCTCAATGAGCGCGTAGGCCGAGTGGTTGTGAATGGATTCGAAGTTCTCGGCTTCGACGACATAGGCGCGTACCCGGCCCTCCTGCTCGAGGCGCATGGCCACGTCACGCACGATGTCCTCGACGAACTTTGGGTTGTCGTAGGCGCGCTCGGTGACGTGCTTCTCGTCCGGCCGCTTGAGTATCCCGAACACCTCGCAGGACGCCTCCTGCTCGGCGATGTCGATCAGCTCCTCGATCCACAGGTGTTCGGTGGCGCGCGCCGAGATGGTGATGTGCGAGCGCTGGTTGTGCGCGCCGCGCTCCGAGATGTCCCGCGAGCACGGACAGAGACTCGTCACCGGGACGACGACCCGCACCCAGGTGTCGATCGTCCCGCCGTGGATCTCGCCGATGAGACGCGCCGTGTAGTTCATCAGGCTCTGCACGCCCGAGACCGGCGCGGACTTGAGCACGAAGTAGGGGAAGTCCATCTCGATGTGGCCTGACGTGGCATCGAGCCGCTGGGTCATCTCGCCCAGCATCTGCCGGAACGACTCTACGGAGATCTCGCGCTCGTGCGCGTGGAGCACCTCGACGAAGCGCGACATGTGGGTGCCCTTGAAGCCGTGCGGCAGCGCCACGTACATGTTGAAGCTCGCGATGGTGTGTTGGTCGCTCCCCGTCCGGTCGCGGACCCGCACCGGGTGGAATATGTCCTTGATGCCGACCTTGTTGATCGGCATGCGGCGTGAGTCGACCCGGCCCTGCACGTCCGCGATCGCGGTGGTCTGTCGGGCGACCGCCGGGCGGCGCTTCTTGCCTGAGTGAAGATCGTTCATGGATGGCCTGCCTAGCCTGCCGCACTGCCCCCGGCCGCGGCCATGACGCGGGCAGGCTGCCGGCTGCGCCAGAACGCGGCGATCGAGCGTTCGAGACTCGCGGCGTCGAGACCCGCCATCTCGAGACAGTCCTCGCGCGTGCCGTGCTCGACGAACCCGTCGGGAAGCCCGATGTTGCGCGCCGGCAGCACCAGGCCCGCGGCTGCGAGGGCCTCGTTTACCGCGCTTCCCGCGCCGCCCGCGACGACATTCTCCTCGACGGTCACGACCGCCAGGTGCGTGGATGCCAACCGCCGGAGAAGCTCGACGTCGAGCGGCTTGACGAACCGCATGTTGACCAGCGTCGCGTCCAGCCGATCGGCGATCGACGCGCAGGGCACCACCATAGTGCCGAACGCGAGCAGCAGCAGCCCGCTGCGACCTTCGCGACGCACCTCGGCACGCCCGAGCGGGAGCGAGCTCATCGCCTTTTCGACACGCACACCGGGACCTTGCCCACGCGGATAGCGGACCGCTGCCGGACCATCGTGCGTCGCGGCGGTGTAGAGCATCTGGCGGCACTCGTTCTCGTCCGCGGGCGCCATGACGACCATGTTCGGGATGCACCGCAGGAAGCTGAGATCGAAGGCCCCCTGGTGCGTCGCGCCGTCCCCTCCCACCAGCCCGCCGCGGTCGATCGCGAACGTGACCGGCAGGTTCTGCAGCGCGACATCGTGGATCAACTGGTCGTAGGCGCGCTGCAGGAAGGTCGAGTAGATGGCCACCACCGGGCGCATCCCCTCGCAGGCGAGCCCGGCCGCGAGGGTGACCGCGTGCTGCTCGGCGATCGCGACGTCGAAGTAGCGGTCGGGGAAGCGCCGCGAATACTCGACCAGGCCCGAGCCTTCGCGCATCGCGGGCGTAATGGCAACGATGCGCGAGTCCTGCTCCGCCATGTCGCACAGCCACTGGCCAAAGACCTGCGAATAGCTGGGGCCGCTCGCCTTATCCTTGAAAATGGTGCCGCTGCCGGGATCGAACGGGCCCGGTCCGTGCCACTTGATCGGATCCGCTTCGGCGGGCGCATAGCCCTTGCCCTTGCGCGTGACGATGTGCAGGAACTGAGGCTGCGTCAGCTCGCGCACGTTCTGCAGCGTCTTGATCAGCGCACCCAGGTCGTGACCGTCGATCGGGCCGATGTAGTTGAAGCCCATCTCCTCGAACATCGTTCCCGGCAGCACCATGCCCTTGACGTGCTCCTCGGAGCGTCGCGCGAGTTCCCAAACCGTCGGCATGCGCCGGAGGATCTTCTTGCCGCCCTGCCGCAGCGCCGCATAAGTCTTTCCCGAGAGCACTCGCGCGAAGTAATTCGACAGCGCGCCGACGTTCTCTGAGATCGACATGTCGTTATCGTTCAGGATGACGAGCATGTTGACGTCGAGGGCACCGGCGTGATTGAGCGCCTCGAATGCCTGTCCGGCGCTCATCGCGCCGTCGCCGATCACCGCGACGACGCGTCGCTCGCCGCCGCGCCGCGCCGCGGCGAGCGCCATGCCGAGCGCCGCGCTGATCGAGGTGCTGGAATGCCCGACACCGAAGGTATCGAAAGTGCTTTCGGCACGGCTTGGAAAGGGGGCGAGCCCATCCCTGAGCTTGATGGTGCGGAGGCGGTCGCGGCGCCCGGTCAGGACCTTGTGCGGGTAGGCCTGGTGGCCGACGTCCCACACCAGCCTGTCGTCCGGGGTGACGAACACATAGTGCAGCGCCACCGTGAGCTCCACGGTGCCCAGGCCCGCGGCGAAGTGGCCGCCCATCTGACTCACAGTGTGGATCAGGAATTGCCGCAGTTCGGCGGCGAGCTGAGCCAGTTCGCCCGGGGCGAGGCGCCGCACGTCCGCCGGGGAATTGATCCGCGACAGCAGCGGAAAGGAATCGGCCGGGTCCATCGGCGGAAAGTCTACACGAGCCGGTCAGTGCCGCCGGGTCAGCAGCCACCCGCACAAGGCCGCGAGTGGCGAGCTGGCCCAGCCGTATTCTCCGAGCAGAATGTCGGCGGAATCATGCAGTTCCGCAACACGCCGCCGCGCGGCGTCGATGCCTGCAACCGCCGGGTAAGTGGGTTTGTCGCGCGCTCGATCGCCACCGGTGGCCTTGCCCAGCACGCTCGCATCACCCTCGACATCGAGGATGTCGTCCTGGATCTGGAAGGCCAGGCCCACCAGGCTGCCGACGTGGTCAAGCGCCGCGTGTTCCGCGGCCGTCAGGTTCACGGCGCAGCCGGCCGCCATCTGCACGCAGGCGCGGATGAGGGCACCGGTCTTGAGCCGGTGCACGAGCTCGACGTCCGGCAGGCTGAGCTTGCGTCCCATCGCGGCGAGATCGAGTGCCTGCCCACCGGCCATCCCTGCGGTGCCGCTCGCGTCGGCCAGGAGCTCGATCAAACGGACGCGGGTCGCGGGCTCGGCGGCGAGGCCTGGATGCGTCGCCAGCAGCGAGAACGCCAGCACCTGCAGCGAATCGCCGGCGAGTATGGCGGTTGCTTCGTCGAAGGCGCGATGACAGGTGGGCCGGCCGCGGCGCAGATCGTCATTGTCCATCGCCGGCAGGTCGTCATGTACCAGCGAGTACGCATGGATCAGCTCGACCGCGCAGGCCGCGCCGTCGACCTTGGGGAGCCCTACCCCGAGGGTCTCGGCCGTCGCGTAGACCATCGCCGGCCGGATACGCTTGCCCGGTGCGAGCGCGGAATAGCGCTGCGCGGCGTGCAGCCGCTCCGGGACGACCGTCGCGGGCGGTAGCAGCTTCTCGAGCTCGCGCTCGACACGCACCCGCCACTCCTCTAGTCGAGCGGGCAGCCCGGCGTCCGGGATGGTGCTCACGCGTGTCGTCGCTTCAGTCTTCGGGTTCGTCCGGCTCGAACGGAACCGCCTCGGCCTGCATCGAGCGCGCAAGCAGGATCTCGACTTTCTGTTCGGCCTGCTTCAGGGCGTCCTGGCAGGATCGCGCCAGCGCGATACCGCGCTCGAACTGCGTCACCGCCTCCTCGAGCGGAAGTTCGCCGTGCTCGAGTCGTTCGACGACTGACTCGAGCTCGGCGAGGGCCTGCTCGAAATCAGGCGTCCTGGTTTCTTTCGTCGACAAGCTGGCCTCCGGAGCGGCGGAGCCTTGCACAGCCTTGAGGAGGGGGTCAACGCGAACTGCGCCACCGTCATGCGCGGCGACGTCGTTGACTTGTCTCGGCAAGGGTCCTAGATTGGTACAGTGTTAGACTCAGTCTAAGTTGATTCGCGCCCGGGCGGGCGCGGCGGGCGTGCGAATTCGATCGAGGAGGTCGTGATGAAGCAACTGAAGGGCAGCAGGACCGAAGACAATCTCAAGGCGGCGTTCGCCGGCGAATCGCAGGCCAATCGTCGCTATCTCTATTTCGCGCAGAAGGCCGACGTCGAGGGGTACAACGATGTCTCCGCCGTGTTCCGTTCGACGGCGGAGGGCGAAACGGGTCACGCACACGGTCATCTCGAGTATCTCGAGCAGGTCGGCGATCCCGCCACGGGCCTCCCGATCGGCGAAACACGGGCGAATCTCAAGGCTGCGATCGCGGGCGAGACCCACGAGTACACCGACATGTACCCGGGCATGGCGAAGTCGGCTCGCGAGGAAGGCTTCGAGGAGATCGCCGACTGGTTCGAGACGCTCGCCAAGGCGGAGCGCTCGCACGCAAACCGTTTCCAGAAGGCGCTCGACACGCTCTGAGCCGCCGGCACGAAAGGCGCGGAGGATGGACCGGGCGGGTCCGCCTCCGCGTAGCGATGCGATGCCGCGCCTGTGCGCCTGGGAGTGCCCATGACCGTGGATGCAAAGACGCCCGCAGGCCGCGAAGGCAGCCTCGAGGCGCCCACCCGTCATCCGGTGCCCTGGCAGGAAGAGTCCTTCTACGACGAGGGGCCGCTCGCCGCCGAGATCGAGCGTGTTTTCGACATCTGTCACGGCTGCCGTCGCTGTTTCAGTCTCTGCAATGCGTTTCCACACCTGTTCGACGCCATCGACGCCGGTCCGACGGGCGAGCTCGACGGGGTCGAGCAGAAAGTCCGCTGGGAGGTAGTCGACCACTGCTACCTCTGCGACATGTGCTACATGACCAAATGCCCCTACGTGCCACCGCACCCATGGAACGTGGACTTCCCGCACCTCATGCTGCGAGCCAAGGCGGTGCGGTTCCGGCGCGAGGGCGCATCCGCGCGCGACCGGATCCTGGCGGCCACCGACAAAGTGGGAACGATCGCGGGGATACCGGTCATCGCGCAGGCCGTGAACGCCGTCATCGGCACTGCGGCCGGGCGTCGCGTACTCGAGTCGACCCTCGGCGTGCACCCGAAGGCGCCGGTGCCCGCTTATCACTCGCGGACGGGGCGGCGACGCGTCGCGCGCGGCGTCAACCCCGCGCAGACTCCCGTGGCGGCAGGCGGAACGCGCGGACGTGTCGCGCTCTTCACGACCTGTTATTGCAACCGCAACGAGCCGGACATCGCCGAGGACCTGGCGGTGGTGTTCCGGCACAACGGGATATCCGTGCGGACCGTGCCGCGCGAGCGCTGCTGCGGGATGCCCCGGCTCGAGCTCGGCGATCTGGCCTCGATCGATGCCGCGCGCAGGGTCAACGTGCCGGTGCTCGCGGGTCTGGTCGACGAGGGGTGGGACCTGGTTGCGCCCGTGCCGTCCTGCGTGCTGATGTTCAAGCAGGAACTGCCACTGCTGTTTCCTGACGACGCGCAGGTGCAGAAGGTTCGCGCCGCGATGTTCGATCCGTTCGAGTACCTGATGCGGCGGCATCGCGCGGGTCGGCTGCGCACGGACTTCAGCCAGCCGCTCGGCAAGGTGAGTTACCACGTCGCCTGCCACCTGCGTGTGCAGAACCTGGGACTCAAGACCCGCGACGTGCTCGCGCTCGTTCCCGGCACGCAGGTCGAGCCGATCGAACGCTGTTCGGGTCACGACGGCACCTACGGCGTGAAGAAGGAATACCGCGACATCTCGATGAAGATCGGTCGTCCGGTGTTCAGCAGGGTCACGGCAGCGGCGGCCGATCATTATTCGAGCGATTGCCCGATGGCGGCTCGCCAGATCGAGTCGGGACTCGAAGCCGCCGGCGGGCCGAAGCACCCGCTCACGCTGCTCCGCATGGCCTATGGGATCTGAGCGCATGGATTTCGATTCACCGGTCGCTGCCGGGACGAAGCTGGGTCCGGCGGACCTCCTGAGCCTCGAGCGGTACGCTGGCGAGCGAGCCCGGCTGCGGCCGCGAGTAATCGCGCACAAGAAGCGCCGCACGGTGCATTGCGGGCCGAACGTGAGCCTCTGCTTCGAAGATCGCCTGACCGTTCAATATCAGGTCCAGGAGATGCTGCGGATCGAGCGCATCTTCGAGGCGCAGGGCATCGCCGACGAGCTCGCCGCCTATAACCCGCTGATCCCGGACGGCTCGAACTGGAAGGCGACCTTGCTGGTGGAGTTCGCGGATGCCGAGGAGCGCCGGGCGGCGCTCGCCGCGCTCAAGGGCATCGAGGACCGCTGCTGGGTCGAGGTTCAGGGTCACGCCCGGGTGTACGCGATCGCCGACGAAGACCTCGAACGCGAGAACGAAGAGAAGACCTCGTCGGTGCATTTCCTGCGCTTCGAGCTCGACGGCGCGATGACCTCGGATGTCAAGCGCGGCGCCGCAATCAGCCTTGGTGTCGACCACGAGCGCTATTCCCACACCGTGAGCCCGCTGCCCGCGGACGTGCGCGACTCGCTCGCGCAGGATCTTGCGTAGCGCCACGGATCGCATGCCCGCCGGGCAAGGCATGGGTGCCACGATCGGTCCGCGCTGCTAGAATCCGCGCGCCTTTCCTCCGACGCGAGCACGCGGATCGTTTATCGATGAGCCAGACCTACACCGCGCAGGACATCGAAGTCCTGAGCGGCCTCGAGCCCGTCCGGCGCCGGCCGGGCATGTACACCGACACCAGTCGGCCGAACCATCTTGCCCACGAAGTGATCGACAACAGCGTCGACGAGGCGCTGGTCGGTCATTGCAACCGCATCGACGTGACGGTCTACAAGGACGGCTCGGTCGAGGTGAGCGACGACGGGCGAGGCATGCCGGTCGACGTCCATCCAAAGGAGAAGGTGAGCGGCGTCGAGCTGATCCTGACCCGCCTGCACGCGGGCGGGAAGTTCACCGAGGGCACCTACAAGTTCTCCGGCGGCCTGCACGGTGTCGGCGTGTCGGTGGTGAACGCGCTGTCGAAGCACCTCGAGTGCTGGGTGCGGCGGGGCGGCAAGGAATACAACATCTCCTTCCGCAACGGAAAGGTCCACTCGAAGCTCGAAGTGGTGGGCGAGGTCGGCAGGAACAACACCGGAACGACGGTGCGCTTCTGGCCCGACCCGGCGTACTTCGACAGCGCCGAGATCTCGCTGCCGAAGCTGAAGCACATGCTCAAGGCCAAGGCGGTGCTCTGCCCTGGGCTCAAGGTCCGGCTCGCCGTGGAAAAGAGCGGCGAGAAGGAGGAGTGGCAGTACACGGGCGGGCTCGCACAGTACCTGCGGGAATCGCTCGCCTCCGGCGAATGGCTGCCCGAGGATCCTTTCGTCGGCAGCATCGAGGGTGAGCAAGAGGGCGTCGACTGGGCAATCGTCTGGCGGGTGGACGGCGGGACGCGGATCGAGGAGAGCTACGTCAACCTGATCCCGACGCTCGAGGGAGGGACGCACGTAAACGGCTTCCGGCTCGGGCTCACCGAGGCGATCCGCGAGTTCTGCGAGTTTCGCAGCCTGATCCCGCGCGGCATAAAGCTCGCCCCCGAGGACGTATGGAACGATGCGAGCTACGTGCTGTCCGCGAAGATGCGAGATCCGCAGTTTGCCGGGCAGACCAAGGAGCGCCTGACTTCCCGTGAGTCGGCAGCTTTCGTCTCGGGGATCGTCAAGGACCAGTTCGTGCTCTGGCTCAACCAGCACCCGGAAGCGGGCGAGGGGATCGCGCGGCTCGCCATCGCAAACGCCCAGGAGCGGGTCAAGGCGAGCCAGAAGGTGGCGCGCAAGCGCGTCGTGAGCGGTCCGGCGCTGCCCGGCAAGCTCGCGGACTGCACCAGCCAGGATCCCGCGCGCGCAGAGCTCTTCCTTGTCGAGGGCGACTCCGCGGGTGGCTCCGCGAAACAGGCGCGCGACCGCGAGTTCCAGGCCGTGATGCCGCTGCGCGGCAAGATCCTGAACACCTGGGAGGTCTCGGCCGTTGAGCTCCTCGCCTCGCAGGAGGTGCACGACATCACGGTTGCGCTCGGTGTCGAGCCCGCCTCGGAGGAAATCGCGCGGTTGCGCTATCACCGCATCTGCATCCTGGCGGACGCCGATTCCGACGGCCAGCACATCGCGACGCTGCTCTGTGCGCTCTTTCTGCGGCACTTCCGGCCGCTGGTGCAGGCCGGTCACGTGTTCGTCGCGATGCCGCCACTGTATCGAATCGATCACGGCAAGCAGGTCGACTATGCGCTCGACGATGCCGAGCGCAACGGCGTGCTCGACCGGATTCGCGCCGAGCACCCGCGCGCAAAGCCCGTGGTGACGCGCTTCAAGGGCCTGGGCGAGATGAGCGCGCTGCAGCTGCGCGAGACGACCATGGCGCCGGAGTCGCGCCGGCTCGTGCAGCTGACGCTCGAGGCGAAGGATCACGCCGATCAGATGGTCGACATGCTGCTCGCGAAGAAGCGCGCCCCCGACCGTCGCGCGTGGCTCGAGAAGCACGGCAACCTTGCCACGGGCTGACGAGCGCCTCGTGAGCACCCAGGATCAGCTCAACTTCGAGGGCATCGAACGCCTGCCGCTCAAGGCGTTCACCGAGAAGGCGTACCTCGAGTACTCGATGTACGTCATCCTCGACCGCGCGCTGCCGCATGTCGGCGACGGATTGAAGCCCGTGCAGCGCCGCATCATCTACGCGATGAGCGAGCTCGGCCTGTCGGCGGCCGCCAAGTACAAGAAGTCCGCGCGCACGGTCGGCGACGTGATCGGCAAGTTCCACCCGCACGGCGACTCCGCCTGCTACGAGGCGCTGGTGCTGATGGCGCAGCCGTTCGCTTACCGGTATCCGCTGGTCGACGGCCAGGGCCACTTCGGGTCGCAGGACGATCCCAAATCCTTCGCCGCGATGCGGTACACCGAATCGAAGCTCACACGTTACGCGGAAGTGCTGCTTCGGGAGCTCGCCGAGGGCACGGTCGACTGGGCGCCGAATTTCGACGGTACGCTCGAGGAGCCGGTGCTCCTGCCGGCGCGATTGCCGAACCTGCTGCTGAATGGCGCCTCCGGCATCGCCGTCGGCATGGCGACCGACATCCCGCCGCACAACCTGCGCGAAGTCGCATCCGCCTGCGTGCGGCTGCTCGAGGAGCCGAAGACGACCGCCGCGGAAATCTTCAGTCTGATACCGGCACCCGACCTGCCGACCGGGGCCGAGATCATCACGCCGCGCGACGAGCTCGCGCGGATTTACGAGACGGGCAACGGCAGCTTTCGCGCAAGAGCGCGCTACGAGGTCGAGGAGGGCGAGATCGTCGTCACCGAGCTGCCCTACCAGGTGTCGGGCGATCGGGTGCTGGAGCAGATCGCCGCTCAGGTGCGCGCGAAGAAGTTGCCGATGGTCGACGACCTGCGCGACGAATCCGATCACGAGCATCCGACGCGGCTGGTGATCACGCCGCGCTCGAACCGCGTCGACGTCGAGCAGCTGATGGCGCACCTGTTTGCGACCACGGATCTCGAGCGGAGCTACCGGGTCAATCTCAACGTCATCAGCCGCGACGGGCGGCCGCGCGTCTCCGGACTGCGGCCGCTGCTCGAGGAATGGCTGACGTTCCGCGTCGATACAGTCACGCGCCGGCTCACGCACCGGCTCGAGCGCGTCAACGCGCGGTTGCACATCCTCGACGGCCTGCTGATCGTCTATCTCAACCTGGACGAGGTGATCCGGATCGTCCGCAAGGAGGACGAACCGAAGCCCGTCCTGATGCGACGGTTCAAGCTCTCCGACCTTCAGGCGGAAGCGATCCTCGAGACCAAGCTGCGCCATCTCGCACGGCTCGAAGAGATGAAGATCCGCGGCGAGCAGGGCGAGCTCAGCGGCGAGCGAGACGAGCTCGAGAAGACCCTCAAGAGCAAGGCAAAGCTCAGGCGCCTCGTCCGCGACGAAATCGTCGAGGATGCGGCGAAATACGGCGACGCACGCCGCAGTCGCCTGGTCGAGCGCGCCGCCGCGCAGGCGATCGACGAGACCGAGCTCCTCGCGAGCGAGCCGGTGACCGTCGTGCTGTCGAAGAGCGGGTGGGTCCGTGCGGCGCGCGGCCACGAAATAGACCCGCGCACGCTGTCCTTCAAGACCGGCGACGAATTTGGCTCCCTGGCGCGTGGCCGCAGCACGCAGCAGGCGGTATTTCTCGACAGCACCGGTCGCGCGTACAGCCTGGTGGCGCACACGCTGCCGTCGGCCCGCGGACAGGGCGAGCCGCTGTCCGGCCGGCTCGACCCGCCCGACGGCGCGACCTTCGCAGGCGTCATGATCGGCGAGCCCGACGACCGCTGGGTCGTCGCGAGCTCGGCGGGCTATGGGTTCGTCGTGCGGCTGGGCGAGCTGCACGGCCGCAACCGCGCGGGAAAGGCGGTGCTCAAGGTGCCGGAGGGTGCAACGGTGCTCGCGCCTGCGCCGCGGCCGGCGGCCGGCGGGACGCTGCTCGCCTCCGTGAACAGCGAAGGACGGCTGCTGGTCTTCCCGGTGGCGGACCTGCCCGAGCTGCCGCGCGGAAAGGGCAACAAGATCTTCGGAATCCCGTCGAAGAAGGCGGCGACCGGCGAGGAATCGCTGGTGGCCATCGCCGCGATCGCGCCTGGACAGACGCTCCGGTTGCAGGTCGGCGAGCGCCAGATGACGCTCGCATTCAAGGAGCTCGCGGACTATCGCGGCGAACGCGGTCAGCGCGGCGCGGTCCTGCCGCGCGGCTGGCGCAAGGTGGAGGGGCTCGAGGTGGGCGACTGAGGCGCGGCGGCCACCGTGCTCAGGTGCCCAGCACGACCTCTTCCGGGCTGTTGACGAAATAGCCCTGGATGAACTCGATACCGAGCTGCCAGAGCACGGCCATCGTGTTCGCGTCCTCGACGCGCTCGGCGATGGTCGTAATGCCGCGCTCGCGCGCCTGCTCGACCAGCGCCTTGACGCGCTCCTGCAGCGGACGGTCGTTTGCGAGGCCCTGCATCAGCGACCCGTCGATCTTCACGTAATTGACCGAAATGTGCGAGAGCAGCTGCGCCGGGTCGCGGCCCGAGCCGTAGTTCTCGACCGCGAACTCGAAGCCGAGCCGGGTCAGGAGCTGCTGAAGCGCCTTGGCTTCCTTGAGGTGCTGTGTCGCGAGCTCCTCGCTCACCTGTACGACGACGTGGCTCGGCTCGATCCGCGACGACTTGAGCTGCTGCTGCAGCCACGTCGCGAGCGTGTCGTCGCGCAGCGAATCGCGCGAAAGCCTCACGAACACCTTGTGGGGTTTGCGTGCGGCGCAGAAGCTCATCGCGGCGCCGACCACCCAGCGATCGATGTTCTTCATCAGGTCGGTGCGGGCGGCGGCGGTCAGGAACTCCGACGGCAGGACCTCCTGGCCGCGCTCGTCGAGCATGCGTACCACGAGGTCGTACATCGAGCGGTCCTCGCCCACCAGGCTCGCGATCGGCTGCTGCACGAGCCGGAAGCGGTTGGCCATCAGCGCCGACTTGATCTGGTGCGCCCAGGTGCGGTCGAGCTCGGCTTCGGTCCTCGACTCTTCGTGGCTCTCCTGGCGCAGAGTCCGGTTGCCGCCGGCCGCCGCCGCGGCGCGCTGTGAACGGATTGCGGTATTGAGAGCGGTAGGAAGAGGCTGCTGTGCGCCGCAGAGCGCAGCGCCGGCACTGGCCGTGATCGACAGCGAGCGATCGCCGACCTGGAAAACGTGCTCGGCGATGCGCTGCACCAGGCGACGGAGGTAAGCATCGAGATCGCGGGTGTTGCCACGCTCGACGAGCACGGCGTAGCCGCGGCCCGTCAGGCGTCCGCCGATGTCGCCCGGCTGCAGCTGCCCGCGCAGCATCGCGCCCACCGAGTCGAGCAGGACCTCGAGCGCGAGCGGGCCCGGGTCGGCATCGAGCGCCGCCAGCTTGTCGGGCTCGACGTACAGGACCGCGCGCAGACCGCCCTTGAGCGGCTGCGCGAGGTGCGAACGGCAGGTCTCGAGAAACGCGCTTCGCTTAAGCAGTCCGGTGCCGGTGTCGAGCTTGAGCGTCTCCTCGAGTTGCTGCGTGATCGAGCCCGAGTCGCGGCGCTGAGTCGGCACCTTGATGCGAACGGCGGGCTCCCCGTCGAACTCGAAACGCTCGAGCTCGAGCGCAAGCGGCATCTGCCCGCCGCCGGGCAGCATCGCGGTCGCCTTGAGCGAGTGATCCGACCACTTGCCCTGCGCCGCGGCCACGAGAGCTCCCTTGAGCGCCGCGTGACTCGCGGGCGTGAACGCATCCATCAGGGGCTGACCGACGATCGCGGCTGTGTCCTTGAGCCCGGTCAGCTCGATCCACGCCGGGTTGGCGTCGACCACGATGCCTTCCTGCACGTGCACGATCGCGTCGGTCGATCCGGCCATGAAAGCCCGCATCTGGTCGCGGTACTGGTGGGCCGAGGCGATGGTGCCGGCGAGCGCGCTGTCGAGCCGCGCGAGGTGCAGCTCGCGTTCGGCGACCGCGCGCAGTCGCGGGCGCGACTTGAGCGTGACCACATCCCGGGCACCGAGCTCGAGCGCCCGCGCGAGGCCGTCCTCGTTCACCGTATCGCGGACCAGCACCACGGGCATCGCGGCCGCCTGGCGGTCACGCAGCTCCATGGCCGGCGCCGCGTCCTCGGCGTCGGGCAGGCAGACGAAGGTGAGGTGTGCCTTGCCCTGCGCCAGCGCGTCGCCGAAAGCGGCCAGGTCCCGCACCCAGGCGCAATGCACCGGATGCCCCGCGTTTCTGAGGGTGCTGTTGATGATCTCGACGGCTTCCTGGTGCCGCGAATAGACAATGAGAGGAATCGCGCTCGTCTCGGCCATGTATCCCGGCGCGGTGCCGCTCCTCGTGATTCCCGACTGCGAAAGCGGCGGGATCATAGCACCCGTGTTTCGCGCGCAGTCGTGACGCAGGTTGCAGCATGACGCCCGCCGCCGGGTGCTCCCTTCGCCCGTCGAGCCTCCCGATTCATGCCCGGGCTGACGGGGGCTGTCGGTTCCGCGTATTATGCAGGGCTTTCTCGCAGCAGCCCGAGGCTCGCAGCAGCCCGAGGGCACCGCCCGGGCCGCATCCTTCGTGGGCAGCGTCTGTCATGGCCAGTTACAGCACCAACGAATTCCGCTCCGGGCTCAAGATCCTGCTCGACAACGATCCGTGCGCGATCATCGAGAACGAGTTCGTCAAGCCGGGAAAGGGGCAGGCCTTCAACCGGGTGCGCATCCGCAACCTCAAGACCGGGCGCGTGATCGAGCGGACGTTCCGCTCGGGCGATTCGGTCGAGGCGGCCGACGTCGTCGAGACGGAAATGCAGTACCTGTACAACGATGGCGCGTTCTGGCACTTCATGGTGCCTGACACCTTCGAGCAGTTCACGGCGGGCAAGGAGGCGATGGGCGACGCTGCGGCCTGGCTCAAGGACGGCGTGCACTGCAATGTCATGCTGTGGAACGGCGTGCCGCTCGCCGTAAGCGCGCCGCCGCACGTGGAGCTCAAGATCGTGAAGACGGATCCCGGCGTTCGCGGCGACACCGCGACGGGCGGACAGAAGCCGGCTGAGCTCGAGACCGGCGCCGTCGTCCGCGTCCCGCTCTTCATCAACGAGGGCGAGGTCATTCGCGTCGACACGCGCACCGCGGCCTATATCGCGCGCGCCAGGAGCTGACGCCGGCGCAGCGTGCGGTACGCGCGCATCAGGCGCGGACGGCGCGGACGAATATCTCCACCAGCGACTCGATGCCACGCGCATCGGTGTCGTCGAATCGCCCTCGGCGCGGGCTGTCGAGATCGAGGACACCGATCAGTCGTCCACGATCGACGACGGGGACCACGAGCTCCGACCTGGACGCGGCGTCGCAGGCGATGTGGCCGGGGAACGCGTGCACGTCAGGGACGACGACCGTGCGCCGCTCGGCGGCGGCCGTGCCGCAGACGCCCCTGCCGAGCGGGATGCGCACGCAGGCCGGGCGGCCCTGGAAGGGCCCGACCAGCAGATCGCCGCTCGCGGCATCGAGCAGGTAGAACCCCACCCAGTTGAGATCCGGCAGGCCGTAGAAGAGGAGCGAAGTCGTGTTCGCAGCACACCCGATCAGATCCGGCTCGCCAGCCAGGAGCGATTCGAGGCTGCGCGCGAGCTCGGCGTAGTCCGCGTATCCATCGTCCGGGATCTTGTAATGCTGCTCGTGCATCGGGTGCCCTCCGTATCAGGCTCGTTCCACCGGAAACGCCACGACCTCGTCGATGTGCCGCGCGCCGGCTGCGATCATCACGGCACGGTCGAAACCGAGCGCTACGCCCGAGCATCGCGGCAGACCGGCGCCGAGCGCGGCGAGAAACGCCTCGTCCTGCGCGCGGCTCGGGCGGCCGGTGCGTTCGCGCTGTGCGGCGTCGGCCGCGAAGCGCGCGGTCTGCTCGGCTGCATCGCCTAGCTCGTCGAAGCCGTTCGCCAGCTCGACCGCGCCCCAGAAGGCCTCGAACCGGGCCGCGACCGGTCCTTCGATCCGCGCCAGCGCCGCCTGCGACGCCGGGAAGTCGTGCAGGAACGTAATCCGGTCGGCGGGGAAGGAGGGCGCCACGTAAAGCGACAAGGCGAGGTCGCAAAGCGCGTCGCGCTCACCCGCGAGCTCGGCGGGCACGTCTGCGCCGCGCGCGGCCAGAGCGGAGGCGAGTTCGTTTACCGGGCCGCCGATCGGGTCGACGCCCAGGCTGGCTTCGAATGCAGCCCGGTAGCTCACGTAGCCGCTGGCCGCGGGGCGCACCAGTCCCGCGAACATGCGGAGCAGCAGCCGCTCGACGTCGGTCATCAGCGCGTAATGGTCGATCCCGAGCCGGTACCACTCGATCATGGTGAACTCGGGGTTGTGCAGGCGGCCGCGTTCTCCCTCGCGGAATACGTGCGAGACCTGGTAGATGTCCGGCGCGCCGGCACAGAGCAGGCGCTTCATGGCGTATTCGGGCGAGGTGTGCAGAAACCCCGCGGGTGCTCCCCCGCAACGGCGCACTTCGAGCGATTCGAGGTGCACGTCCGTGACGGCGGCGTGCACGAGGATCGGCGTCTCGACCTCGAGCGCATCGGTCGCGGCGAAGTACTCGCGGGCGCGGCGCAACATGAGCGCGCGCAGCCTCAGCGTCTCGATCGAGGCGGTGGGTCGCCAGTCCTTCCCGCTCACGAGGACGCCCTTGCGAGAAGCTGTCCCAGGCGCACCCGTGCACCCGCGGCCAGGCCAGTCGCGAGCTCACCCGCCGTCCGCTGCCAGAGCAGCACCACGGTCGACCCCATGTTGAAGCGCCCGAGCTCGTCGCCCTTGCGAAACTCGAGTCCCTGGCCGGCGGCGATCTCGCGCGGCCCTCCGCCGCGGCTGGCCGGCGGATTTATCTCGCCGGCGTATACCGTCTCGATGCTGCCGACGAACAGTGCCCCCACCATGACCAGTGCCAGCGCGCCGTGGCGCGTGTCGAATTCGCAGATGACGCGTTCATTGACGCCGAACAACCCGGGTATGGTGCGCGCAGTCGCCGCATTGACGCTGAACAGCCGGCCAGGCAGGTACCGTGTGCTGCGCAGCCGTGCATCGACCGGCACGTGGATGCGGTGGTAGTCAAACGGCGCGAGGTAGATGCAGGCATAGCGGCCGGCGGCGTACTGAGCGGCTGCCGACTCGCTTCCGAGCAGCGCGGCTGCCGTATACTCGAAGCCCTTGGCCTGCAGCAGGCGGCCCGCATCGACGTCGCCGAGCTGGCTCAGGCTCCCGTCGACCGGCGAGACCAGCGCGTCCGCGCCGGGCTCGATCGGCCGCGCGCCGGGCTTGAGCGCCCGTGTGAAGAACGCGTTGAACGATGGATACTGGTACGGATCGGCTTCGACGGCCTCGCGGAGGTCGAGCTGCGGGTAGGCTCCGAGCAGCAGCCGGATCGCCGCGTTCCGGACCTGCGGCCGTGTGCTGCGGGCGAGCCGGTGCATGCCGCGGGACAAGAG
>Ga0268386_10001272_pt1 | contig 17245 bp, 11 predicted proteins | sample RVTome_15_FD_200260 | JGI IMG/M metagenome (GOLD analysis project Ga0268386, IMG submission 200260) | Soil microbial communities from uranium-contaminated site in the Upper Colorado River Basin, Wyoming, United States - RVT150D86... ...
ACTTCTCCCGATCGATCATGACGCCGCGCAGCGGGGCCCAGCCTCGCTTCAGCATCGCCGTCATGGCTTCGAAGTACGACGCCCGCAATCCGGGCTCTTCGCCGCGGGCGGTCAACAGGGTCCGCCCCGGCAGATCGCCGGACACCTGGAGCGCGAGCAGGTCCGCCACCGTCGGGACGATGTCCACGTGGCGGACCGCCGTGTCAACCGTGGCGGGACGCTCTGACGGGCGGGAGTCCGGACCGATCTGCGCCAGGATCAGCGGCACGCGCAGCGTGGGCTCGTACGCGAACACCCCGTGCGTCAGCTCGCCGTGATCGCCCAGGCCCTCGCCGTGATCGGACGTTACGATGACCGTGGTCGGCCGCGGCCCGCGGCGGGCGAGGTCCAGGAGCGGCGCGAGCGCGTGATCCACGTACGCCACCTCGCCCGCATATGGATCTGCCGGATACCGGCTGTCGAAGGGCTGGGGAGGCGCATAGGGGGCATGAGGATCGAAGACGTGCACCCAGACGAACCAGGGCTTCTGCTGCTGTCCGATCCACGCACTCGCGGCCTTGACCACCTCCTCCGCCCGCCGCTCGGCGAAGGTAAATTCCGCCTGCGACGTCTCCCGCCCTCCCACGTCGTCGTACGCGTCGAAGCCCTGCGCAAGGCCGAACTCCCGGTTGACGGGGAACGCCCCGACGAAGGCGCCCGTCGCCCAACCCTTGTCGCGCAGCGTCTCGGCCAGCGTCGCGGCGGATTCGTCCAGGCGATACCCGGCGTTGTCGCGCACGCCGTGCTCGAAGGGATAGCGGCCGGTGAGAATGCTTGCGTGCGACGGGGCGGTGACGACGGCGTGCGCGTGAGCGAAGGTGAAGCGGATGCCCTCGCCTGCCAGCCGATCGAGGTTGGACGTGTCGGCGCGCCCGCCATAGCTGCGAAGCGCGTCGGCGCGGAGCGTGTCGATCGTGACGAGGAGGACGTTCTGATCCGCGGCCTTCGCGAATTCGGGAAAGGTGACGCGAGTGTGCTGCCAGTACCAGACGCCAATGGCCAGCAGAAGAATGGAGAGGAGCACGATCACCCTTAGTCGCATCGACGAGGGCGGTGGCGGCGGCTGGCTCGCGGCGATCGGCCGTTGAATCCTTTGCGGCATCCCTCTTGTGAGTATATCGAGCCAGCGAGTGCCTTGGCCTCGCTGAAGGCAGGCCTAAAGGCCTGCGCTACGCGTGTCCGCAGTCCGTATCCGTAGCGCAGATCTTCAGGTCTGCCGATGCTCACAGAGTCTTGATCAGGTTCTCCGCATACATGTAATCGAGCGTATCGCGCCCTTCGGTGATCGCCTCGAGGAGGGGCGCCAGGAGGCCCCGCGCCTCGTCCACGCGGTTCTGTGCGGCGAGGAAATGGGCGTAGGCGCGCGCGGCGCGCAGTTCGAGCCAGCGGGCGCCCTGCCGGCGCGACACGTCGAGCGCCCGCCCATAAGCGGTTTCGGCGGCGTCATGCGCGCCGAGCACGGCGTGCAGTTCCGCCTGCAGCCGCGCATGTTCCGCATCGTAGGCGTGCTGGCTCGTGGCCTCGCTCACCTGCGCAGACTGATCGAGCGCCCGCTGCGCGCGGTCGTAGTGGCCCGACCGCATCAGGGCGCCCGCGAACATCACGAAGTAGTACGGCCGAAGCAGGGCCGAGCGGGTGATGGTGTGCGCGGCGATGCCCTCCTCGATGACCCGCAGGCCCCTCTGCGAATGGCCCAGCTCGATGAAGGCGCGGCCGCAGAGCGGCGCCGCCCATTGGACCTCCTGCGCAATCCCGTGCGCGTGGCAGACGACCGCCAGCTCCTCGTAGGTGCGCTGCACGTCCCGCGGACTGCGGCGCGCGAGGTGCGCGAAGATCTCGAACAGCAGGGCAAACGCGAGCGGCTGCGGATGGTCGAGGGCGCGGGCCGCGGCGACGGCCTCCTGGACGGCTCGCAGGCCCTGATCGGGAAAGCCCTGCAAGGTGAGCGTCCGCGAGTATTCGCAACGGCAGAAGATGCCCGGCTCGATGCCGGTCTGCCACACGCGCGATCGGTGGAATGCCGGGTCATACAAGGCGAGCGCCTTGCCCAGATGCTCGTGCGCGGCCCGGAGCTCGCCCAGATGAAACAGCGCTACCCCCAGCGACCACTCGCCGATCATCTGCAGGTGGGGATCGCCGAGGCGCTCGAAGAGCGCCCGCATCTCGATGGCGATGTCGTGGGCTGTCCGGATCTCCCCGGACACGATGTGGTGGGCGGACAGGCCGATGAGGACCGGGACGACGCGCGCCGGATCCTCGACCTTGTGACACAGCTCCCGCGCCCTGGCGTAGGCGGCGCCCACGCCCGCGACCGCATATCCCTGACCCGTCTTGACGGCCAGCCCAGAGGTCATCTGGAGGTCGAGCTCGACGGCGGCGCGCTCCGGCGTGTCCCCTTCGGCGCGGAGCAGCGCAAGGCCGCGCTCGGCCAGACGCGCGCTCTCGTCGTGCGCGTACAATCGGGCGGCGCTCTGCGCGGCCCGGTTCCAGTACGCCGCCGCGAGGACCGGCTCGCGCGCGGCTTCGAGGATCACCGCGATGTCGGCCGCCGAGTCGGCGACGTTCTTTCCCAGCCGGGCAATGAGGCCGTCGGCGATGGCCCTGCTCAGGGCCACCTTCCGCGTGATCCGCAGCGAGTCGTAGATGGTGTTCTGATAGAGGTGGTGCGTGAAGCGGTAGCGCAGCGTCAGCGACCGATCCGGGCATTCGTGCTCGTCCACGAACACGACCAGCGCGTGCTCGCGTTCGAGACGTTCGAGCCGGTCCTCCACCTCGTCTGCGGGCAGCTCCAGCGCGCGCGCGATCAAGGAGGAGTCGAAGTCGACCCCCCGCACGCTCGCGGCCGCCAGCAGCCGCCTGTCCGCATCGTCCAGCGCATCGAGTTTCCGCTGGATGAGGCTCAGCACGGATTGCGGCAATTCGTTGGCGAGCGCTTCCAGATTGGCAGCCATCACCCAGCGTCCCTCCTGCTGCCGAATCGCCTGCCGGCGGCGCAGGTCGCGCAGGATTTCGGCCATGAAGAGCGGGTTGCCCTCAGTGCGCTGATGAATGAGCCGGGCAAAGCCGGCGGGAAACGCATGTTCGGGAAACTGCAGGGCGATGTAGCGATCGACATCCGATTCGCCCAGGCTGGCGGGCAGGATCTCCCGGCAGAGCCCGCGCGACATCAAATCCAGCTTCATCGCCAGAAAGGGATGCCGGCCCTGGGCGAGCGCCGACGGGCGGCACGTCGCGATGAACAGGAGGCGCGCCGCATCGAGCCGCCGCGCCAGATACCCGATCAGATCGATCGTCGAGGGGTCGGCCCAGTGAATGTCGTCGAGATACACGACGGTCGGCTGCAGGCGGCCGATCTCCTCGAACAGCGCCGCAATCTCCCGCTTCAGCCGCTCCTGCGACCCGCCGGCCGTGTCGGCGGCCAGCCGCGCCGCCGACGAATCGTTGTCGGGGGCGGGGGTGATCTGGGCGTACCAGCTCGGCGCAATCGCGCGAATCAGCCGTCCCAGGCTACCGAGCTGTTCGTGCTGCTGGAGGCTGTCGAGCACCTCCAGGACCGGCAGGTACGCCTCGCTGCCGGCCAGGCGTTCGGAGCAGCGTCCGCGTCCGATGCGGACGGCTTCGTCGCCCGCCTCGAGGTGCTGCAGAAAGGTTTCGACCAGCGTGGTCTTGCCGATCCCCGCTTCGCCCGACACGACGACGATACGCGCCTTGTTGCGTTTCGCGCGCTCGAACTCATGAAGGAGGTCGGCGATTTCCGCTTCGCGCCCCACCATGTTGGGATTGACGGAGATGGGCCGCGGCGCCGCGGTCACCGAGGCCAGGGCGGCCGCCACGGACGAATCGTGCGCGACGTTCAGGCGGTACATCACCTCGCCGGCGCCGGGCCGGAGCCGGGGATCCTTCTGGAGCATCTCCAGAATCAGGTGCTCCAGGGTCCGGGGCACATCCGGATTGAGCAGCGACGGCGGTTCCGGCGTCTCGGACATCATCGCGTGCAGCGTTCCAAGCTGTGAGGCCGCGGCGAACGGATGCCGCCCCGCCGCCAGCTCGTACAGCAGCACGCCGAGCGCGAAGACGTCCGCTTCGGGCGTGAGCCGTTCCCCACGCGCCTGCTCCGGCGCCATGTAGGCCAGCGTGCCGAGCACGAGCCCCGTTTCGGTGCCGGCCGTCGTGGAGCCGGCCGCGAGCGGATCGGGCTGCAGCCGCGCCAGCCCGAAGTCCAGCAGCTTGACGTAGCCGTCCGGCCTGACCATGACGTTGTCGGGCTTGATGTCGCGATGGATGATCTGCGCGGCGTGCGCGACCGCAAGCGCCTCGGCAATCTGCCGCGCGATGCTGATCACGCGCGACAGCGGCAGCGTCTGCAGGGCCAGCGCGCGCAGGGTCGCGCCCTCGATCAGCTCCATTGCGATGTAGCGATCCGACCCGACCACCCCGGTTTCGTAGATCGTGATGATGTTCGGATGGTTCAGCGCGGAGGCAAGCGTCGCCTCCCGGAGGAGGCGATCCAGCGCCGCTTCATCCGACACCAGCGCGCGGCGGATCACCTTCAAGGCAACCTCGCGATCGAGACGCGGGTCCTGGGCCCGGTAGACCTCACCCATGCCGCCGACGCCGAGTTGCGCGATGACCTGGTAGTGCCCGAGGCGAGTGCCGGGTGCGAGGTTCACGTCCGAATCTTCAGACGCCTACGGAAACGTGACCGTTCCCACGAGCGGGTAGTGGTCGGACCCGTACCGCGCGTCGGCGCGGCGGAACGCCGCCGTCCAGCCGTCCGGCAGGCGGAAAAAGAGATGATCGAGGCGAAGCAATCCCGCGAACGTCGCACGCCGGTCCTCCACGCGGGTGTCGGGAAACACGCGCGCGAGAGCCGAGTACGTGAGCTCCTGAAATCCGAACCACGTGTTGAAGTCGCCGCCGAGGATGACGGCGTCGTCCGGTCCGACGTGCTCGACGAGGGCCCGCGCCTGCCGCAACCGCGCGTACTCGCCGCCGACGATCCACGCGCGCCCCGGTCCCGCGAGGTTGTCAAGGTGCGCCGACACCACGCGGAGCTGCCAGGGTCGCCCCTTCGAGGTCTTGCCCGTGATCGTGGCGGCGAGCGCAACGCGCCGCTGACGTTCGAAGGGCAGCTCGATTGCCGCCAGCTCCTCGAGGGGCAGCGACGAGAGAATCGCGTTCCCCCGGTCCTCGTCGGAATCGCCTGGACCGCCGTTGCGCATCGACGGGACGTAGTAGAGGTTGAGGTCGAGCGTCTCCGCCAGCGACTCGACCTCCTGGCGCACGCGATCACCGCCGAGCTTGCTCGCGAATCTGATTCGCAGGCGATCCGGCGCCGGCACTTCCGGGCCGGCGCGATAGACCTCCTGGAGGAGGAGCACGAGTGGGACATCGCCGCGCGTCCGCCGGAGATCGTCCACGAGGCCTCTCAGATCTCCGGCGCCGAGCGCCATGTTCCAGCTGATTACGCAAAGTGTGTCGATCTCTGACACCACCTGCGTTCTGAAATTCCGAATCGCTGGAGGACCGACGGCGGCTGACCATCTCGCCAGGGTCGCCTGGTCGCTGAGGAGGACGGGAGAGAACCACGCCGGGCCTTCAAGCCCGGCCGTATCACGCCGCGTCAAGGCATACCTGCCGGTGCAACCAGAGACGGCGACGGCGGCCGCAAGAATCCAGACAATGACGAGCGGCGCCCTGCGCCCGCGATTCCACAGTGTTGACATGTGCTTGGGAGTGCCTGGCCGCGGCACGATGGCCGAACCGCTGACCGCAGGTCATTGTACCAATTGCCCGTTCCCCTTTACAGCTCGACGTCACTGGCGAAGGTTGTGCATCACCTGCAGGCTGTGACTCGACGCTCGCAGCCAGCTCTGGCGTTGGTGTTCGCGGCAGCGGCAACTGTCGGCTGCGGCAGTTCGACCAGCACCGACGTCACGGCTCCGACATCCTCGGGGCGGTGCCAGCCGACGGTCAATGGATCGCAGACCTCCTTCGGGTCAGCCGGGGGCACTGGAAGCGTGTCGGTGAGCCTTTCGCGAGAGTGCGGCTGGTCCGCGTCGAGCCAGGCAAACTGGATCGAGATCACGTCGGGCCGCGAGGGACAAGGGGACGGGGTCGTCTCGTACCGCGTCATGCAGAACCCCGATCCCGTCACGCGACGCGGGACGATCGCGATTGCGGACCAAACCGTCAACGTCGCGCAGGACGCTGCGGCGTGCCGCTTCGACGTCACCCGTTCCACCGAGTCCCTCGGACCAGACGGCGGCGAGGCACAGGCCACGGTGGCGGCCCACCAGGCATGCGGCTGGACGGTTTCCTCCAGTGCACCGTGGGCGCGTCCAGCGCCGCCGGCGGGGACCGGCACGAGCGCCGTGCGGATCACGGTCGATCCGAACCCGGGCGGCCCCCGCTCGTTCACGCTCGTCATCGCCGGGCAGTCGCTGGCATTTACTCAGGCGGCGCGATCCGCTCCGCTGCCGCCGGCGCCCAACCCGCCTGCGCCGAATCCGCCCGGACCGGAATCGTGCGATTACGAAGTCTCGCCGGCGGAGCGTATCTTCAACGCGCTGGGAGGAATCGGGACGTTCAGTGTGAACACCGGCCCAGCCTGCACATGGGCTGCGACGATCAGCGCCTCCTGGGTATCCCTGTCCAGCTCCTCCACTGGCAGCGGGAGCGGCGAGATTCAATACGTCGTGCAGCCGAATCTCTCGCAGCAGGGACGGCAGGCGACGATCAGCGTCGGTGGCCGGCAGCATCGGATTGTGCAGGAGGGGATCAGTGACGACGATGACGTCGATGATGACGACGACGATGACGACGATGACGACGATGACGACGATGACGATGAAGAGAAGAAGGTAGCCGGCGAGGTTCGAAACCTGAGCGGGAGCTGTCCGTCGGTACAATTCACGATCAAGGGCACGGTCGTGAGGACGGACAGTACGACGACTTTCAAGAAGGGCAGCTGCTCGCAGTTGAAGGACGGGCTGCGGGTCGAAGTAAGGGGCAGCGTGCGCAGCGATGGGAGCATCCTCGCGCGAGAGGTGGAGCTGGACAAGTAGATGCAGATTTACAGAGTCGCAGTCGCCGTGCTGTTCGCCCTCACCGGCACCGCCCGAATGGCGTCCGCCCAGGGCACGATCAGCGATGTGGTGGCCTTCCTGATGACCAACCAGGCGGTGCCCACCGCTGACTTCGAGCGGGATCGCGCAGCGGCGGAGGCCGCACGCGACACCATGGCACGGGCGCTGCTCGTCAACCTCACGTCGGTTCCGATCGCCACTTCGTCGAGTGGCTTCCTGTACCGGCTCAATCCTGAGCTGGGTACCGTCCAGCGGGCGACCGAGAGCTTCGGCGCGTTCTTCACCGAACGCGCGCTGACGCCCGGGCGAGGCCGGGCGTCGTTCGGAATCACGGCTACCACATCTCGATTCGATCGTCTGGACGGGCGTCAGCTTCGTGATGGCAGCCTCATCACGATCGCGAACACGTTTCGCGACGAGCCGGCCCCCTTCGATACCGAGGCGCTGACCCTGAACCTTCAGACCAGCACGATGACGGTGGTGGCCAGCGTCGGCATCACCGACGCGCTCGAGATTGGCGGCGCCGTGCCGTTCGTGCGGCTGACGCTCGACGGGGAGCGGCTCAACGTGTACCGAGGCACACCGCTTGTTCAGGCCAGCGCGTCAGGCGTCGCCAGCGGCGTGGCCGACGTGGCGGTGCGCGCCAAATACACGCTGGCTACGACCGACTCGGGCGGAGTGGCCGCCGCGGTCGAGCTGCGGCTCCCGACCGGGGACGAAGAAAACCTCCTCGGGGCGGGCTCGACATCGTGGCGCGTCCTGGGCATCGGCTCGCTCGACCGGGGGCGCCTGGGTCTCCACGGCAATGCCGGGATCGTCAGGGGCGGTGTGTCCGACGAGTTCACCTTCGCTGGCGCGATGTCTGTGGCGGTTCAGCCGCGCCTGACGTTCTCAGCGGAGTTCTTCGGGCGGCACGTGTCCGAGCTGCGGGACATCGCGCTCAGCTCGGAACCGCACCCGACAATCATCGGGGTGGACACGCTACGGCTCGTCACAGGCCCTTCGGGGACGACCCTCATGACGGCTCTTGCCGGCATCAAGTGGAACGTTACCGGCACGCTCGTGCTCGGTGGACACGTAGCCTGGCCGCTTACCGACCGCGGGCTGACTGCCCCAATCACGCCGACTCTGGCCTTGGAATACGCGTTCCCGAGATAGATCGAAGTCTGGAAGTTCGACAACGTCAAACTTCAGACTTCAGACTTCAGACTTCAAACTTACCTTGCGATCGCCCGCTCGATGCGCCACGCATCACCCGCCTTGCGGAGATCGAAATTCCAGCGGCGCGGCTCGGTGCGCACGCCGCCGCCCACCTTCGGTTCCCACGTCGCCGTCCCGGCGCAGGTGGCGCGCGCTGCGGGCCCGTTGACCGTCACGTCACAGCTGCCGAGCGACACACGCTGCGAGGCGAGGCCGTCGAAGGCGCGCGAGAGCGCGCCGCTGTCGACGCCCGGCCACACGGCGCTGGCCGCACGTGCATCCAGGCTGCTGTACGCCTCCTCGTATTGCTCGAGGACCTCGCGCACGAATGTGGATTCATCGTGCACCCTGGCGGGCTCCGGCGCCGCCGGAGGCGCCGTTCGCGACGCAGGGAGCGTAATCGGATCGAGGCTCGGCCGGTTCAACGGTTCGAGGATCGGCGGAGGAGGCACAACAGGCTCGGCTGGCGGGTCGGTTCGCGGTTCGGTTCGCGGTTCGGGAGTAGTCGGCGCGGGCGGATTGGCCTCCCCGCGATTGACGGCCATCACCACCGGTTCCGGTTCCGGCTCGGGCTCCGCGATGGGCGGACCCGGCTGGACCGGCAGTCGAGGCTCATCGGTCACGACTTGCGGAGCGAACTCCGGCGCGGTGATCGTCTCGCGCACGATCTGGAGCCGAATCGCTGGCGGCGAGGCTGGAGCAACTGGATTCGGCACCGCTGCCGCGCGGACAGGCTCAGCAACCGGGCGTGCAGCCGGCGCCGGTTGCGACTGCCAGTACCGTCCCCCGACTGCCACGCCCGTGGCGACAACGAGCAGACCCGCCGCCATGGCCGCCAGGCGCATACCGCGGCGCGACCGCGGCGCAGCGTCCGGGGTCGCGGAGGTCAGCGCTTCCAGACGTGCCGCACGGGGAGCAATGTCGGCAGAATCGATGTTCAGCTGGCGTGCCTCGTCCAGCGCCGCGGCGGCGTCCGCGATTCGGCCTTCGGCAAAAGCCGCATCCGCCCGAAGGAGGCAGCGATCGAGGCAGCGCCGGCGCATTCGAGACTCGAAGCTCAGCCACGCGTCAGCAGCGGGTTGCCCGCTGGTGGATCCGCCGCCCGACACACCCGAGACGTCCGGCATGTCCGCGCAGTATGCAAGATCGGCGCTGAGGCGGGATTAGCGGCGGGGAGCTCAGCGGTTATTCGTTCTCGTCCTCGTCGGTGTCCTTCGGGCTCGCGGCGACGTCGGCGTCCTTCGGGCTTGTTGCGATGTTGTCGAGCTCGAGATCGTCGTCCGGGCTGCTGCGCCAGTCTTCGTCCACGTCGTACAGACGTCCGACCGGACGCTCCTTGATCGGACCGCGAGGACCGCGCTCCGAGTCCTTCCGCTGCGGCTTGCGCTTGCTCTTCGGCGGCGCATCGGGACCGAAGTTGCGGTTCCGGCCTGACGGCGCCCCGGAATCGACCGGCCGGCTGAACCCGCCCGGTCCCGCGGGGCGAGGGCCACTGAATCCGCCAGGTGCTCCCGGCCGGGGGCCTCCGAATCCACCGGGTCGTGGCCCGGCTGGCCGTTCCTCCCGCGGGCGCGCTTCGCTGACCGCCAGAGGCCGGCCCTTGAACGGCTGCTGATTGAAACGCCGGATCGCCTCTTCGGCGACCGATCGATCCGCGTAATCCACGAACGCAAATCCGCGCGGTCTCCCGGTTTCACGATCGGTGGGCAGGACGACCTGCGTGGGTTCGCCGACGCCGGACAGATGCTCGCGAAGGTCCGCCTCTGTCGCCGCGTACGGCAGATTCCCGATGAACAAACGAACTGGCACAGCCCCCTCTTGGTTGCGCCGGCGGCTCTGAGGCGCGGACCCCTGCCCGCGAAGCCTGCCGACAAGTCTCAACAAAATAGCACGGACGGGTGCAAATAACACCGGCCCGCCGCCTTCGCCGCTCCTCGAGGTTGAACCTCCTCGAGCGGTGCGCTACCATGGACTGTTCGGGATTTCTCAAAACAGCACACAGTAGATGTCATCCGCTACCGAGGCTCGAGGGCAGATCGTCATCCGCGGGGCCCGTACCCATAACCTCAAGAACGTCGATTTGACGATTCCGCCGCGGTCGCTGGTGGTGATGACCGGCGTCAGCGGGTCGGGCAAGTCGTCGCTCGCCTTCGACACGATTTACGCCGAAGGGCAGCGCCGCTACGTCGAGTCGCTGTCGGCCTACGCGCGGCAGTTCCTCGAACGGATGGAAAAGCCGGATATCGATTCGATCCACGGCATCTGTCCGGCCATCGCGATTCGCCAGAAGAACAGCATACGCAATCCGAGATCCACCGTCGGGACGACCACGGAGATCCATGACTATCTGCGGCTCCTGTTTGCGAGGGTCGGACGAACGTACTGCCGGAGCTGCGGGCGCGACGTCGTCCGCGAAACCGCCGAGGTCGTGGCCGCCCAGCTCGGTCAGCTTCCTGAGGGCACGCGGCTCCTGATCGGGTTCGACATGCCCCTTGTGGCGGCGCCGGCGCTCGACCGCGAGCCGTCCCAGGAAGACGAGGAGGAGCCGGCAGAGGGATCGGGCCCCGACGACGGCGCGCCGCAGCCCGGGCTGCCGGGGCTGATCGATCCGGTGGCCGAGACGCTGGCGGCGCTTCGCCGCAAGGGTTTTGGACGCGTGTTCGTCGAGGGTCAGGCCGTGCAGCTCGAGGACGTGGATCCGGCGGCGCTGAGGGACTCGAGCACGCTGAGGGTGATCGTCGATCGGCTGAAGGTGGACGGCGATCTCCGGGCGCGGCTCACTGATTCGATCGAGACGGCCTACGCCGAGGGCGGGGGCGCGGCGGTGGCGATCGAGTTGAGGGCCGCCGGCCCCATCGAGCACCGGTTCAGCGAGCGATTCGAGTGCCGTGCGTGCAACATCCAGTACGAGATACCGCAGCCGCGGCTCTTCTCGTTCAACAACCCGTTCGGCGCGTGCCCGGTCTGCCATGGCTTCGGAAACATCATCGAGCTCGACATGGATCTCGTCGTGCCGGATCCATCGAAGTCGATCGCGCAGAACGCGATCGAGCCGTGGAGCAAGCCGCACTACCGCGCCCAGCTGGCGGAGCTGAAGCGGGCAGGCCGAGCGCGCGGCATCCGGATGGACGTGCCGTGGGCGGCGCTGTCGGAGGAGGAGAAGCGGTTCGTCGTCGACGGCGACGGCGGCAGCTACGAGGGAGTCAAGGGCTTCTTCCGGTGGCTCGAACGGAAGAAATACAAGGTGCACGTCCGCGTGTTCCTGAGCCGGTACCGCGGCTACCTGACGTGCCCCGACTGCCAGGGCGCGCGGCTGCGGCGCGAGGCGCGCGACGTCCGCGTCGGCGGCCGCACGATCGACGCGGTCTGTTCCCTGACGGTGCGCGAGGCGGAGCGCTTCTTCCAGGAGCTTCAGCTCGGCGACAAGGACGCGGCGGTCGCCGACAAGGTCCTGCGCGAAATCCGCAAGCGCCTCGGCTTCCTGCGCGACGTCGGGCTCGATTATCTGACGCTCGATCGCCTGTCCTCGACGCTGTCCGGCGGGGAGTCGCAGCGGATCAATCTGGCGACGTCGCTCGGATCGGCGCTCGTGGACACGCTGTACGTGCTCGACGAGCCGTCGATCGGGCTTCATCCGCGCGACAACGAGCGGCTGATCGCGATCCTGCGACAGCTGCGCGATCAGGGGAACACCGTCCTTGTCGTCGAGCACGACGCCGACATGATCCGTGTGGCGGACACGGTCGTGGACATGGGGCTTGGCGCGGGCGAACAGGGCGGCCGCGTCGTGTTCGCCGGCCCGTTGCAGCAGCTGCTCCAGGAGCCGCGATCGCTGACCGCGAAGTACCTGCGCGATGAGCTGGCGATCCCCGTGCCCGCGGTCCGGCGCAAGCCGTCGAACCAGAAGCTCAGGATCGCCGGCGCGTCCGAGCACAACCTCAAGGAACTCGACGTCGAGATCCCCCTGGGGCTCTTTGCGTGCGTGACCGGCGTGAGCGGGTCCGGCAAGAGCACGCTCGTGCACGACGTGATCTACGCGGCGCTGAAGCGCGCGAAGGGAGATTGGGATCGCCGCGTGGGCGCGCACCGGAAGCTCGAAGGGGCCGAGTTCATCACCGATGCCGTCCTCGTGGATCAGGCACCCATCGGCCGCACGCCGCGCTCGAACCCGGTGACGTACCTGAAGGCGTTCGATCCGATTCGCGAGCTGTTCGCGGGGACGAAGGACGCGCGGTCCCGCGGCCTGACGGCCAGCCACTTCTCGTTCAACGTGCCCGGCGGCCGCTGCGACGCCTGTGAAGGCGAGGGGGAAGTCAAGGTCGAGATGCAGTTTCTCGCCGACGTGTTCGTGCCGTGCGAACAGTGCGAGGGCAAGCGCTTCAAGCCGCAGGTGCTCGAGGTCAAGTACCGGGGCCGCGGCGTGGACCAGGTGCTCGAGATGACGGTTCGCGAGGCGCTGACGTTCTTCAGCAGCTCTCCGAAGGTGCTGCGCCGGCTGCAGGTGCTCGACGAGATCGGGTTGGGCTACCTCCGCCTGGGACAGCCTGCCACGACGCTGTCGGGCGGGGAAGCGCAGCGCATCAAGATCGCGGCCCACCTGTCGTCGCACACGGGCGACCGCGTGCTCTACATCCTCGACGAGCCCACCACGGGGCTCCACTTCGATGACATCGCCAAGCTGCTGGCGGCCTGCCGCAAGCTGATCCAGGCGGGCCACAGCCTGCTCGTCATCGAACACAACCTCGACGTGATCAAGACTGCCGACTGGGTGATCGATCTGGGCCCGGAAGGCGGCGAGGAAGGCGGGAGGTTGATCGCGGCGGGGACGCCCGAGCAGGTCGGCCAGGCGGAGGGATCGCACACGGGGCGCTACCTCCGCGAGGTGCTCGCGGTCGGGCGGGCCAACGCCTACGGCGCCAGCCGCGGGTGAACTGACGCCCGGAGTTGCCACCGCTTCCCAGATTTTCGCGAGCCGGTCTTCACCTTCGCCCGGGTCTCGGTTACACTAGAGGAGCCCCCCGCCAGAGTTTCCATGAACAGACTTCGATCTTTGTGCCTGATGGTTCCGGCTGTGCTGATGCTGTCTACGCCCGCCGGCGCGCAGCAACTGGCGTACGAGGATGTGGTCAGAAATCTCCGAAATCCGGATCCCGAGGTCCGGATCAGCGCCGTGCGGCTGCTGCGCGAAGCGAAGTACCCCGAGGCGATCGTCCCGCTCGCGGCGCTCGTCACCGATCCCGTCGACGACATTCAGCTCGAGGTGATCGACGCAGAGCTGTCGCACTTCCTCGTCCGGGAGGTGCCCAAGAAGCGGAAGGTCGCCTTCGTGTTCGAGGTGCGAGCCGACGGCCGGGCCCCCCGGGCCTTCGAGATGGGACCGCTGGCGGCGTGGCCGATGCGCGCGCCGCCGGAGCTGGTGACGGCGCTGCTCAACGCAGTGGACGACGAGAACGGCACCGTGCGGCTCGAGGCCATCCATACGCTGGGTGTGATCGGGCAGGGCGCAATCGGCGAGGATCACGCGAAGGGCCTGATCGCGGCGCTCGATCACTACGATCCGGCCATCCGGGCGGCCGCGGCTCGCGTCATCGGACGCCTGCGCGTGGGCAGCGCCGGCGACGCGCTCATCACGGCGATGAACGACTCGAACGATCAGGTCCGGTACGCCTCGATGCGCGCGCTCGGTGAAATTGGCGAGCCCCGCGCGATCAAGGCGCTCACGGATCAACTCACCTACTACGGCAAGGGCGAAGGGGCGTGGTCCTCCTTGGACGCGCTGGCCCGGATCGCGCATCCGTCGAGCGTGGAGCTGTTCAGGTCCCGCCTGGGCGATCGCGATCCCTTCATGAGGCGCGCCGCCGCCGAAGGGCTCGGACGCACCGGGTATCTCTCCGCGACGGAAGCCCTGCAGGACGGCGCGACGATGGACGACTCCCCGATGGTGCGGGCGGCAATGGCGTTCGCGCTCTACAAGCACGGCCAGAATTATCTCGGCCGTCTGCTCGACTACCTGCATATCGACGCCACCGGGCGTCAGGTCCAGGGGTATCTCCTGGAGGTGGGCGCTGCCGCCGTCCCTGCGCTGCTGCCGGGGCTGCTGGAGCCGGAGGAAGGCGCCCGCGAGCGGCTGGCCGAAGTCCTGGGAGCGATCGGCGACGCCTCGACGATCGCGGCGCTCACGCCCCTTCTGCAGGATCGCGACCGCGACGTCCAGCGCGCGGCGACCGACGCGATCGCCCGCATCAAGATGCGCACAGAGTGAGCACGCTGCCGCGGGGCTTCTATGAACGGCCCACCCTGGAGGTCGCGCGGGATCTGATTGGGAAGATACTGGTGCACGACACGCCCGCAGGAACCGCGTCGGGCGTCATCGTCGAGGCCGAGGCCTACATTGGCGAGGCCGACCCCGCCTGCCATGCGGCGCCCGGACCGACGCGCCGGAATGCGCCGCTCTACGGCCCGCCTGGCGTCGCGTACGTCTATCTGAACTACGGCATGCACTACCTGGTCAACGCGGTGACGGAGCCGGAAGGACGCCCCGCGGCCGTGCTCATCCGCGCGCTGGAGCCCCTCGACGGCGAGGCGCTGATGCGCAGGCGCCGCGCGCGGTTCGCGCGGAAGCCGATGGCCGCATTCGAATGGGTCGATCTGTGCCGCGGCCCCGGCAACCTGACGAGGGCGCTCGGCATCTCGCTCCGCGAGAACCTCCGCGATCTGACCGGCAGCGCCCTGCACATCGAGGATCGCCGCCAGCGGCCGCGGCCGCTGGCGTGGAGCCGGCGGATCGGGATCACTGTCGGCGTGGAAGCGGAGTGGCGCGTGTATGCTGCCGACAGCGCGGCGGTGTCCGGCGCGGGCCCCCGGGCCGGGTTCAACGCGAACGCGCGCGCGAGCTGGACCGCTGAACGATCGGGACCTTCACCGTCAGGGTCCGGCCGTCGCGGAACACGCCGAGCGTGATGGTGCTGCCAATCTCCGCGTCGGCGAGCAGCCGCATGAAGTGCGAGCCGTCCTCGACGTCGATGCCATCGAACGTCACGATGATGTCGCCCGGCCTGAGCCCCGCCAGGTACGCGGCTGACCGGTTCGACATCCGATAGACCAGCAGCCCCCTGGTGCTGGGCGCCCCCAGCTCCTCGGCTTGCCGGGTCGTCAGCGGCGTCAGCTCGATGCCGGTGATGGTGCCCCGCCGGACCTCGCCGTACTTGATCAGCTCGTCCATGACGTGCCGCACGAGATTGCTCGGGACGGCGAAGCCGATGCCCTGATAGCCGCCGGTCTCGCTGAAGATGGCCGTATTGATCCCGACCAGCTCGCCGCGCGCGTTGATCAGCGCGCCGCCGGAGTTGCCCCGGTTGATCGCCGCGTCGGTCTGAATGAAATCCTCGTAGTTGGCGAGACGCCCTTCGAGACTGCGGCCGGTGGCGCTGACGATCCCGAGCGTGACCGTCTGGCCAAGCACGCCAAACGGGTTGCCGACCGCGAGCACCCACTCGGCCACTCGCAACTTCGAGGAGTCCCCCCACACCAGCGTCGGCAGGTTGTTCGCGTCGACCTTGAGCACGGCAATGTCGGTGTCCTCGTCCACGCCGACAATCCGGGCCCGGAGCTCGCGCTTGTCGGGCAGCAGGACCGTGACTTCCGCGCGCGCGTTCCCGACCACGTGATTGTTCGTGAGGACGTATCCATCCGCCGACACGACCACCCCGGACCCGAGGCTCTGTTCGCGGCGCTGCCGGTACCCGAACATGTCGTCCTGCATGAAGAACCGGAAGAAGGGGTCGTCGGCGAACGGGGAGCGCTGGCGCACGATCTGCGTGGAGGAGATGTTGGGCACGCTGGCAATGGCGCGCTGCGCGGCGGCGGTGAGATCGGGCAGCGCCCCGGCGGCGTTGGCCGACGAGAGCCGGCCCTGCACAGGCGCGCCGGACGCCTCCGGGGCGTCCTGCCGGGCAAGCGATTCGCCCGCGCTGGGCATCCGGCCGGTGAGCACCAGACCGGCGACGAAACCGACCAGGACGAAGACCGTCACAACCGCAATGCGTTGGACCATGGCAAATCCGCTCTCAGCTTTCAGCTGTCAGCTCTGAGCTTTCAGCTCACTTCACCGCAACCCTGCGCGGAGGCGCAGGGGGAACCTTGGGCAGCGTGATCGTCAGCACGCCGTTCGTGAGGTCGGCGGAGACGCGCTCGCTGTCGATCTTCTCGGCGAACTCGAAGGTGCGCGCGAAGGGGCCGTGGCCCCGCTCGACCTGGTGGAACCGTGTGATGCTGCCGCTCGAGCCGCGATCGCTTCGCCGGCCTCGAATCGTCAGGCGCCACTCTTCGACCGCCAGCTCGATCTCCTCGCGCGTCAGTCCCGGCAGTTCGGCGGTCACGATGTAGGCGGCGCCGGTTTCGTACACGTCGATCGGCGGAGTCCACGACTCCGGCGGCTGCGGCGTGAGGCGGCCGAGGCGCTCCTGCCACGCGAGCAGGTCGCGCATGGGATCCCAGGGCATCTAGGAATCCTAGCATTTCGGCAGGACGCTCCAAAGGGTGCAACTCCCTTGAGAGTCGAGGACTTGGGCGTTGAAGCGGGCCACCTTGTCAGGGGCGCCGCGGGCCTGTTACGATTCGTGGATCCCGTCACCGCAATGAGCTCAATCCAGGCGACGCGTCTCAGGAAGGGCATGCTGGTGAAGGTCGGGGCGGATTTGTTCCGCGTCCTGGACCTGCAGCACGTCACCCCCGGCAACCTGCGGGGGTTCGTCCGCGTGAAGTTTCGCAACATCCGCAGCGGCGCGCTGTCGGACCAGAAGCTTCGATCGGAGGACATCATCGAGCGGGCGACGCTCGACGAGCGTGAGATGCAGTATCTGTACAAGGACGGCGACTCGTTTCATTTCATGGACACGAGCACGTACGAGCAGTTGCAC
>Ga0268386_10001274_pt1 | contig 17244 bp, 13 predicted proteins | sample RVTome_15_FD_200260 | JGI IMG/M metagenome (GOLD analysis project Ga0268386, IMG submission 200260) | Soil microbial communities from uranium-contaminated site in the Upper Colorado River Basin, Wyoming, United States - RVT150D86... ...
CTGCGCCCGGGGCACTGCGCTATGCCGACGGGCGGTTCCTCCCCGGTGGGAACGTCGTCTGTGTCCGGGAGAGCCACGGCGAAGGCGAGGCGGTGAATGAGATCGTGATGGTCGAGCCAGACACCCAGCAGGTGACGGTGCTGGCGCCCGGCCGCGATTTCTATTCTTCGCCCCGGCCCACCTCGGATGGCACAAGGCTCCTCTGGCTGGAATGGGATCACCCGAACATGCCCTGGGACGGGACCGTCCTCAAGACGGGGACCATCACCGACCAGGGGCTGGCCGATATCGAGGAGATCGCCGGCGGTTCCGAGGAATCCATCTTCCAACCAGAGTGGGCCCCGGACCGGAGCATCGTCTTCGCCAGCGACCGGACTGGCTGGTGGAACCTGCATCGCTTCGATGGCGGGATGACCAGCCCGATCCGCACCATGGAGGCCGATTTCGGAGTGCCGGCGTGGATATTCGGCTCCAGCACATTTGGATTTCTCTCCGGGGGGAAGATCCTTGCCGCGTTCTGGGAAGACGGGGTCAACCACCTCGGAGTCATCGACCGGGAGGGCGGTCTCAATCGCCTACCGACCAACCTGACCGGTCTCGATTTCCTCGTCACCGACGGCGAATCCCGGGCCTGGTTCGTCGGTCACGGGCCGACCACGCCGAACTCGATCTACGAGCTCGACGTCGACACCGGCATGTTCAGCGTGGTCCGGTCCAACCCGATGCCGGCCGAGCCCGACTACATCCCGCCGGCACGCATCATCACCTTTCCCACCGCCGACGGCGAAGTCGCCCACGGCGTCTACTACCCACCGACCAACCCAAGTTTCGAAGGGCCCGACGGGGAGAAACCTCCTTTGATCATGAAGGTCCACGGGGGCCCCACATCGCACGTCTTCCCCTGGCTCAGGCCGGCGTTCCTGTACTGGACCACCCGCGGCTTCGGCCTGGTCGACGTCAACTACCGCGGCTCAACCGGTTACGGGCGCGCCTACCGCAACCTCCTTCGTGACGCCTGGGGCATCGCCGACGTCGAGGATTGCATCGCCGCCGCCCAATTTCTGGCTGCCGAAGGCGAAGTCGACGGCGATCGGCTGGTCATCACCGGGGGCAGTGCCGGGGGCTACACCACGTTGGCCGCCCTCGCCTTTGGAGATGCGTTCAGCGCCGGTGGCTCCTATTTCGGAGTGGCTGACATAGGGCTCCTTGCCGACCACACCCACAAGTTCGAGTCGCGCTATCTCGACGGCTTGGTCGGCACCGACCCTGAGGAGATGCGACGTAGGTCGCCGCTCTACTCGGTCGACCAGATCACTGTCCCGGTGATCCTGTTCCAGGGCCTCGACGACAAGGTGGTGCCCCCGGAGCAGGCCGAGCTGATCTCTGCGGCGCTGGCCGAGAACGGGATTCCGCATGCCCATATCACCTACGAGGGTGAAGATCACGGGTTCCGCAAGGCAGAGAACATCATCCACAGTTTGGAGTCCGAGCTCGCCTTCTACGGCAAGGTGTTCGGCTTCTCCCCGGCCGACGACCTGCCCGAGGTGCCCCTGGTCGTCCAGCCTCGGACCTCATGACGGTGCGGCCGTTCCGGCATTCGTTCAAGGTGTGGGCCCAGGACCAGGACTGGCCCCAGCTGCGTGAGGTGTGGATCGAGGCCGACCGGGGCGGTTTCTGGGATGCGGTGTGGCTCAACGACCATCTCTACCCACCTCGAGGTGAGGAGACGCGTCCGATCATGGACGGATGGACCCTCTTTGGTGGCTTGGCCGCGATCACCAGCCGGATCCGGTTCGGGACGATGCTGACGGCCAACACATTTCGCCACCCCGCCCTGTTGGCCAAGCAGGCGGTGACTCTCGACCGCATGTCTCAGGGGAGACTCGAGTTGGGAGTCGGTGCGGGTTGGCACGAGCGTGAGCACGAGGCGTTCGGCATCGATCTTCCGCCGATCCGGGAGCGCTTCGAGATGCTCGACGAGACCTTCCACATCCTTCATGGCCTGATGACCGAGGAGGTGTTCGACTTCGAGGGAAAGCATCGGACGATCACGTCGGCGCGCTTCGAGCCGAAGCCGGTGCAGAAGCCGAGGCCGCCATTCGTCGTCGGCGGCTCGGGCCCACGCCGGACCATCCCCTTGGCCGCTCGCTGGGCTGACCAGTGGAACTACCCGGATTTCACATCGGAGCCGGAGCTGTTCGTCTCCTCGCTGAGACGTCTCGACGAGGCGTGCGAGGAGATCGGGCGGGACAGGGCCGAGATCGAGGTCTCGGTCCAGTTCCGCTACCCCGGCGACCCTGCCGAGACGGCAGACCTCGTCGCGACATACCGAGAGCTGGGGGCGGCCCACGTGCTGGTCAGCTTCATGCCGCCGACCAGCACCGACCTCCCGCCCCGCATTGCCGAGGCGCTGGGGGGTTGATGTCTTGAAATACCTGATCCCTATCGCCGGGGAGCGCCTCCCCCGTCGCCTCACACAGCTGATCATCGGCCTGGTCCTGTTTGGCGTCGGGATCGGGCTGATGCTGCAATCGGGCCTCGGTGTCCCACCGTGGGACGTCCTCCACCAGGGGCTGGCCCGGCGCTTCGGGCTCACTGTCGGCATCTGGTCGATCATCGTCTCGCTGTTCGTGCTCCTCCTATGGCTGCCGTTGCGTCAGCCCTACGGCCTGGGCACCCTGCTCAATGCGATCATCATCGGCGTCATCATCGATCTCACCGGGGCGGTCATCCCGGCGGCTGAAATCACGGGTGTGGCCTGGTCGATGCTTCTCGGTGGGGTGGTCCTGATCGGGATCGCATCCGGTCTCTACATCGGCGCCAATCTGGGACCGGGACCGCGGGACGGGCTGATGACCGGGATCGCCCGCAGGGGGCCCTCGATCCGGCTCACCCGCGCCGTCATAGAGATAACGGTCCTCACCCTCGGCTGGATTCTCGGTGGGACCTTCGGCATCGGCACCATCGTCTTCGCTCTCGCCATCGGCCCCCTGGTCCAATTCTTCCTGCCCCGCTGGGACATCTCCCCCCATCCGAGCCCTGACGCCTGGGAGCATCTCGACCGCTGAATCACGGCTGGTAGCGCCGGCCAACTCACTACCGTTGTGGCTCGTGGATGCGACCAGGGAGGGGCGCGGCTTCGAGCCGACCAATCACGACCCAAGACTGAGGGTCTTTGTCTCGTCCACCCTCGGTGAGCTCAAGTCGGAGCGCGAAGCCGCCAAATCCGCCATCAAGACCCTGCGGCTCGATCCTGCCGGGATCGACCTGGGCAGTCGAGACGGGCAAGACCTGCCGTCGGTCCGGGACGCCGACATCTTCGTAGGTATCTACTGGCAGTCGTTCGGCTGGGAGTCCGAGCTCGAGCGGGACTACCAGGCGGGCTCAGGTCTGCCGGGTCTCGTCTATGTCAAGGAGCCGGCCCCCGATCGTGAACAGGGGTTGACCGATCTAATCGACCGCATCCGCGGCGAGGCACGGTCGACCTTCCGGACATTCGAGTCCCCTGGAGAGCTCGCCGAGATGCTGGTCGAGGATCTCGCCGGTCTCATGGCCGAGAGGTTCACCGGGGTCGGCCTCGGGACCGACTCATTGCCGGGGGGGACCCTCACTTTCATGTTCGGAGACCTGGCCGGGTCGACCACCCTCGTCGAGCAACTCGGAAATCAATACGCCGAAGTCCTCACCGGATACCACCAGATCGTGGCCGACGCCACCTTCCGACATGAGGGGACCGTGATCGATCTCGAAGGGGAGCGCCTGTTCAGCGTCTTCCAGGACGCCTTTCAGGCGGTGAGCGCCACCGTCGAGATCCAGAAGTCCCTAGGGGATCGCATCTGGCCCGAGTCGGCGACCGTGCATGCCCGTCTCGGGTTGCATACGGGCACGGCCCGCATCGGGTCCGGGGGATACGTGGGGCTCGACGTCCACCGGGCGTCTCGAGTGGCCTCCTCTGCCCATGGAGGGCAGATCATGGTGTCTGCCCCGGTCCGGGAGCTGGTCGAAGGGCAAGCCGAGAGCGCGGGATGGGAGGTCAAGGACCTGGGCTCCTTTGCCCTCAAGGGCCTGTCCCGCGCCGAGAAGTTGTTCCAGGTTCGTGCCCCAGGTCTCCGAGCCGACTTCCCGCCACCCCGCGCCCGATCCATCACACGGGTTCGCCTCCCCGCCTCGCAGAACACACTGGTCGGCAGGGAAAAGGAGCTGGCCGAGTTGACCGACATGCTGGGACGCCCCAACGTTCGCCTCGCCACCATCGTCGGCCCGGGTGGGATCGGTAAGACCCGACTCGCCCTGTCGGTGGCCGAGGACAGCTCGCCTGAGTTCCCCGATGGGGTCTTCTTTGTCAACCTGGCCGCCATCACCGACGCGAGCCAGGTGTTGCTCGCCATCGGGAACGCCGCCGGCATCCCGATCGAGGGCGACGCGTTGGATGCGCTCTCGAGCGAGTTCCAGGACCAACAGGTGCTACTGGTCATCGACAACTTCGAGCACGTCGCCGAAGGTGGCTCCTCGGTGGCAGAACTCCTGGGCAGGAGCCCCGGGCTCAAGGTCCTCGCCACCAGCCGTGTCCCCCTCCGGATCATGAGCGAGTACGAGTACACGCTCGAGCCCCTCAGCCTGCCCCCCACCGGTTCGGACCGCCCCGACTCGATCTCGGCGTCCGATGCGGTGCGTCTGTTCATCGACCGCGCCCTGGCGGTGATCCCCGGATTCTCGATCGACGAGGAGAACGCTTCGCCGGTTGCGTCGATCGTTCGCATCGTCGACGGGCTACCCCTAGCCATCGAATTGGCCGCCGCTCGTCTCCGCATGCTCAGCCCGGGAGCACTGTCGGAGCGGCTGACCAAGTCGCTCGACGCCCTCGGCTCCGGAGCAGCCGATGTCCCCAGCCGGCAACGAACCCTCGACGCAGCCATCGACTGGAGCTATCAGCTCCTCAACCGTGAGGAACAGACTCTCTTCTGCAGGTTGTGCGTGTTCCAGGGTGGCTTCACCGTGGAATCGGCTCAGGAGGTGGCGGTGGAGGAGGGTGACGCCGTCGACCAGTTGATGGTGCTCGTCGAGAACAGCCTCATCCTCGCCGCCCAGGGCGGCGAGGGTCGTCTGAGGATGTTGGCGCCGATCAGGGAGTTCGGGCTGCGCCATCTCCATGAGACGAACGAGTACGAATGGATGAAGGACCGGCACGCCGACTACTACGTGCGGGTCGCCAATGGCGCTTTGGAGGATCTCCGCGGGACCAAGCAAGCGGCGGTCGTAGAGAGATTCACTGCCGATTGGAACAACATCGACGTAGCCGCCGAATGGCTGATGAAGAAGGAGGACGACGCCTCCCTTGTGACGATGTCCTTCGGCATGTGGGTCTACCTGTGGATCGGAAACCACATAAAGGACGGTGCCCGCTACCTGGCTGCAATCGGCTCACCGGATGATCTCGATGACGTGCTCGCCGGGCGCTATTGGTGGCTCCGGGGCGGCATTCAATACGAGATGGGCTTGTATGAAGAGTCGAAGGTGTCGATCGATCGGGCCTTGACCATCGTCGAGGCCAACGGCGACATCGACTGTCACAACTGGGCCGACTTCCTGTCGGCTCTTCTGCTCCCGGTGCAGGGCGAGGATCCGGCCCAGGTGACCGCGAGGCTGGAGTTGTCGCTCGCCCGATTCCGCGGGTTCGGCGATCGATGGGGTGAGGGCTATGCCTTGATCGCTCTGGGCATCCTGGCCGCATCCAATGGCGATGTGGAGACGGCCGAGAAGCACCAGCTGGCGACCCGGGACCTGGGTTTCGAGCTCGGTAATGGGGCCTTGATCGGCTTGGCCGAGGCGCAGATCGGATTCACCTACATCTCCTCGGCCCGCCTTGCAGAGGCGAGGGACGCCCTTCGCCGTTCCTTCGACGTGTTCCGTGGCATGAACTATCGGGAGGGCCTCTGTTACGCCCTCGAAGCCGCGGCCTCGCTCTCGTTCACGGAGGGCCAAACCGAGCTCGGCATGATCGCCTTGGGCGCGGCGGAGGAGGTCAGGGAGCGGATCGGGCTGCATCCATGGCCCTTGATCATGTGGCTCTTCGACGCACTATCCGCCATGGCCGACTCGCTCGACGACGCGGTGTTCCAGGCCGCCCGTCACAACGGCCGCCAACTCAATCCCTTCGATGCCGCCGTCCTCGTGCTCGACGCGGCCCCGGTGCCCGCGTAGCTGATTCTCTCGGAGCGCAGCCGTTCCGCGAGAGTTGGGTCTTTCGGCACTGTTCCGATGCCCACCTTTCCCGGCATGGTGCGATGGAAAGGAGGTTGCGCATGACGCAGCTTGACGCTGGCCCTCCCGCCGTGGCAGATTCCGCTAGGGCATACCTGCGCCGAAGCATCGACAATCGGATGCTCGGGGGTGTGTGCGGTGGCCTGGGCCAGTATTTCAACACGGACCCGGTGTGGTTCAGGCTGGCCTTCGTGCTCGTCACATTGGCGGGTGGAGCCGGCATCCTGATCTACCTGATCGCGTGGCTGGTCATCCCCCAGGCAGAGCCGGGGCATCCCCAAACGGGGAATCCGGCCGACATCGGAACACAGGGCCCGATGATGGTCGGCGTTGCCCTCGTTGGCATTGGCCTGATGCTTCTGGTCAACACACTGGTGCCCTGGTTCGATCGGGTGATCTGGCCCTTGGCCGTGATCGCCGCAGGCTCCGGCCTGCTCTATCTGGGGAGTCGCCATGAGCACGACTGAGACACTGGAACGTCGCGATCCCGAGACTATCCCCCAACGTGGCTCCGGCACATACGGTGCAATCGTCATCGGGGCTCTTCTCGTGGTTGTCGGCAGCCTCTGGCTGCTGGACATCGCGGGTGCCATCGCCCTCGAGGCGGCCATCGTCCTGCCCGCAGTCCTTGCCGTAATTGGCCTCGGGCTGATCTTTGGCGCATGGAACGGCCCCCATCCGGGACTCGTGGTGGCCGGGGTCTTCGTGACCATCGCCGTCCTGGCGGTGGCGGCAGCACCCCCGGACGCGTTTCACGGTGGGATCGGAGAGCGCAGCATCATCGTGACGGACCAGGCCGACCTGGCCACCACATACGACGTCGGCGTGGGCGGGCTCACGCTGGACCTCAGTGAGCTCACAATGACCGAATCGGCGGATGTCGACGTGACGATTGGCGCCGGGGACATGACGATCGTCCTGCCGTCCGGGGTCCCCATCGACGTGAGCGCCTCGGTAGGAGCCGGTCAGATCGACCTGCTCGGCGAAGTCAGCGAGGGCCTCTCCATCAGTCGCACGTACACGAGCGAAGGGTTCGAGGACGCCGATGTGAAACTGGCGCTCGACCTCGATATCGCGGCCGGGAACATGGAGGTGGAGAGATGAGACTGCATCGTGGGACTTTGTTCGCCGGAGTGCTCTATCTGATGGTCGCCATCGTGTTCATGTTGGAGGCACTCGATGTCTGGGCACTCAGGATCGGAGACCTCCGATACATCGGACCGATCGCGCTCGTGCTCATCGGGTTGGCGGTGGGAATCGGCTCGTTGGGTCGAGGCGACACGCAACACTGATCATGGTTGGGGCAGAGGCCAGGCCGGGCCTCTGCCCCACCATCCGGCTACATCGTGGCCAGGGACGCATTGGGCAGTGATCGCCCATAAGTAGCCCGGATCTGGACCTTTCTCTCCAAGGCATCGACGACGGCGCCGGGGAAGTCGACCTCGTGCAGCCCGCTGGCGCTTCCCAGCCCCCCAGGGCTGAAGACATTGGCCTCCATCATCTTGACCCCGACGATGTCGAGCCCAGCGAGGAACATGCCGTCTTCGATGAGCTTGGGCCGTGCCAGGTCGACCACATGGAGCATCTCCTCCGTGATCTTCACCTTTTGTGCCTTCCCCCCGACGTGCATGTTGGAGCGGACATCGTCACCTTCGTTGACCCGGCGGAAGGCGGCCACCTTGCCATCCACCTCGAGCGGCTTCCCGTTCATGACGAAGAGACGAACATCACCCTTGTCCGCATCCGCGAGGAATTCCTGGACTACCACATAGCCGTCCCGGGTGATGGTCTCGATGATCTGATTCACGTTCTGACCCTTCTTGCCGGCAATGACGAACACGCTCTGACCACCGGAGCCCTGCAGCGGCTTGAGCACGGCCCGTCCTCCGAGATCGTCGACGAAGTCCTTGATATCACCGACGGTGCGGGAGATCAGGGTCCGGGGTCGTATCTCCTCAGGGAAGTGCTGGAAGTAGGTCTTGTTGATCGCGTCGGCGAGGTGAACCGGGTCGTTGACCACGACTACTCCCGCCGCGCTGGCCAGCTGGCCGAACAGGACACCCGAGGCCTGGGCCCAGGGTCGTTCGATGGCGTCCTCGGCCGGGTCGTTGCGAAGCATGAGGACATCGAGCTCGTCGACGGTGACCAGTTCGGGATCGGCCTCCTCTCTCTGGACGTCCTCCAGAAAGCTCTTCAGCGAGCGATACGTCTTGTCCAAAGGGCCGCGCGCCCGCGCTGTCACCTCCCCTGATGAGGTGTGGGCCAGGTCGCCAACCCCCATCAACCAAACCTCGTGGCCCCGCTTTTGGGCAGCCAATGCGAGCCGGGTGGTGCTGTACTCCGGCTTCTCCGTCATCACGTCGTTGACGACCAGACCGATCTTCACGCGGCAACTCCTCCCAACTCCATGATCCCGGCCCCCTCCTTGATCCTGGCGAGTCGGCCGAGCGCCTCTCTCGACTCCAGGAATCGTGGCTTGAGCGGCGGGTCGACCAACACACCTCTTTCCAGGAGGTCGGCCACGAGCGGCTCGTCGGCCAACGATATCTTCCCAACCAGGAGCGGATCGAGCCGGCCACCTTCCTGGAGGTAGGTGAGGAGCCGGTTCAGCCCGCTGAGGTAGAGAGCGTCCTTGGTCATTCCCCCGGAGCGATGAGCCCGCATCGCGGTGGTGAAGGCTCGGTTCCGCCCCGCTCCGAGGTCGATCAACGTGTCGTATGTCTCCCTGAAAGTGGCCCGCACGCTGACTGAGTCCGCGGCGACCACCCGAAGCGCAAATGCGCGCAACCGCTTGGGGCGAAGACCCCCGCTGAGGTGCTCGGCGAGGACACCGAGGGCCTCCTGGGTCTCCTCGTATCCGGAGAGGCCGACCGAGAGCATTCGAATCGGCTGGGCGCTCCCGTTGACGAAGGTGACCACGTGAACCCCGACCTCGTGCTGAATGAGTTGCTCCACCCGGTCTCCGGCGATCGAGGTGTCGAAGCCAATGAACAGGTCTCCGTTCTCCACCATCACGCCCGCCACCGTCTCGCTGACATGAACCAGGGTCGACAACTCGGGGAACACCCGGCGGTAGTGATCGAGCTCGACGTTGGCCCTTCCCGCCAGTTCGTGGGCATCGACGTACACATCGGCCCTCGGACCCGGCGGGATCTCATCGAGCACACGATGTGCCAGCTCCAACAGAGGCTTGTCGACGTGCCCGTATTGCTCGACGGATGCAAGGAGGAACTGGTCCGTGTTCCTGGTCGCCAGCAACTCGAGCCGGCGCTCCAGTTCCCGGTGCATGCCCCGGATCATGTGGGTCAACACCGGATCTGCGGCATCCTCCGGGTTGATAGCGGCCAGCTCATCGGCGAGACCGTCGAGGTCGGGGAGATCGCGGTAGGTGAACTCCGGCTCATCTGTGACTCCATCCAGGAACGCCCGTCGCTGCTCAGGCACATTCGTCGGAGTGAGCAGCTGGAGCATGGGTAGCCGTCCGCAGATCTCGCTCAGACTGCGGTCGATGGCAAGGTCGCTCTCTTCGACGCTCATGCCGATGCCCAGGCTCTCCGAACATCCGGGCCGCTGGCGATCAAGGCATCGCCAAGGCGCGACATCCGTCCCGCGTCGAGAGCGCCCGTCCATTCGTCCATGAACACCTTTTTCACCTCGATGGCCAGTGCGCATCCCACGTCGCCGTAATTCTCATGGATCCAACGGGCCACCTGCCGGCCCTCGAATCGCACGTTCTCCCGAGCATCGAGACGGGCGCCGTCGAAGGTGTTGGAGCGGAGACTCTCGATGAGGGTATCGGCGACCGGCTTCCACTTCTCGGGCAACGAGCCCGTCCCCAGGTTGACCAGGGGGCTCTCTTCGTCCGGGTCGGGACCCGCATCCGGACCGAGCCGACGATGGTTGTAGGAGTGGATGTCGTAGAGCACGAAACCCCCGTAGTCTGCGACGAGCCGGTCGAGAGACGCGGCCAGGTCGAGATAGAAGCGGTCATAGAGGGCCACTGACTCGGCGACCTCCTCCGCGGTGAGTTCCCGCTGCCACAGTTCGAGGCCCCAGGCATCTTCCGGGCTTCTGTAGACCGCCGCGTCCCGCTCCCGGTTCAAGTCCACCTCGAAGCGAGAGCGATGGACCACCACCCTGTTGGCAAACCCAGCGGCGAGGCGCCCGGTGTGGGGGTCTTCCTCTCGGAGCCGCGTTGCGTCATCGAGAGCGGTGACGGCAGCGAGCTCGGGCCTGAGATCATGCCCGTCGTGAACCGCCGTGGCGACGAGGCCATCGGGCTCAGACAGGTTGAAAGAGGCAAATTCCATGGGTCGATTCACATTTACCCTTCTCGGGTCACCGCCGAAACCCGCATCGGTGGTTCTGGGTCGAACCACTACCGTTGCCATCGTGGAGCGACCCGCCTGGTTCCTCGAGGACCAGTACCCATTCGAGAGTCACTGGCAGGAGATCGACGGCGCCCAGGTCCACTATCTCGACGAAGGCCAGGGACCGGTGCTGCTCATGTTGCACGGGAACCCGACCTGGTCGTTTCTCTATCGGCGGATGGTCCCCTACCTCTCCGACCGTTTCCGCTGCATCGCCATCGACTACCCAGGATTCGGGTTGTCCAAGGCTCCCAAGGGCTACGGCTACACCCCGGCCGAGCACGCCGGCGTGGTGGGCAAGTTCGTCGACGCCCTCGATCTACAGGACTTCACCCCGGTGATGCAGGACTGGGGCGGGCCGATCGGGCTGGCCACCGCCCTCGACCGTCAGGACCGCGTCAAGGCGATGATCCTGGGCAACACCTGGGCCTGGCCCCGGACCGACAACGCCACCCAGCGCTTCGCCTCCGCGCTAGGGGAAGGACGGACCGGTGAGTTCCTGGTCGACCGGGCCAATGTCTTCGTGAACGTGTTCGTTCGACGGGCGATGCGACGGCGAGCACCGAGCGGGCGCGAGATGGCGATGTGGCGTGGCCCGTTCCCCGATCAAGAATCTCGGCTGCCGGTCCGGGTGTTCCCCCGCGAGCTGACCGGGTCGGCCGCCTTCCTCGGCTCGATCCAGGAGCGGCTCGGTGAGATCGCGGACAGGCCGACACTTCTGTTCTGGGCGGATCAGGACCCGGCCTTTCGAGGTACCGAGAAGCGACGATGGGAGTCGATCCTGACCAATCGCACCGGGTACATCCTCCGTCACGCCGGTCACTACTGGCAGGACGACGCCGGCCCTGAAGCCGCCCTCATGATCCGGTACTGGTGGGACCAGGCCGGGTTGTAGGACGTGCAACCTAATGCAGGGCGTCACGGATACGTGACGGAGTGCATAACGTTCGTCCGGCCCTCAGCGGCGGATCGCGAAATCTCTCGAGGAGGCAACCTGGCATCGGACAGGCCCGCCGACCTAGGGTGGGATCGCTTCCCCCAGGCATATGAATGAGGCGTTCATCGCGGTCAACAGCGGCGATTTTCGCGCTCTCGGCAGGTTTCGGGCCTGTGGATAACGAAACACTTGACCCATCACACCGTTGTAATTACAGTGGTGGTGTCCATACCAGATGTCGTGGTCACTTCCCCTTCGACCACAACATCTTGTGGTTTGAGTTGAGAATCGACAGTTGGCAATGGACACCGCCCCGTAAACTGGATGGGGCGCACCCAGTGCGAGGAGGCACGTTTCATGAGCAAAGGCCTGCGGATCACCCGTCGCTTCACCGAGGCCGGCAAGGACCCATACGACAAGCTCGAATGGTCCCGCCGCGACTCGCGGATCACCAACCCGGATGGCTCGACCGTGTTCGAGATGACGGATGCCGAGATCCCGACCGGTTGGAGTCAGGTGGCCTCGGACATCATGGTGTCCAAGTACTTCCGCAAGGCCGGTGTCCCCCAGGTCGACGATGACGGGAACCAGGTCTTCGACGAGAGCGGGCAGCCTGTGCTCGGTCCGGAGCGGTCTGCCAAGCAGGTGTTCAACCGTCTCGCCGGGACCTGGCGACATTGGGGCGAGAAGGAGGGCTACTTCGCCACTACCGACGACGCCGTGGCCTTCGAGGACGAGCTCAAGTACATGCTGGCCAATCAGATGGCGGCCCCCAACTCCCCGCAGTGGTTCAACACTGGCCTCAACTGGGCCTACGGTCTGACCGGCCCCGCCCAGGGCTTCTGGTACGTGGACGGAGCCGACGGCGAGCTCAAGGCCTCCCCCGACTCCTACAGCCGGCCCGCCCCCCACGCCTGTTTCATACTCAGCGTCAGGGATGATCTGGTGAACCCGGGTGGGATCATGGATCTCTGGGTCCGTGAGGCACGCATCTTCAAGTTCGGATCCGGCGCCGGGTCGAACTTCTCCCAGATCCGCGGTGAGAACGAGCGGCTCTCCGGTGGTGGCAAGTCGTCCGGTGTCATGTCCTTTCTGAAGATCGGCGACCGTGCCGCGGGCGCGATCAAGAGCGGAGGCACCACGCGTAGGGCGGCCAAGATGGTCATCCTCGACGTCGATCATCCCGACATCGAGAAGTTCATCGACTGGAAGAAGGTCGAAGAGGACAAGGCCCGGGTCCTGATCAACCACGGTGGGCTCCCCGCCGACTTCAACGGCGACGCCTACGCCACGGTGTCCGGTCAGAACTCGAACAACTCGGTCCGGGTCAGCAACGCGTTCATCCAGACCGTGATCGACGACGGCGACTGGGAGTTGAAGAACCGGACCGACGGGTCGGTCCGCAAGACGGTCAAGGCCCGTGACCTCTGGGACAAGATCGCCGAGGCAGCCTGGGCCTGCGCCGACCCTGGGCTTCAGTTCGATACCACTGTCAATGAGTGGCATACCTCCCCTGCCGGCGGCCGGATCAACGGATCCAATCCCTGCTCGGAGTACATGTTCCTCGACGACACGGCATGCAACTTGGCCTCGATCAACCTGGTCAAGTTCCACGATGACGCGACCGGCGTCTTCGACATCGAGGCCTACCAACACGCCGTCCGTCTCTGGACGATCGTCCTCGAGGTCTCAGTGGCTATGGCCCATTTCCCATCACCTGAGATCGCACGTGGCTCGTACGACTACCGGACGCTCGGCCTCGGCTACGCCAATCTCGGATCGCTGCTGATGCGTCAGGGCATCGCCTACGACTCCGACGAGGGCCGTGCCATCACCGGGGCGCTGACCGCCATCCTCACCGGATACTCCTACGCCACGTCGGCGGAGATGGCCGGTGTGGTCGGGCCTTTCCCCCGCTACATCGAGAACCGGGAAGCAATGCTCCGGGTGATCAGGAATCATCGCCACGCCGCCTATGGCGACAGCGACTACGAGGGCGTCAGTCACAAGGTGATGGCGATCGATCCCGATCTCTGCCCGCCCGACTTCCTCGCCGCGGCCCGAACGTCGTGGGACCTGGCCCTGGAACAGGGAGAGCTGAACGGCTATCGCAACGCCCAATCCAGTGTCATCGCTCCTACCGGAACCATCGGCCTCTTGATGGACTGTGATACGACCGGTGTCGAGCCCGACTTCGCCCTGGTCAAGTTCAAGAAGCTGGCCGGCGGCGGCTACTTCAAGATCGCCAATCAGTCGGTGGCCCCGGCTTTGCGGCACCTGGGCTATGACGAGGGCCAGATCAAAGATGTCGTCGAGTACATCGTCGGCACCAGCTCGATCGACGGGGCGCCCCACATCAACCGTGAGATGCTCATGGACAAAGGCTTCGACGACGAGGACCTGGCCAAGTTGGAGAAAGCATTGCCTGCGGTGTTCGAGCTGAAGCATGCCTTCAATGTCTTCACCTTCGGTGAGAGCACGTTGCAGCGTCTCGGCTTTGGGGTAGACGAGTACACCGGTTGGGAGTTCAACCTGCTCAAGGCGCTCGGATTCACCACGCCGGAGATCGGCGAGGCCAACGACCACATCTGTGGCCGGCAGACCATCGAGGGCGCACCGCATCTCAAGGATGAGCATCTCGCCGTGTTCGACACCGCCAACAAGAACGGCAAGATCGGCAAGCGGTTCATTCACCACTACGGGCACATCAAGATGATGGCCGCCGCCCAGCCGTTCATCTCGGGCGCGATCAGCAAGACGATCAACATGCCCCACGAGATCACGGTCGAGGACATCGAGGAGTCGTACCGGATGTCCTGGGAGTGGGGGCTCAAGGCCATGGCCCTCTACCGCGACGGGTCCAAGGCGGCCCAGCCCCTCAACTCGACCTCTGACGAGGGTGAGGACAACGAGGATGAGGCATCGGCGCTGACCGCTGCGGTCGAGGCCGAGAAGGCGATCCACTGGGGCAACCTGCCGGCCGGGATCTCACCGACCCAGGCCTACCACCAGGGGATGAAGCCGCCCCGCTTCTTGCTCCCATCCCGTCGCAACGGGTACAACCAGGAAGCGAGGATCGGTGGGCACAAGGTCTTCCTCCGCACCGGTGAGTACGACGACGGCACTCTGGGCGAGATCTTCATCGACCTGGCCAAGGAGGGGGCGACCTTGAAAGGAATCCTGTCCTGCTTCGCCATCGCCGTCTCCAAGGGCCTTCAGTACGGCGTGCCGCTCGAGGAGTTCGTCGACACCTTCACCTTCCAGACATTCGAGCCGAGGGGCATGGTCGAGGGTCATCCCAACATCAAGATGGCCAACTCGATCGTGGACTATGTGTTTCGGGCCCTCGGGGTGGAGTACCTGGAGCGGGACGAGCTGGCTCAGGTGCCGCCCGACCGCGACATGCAGCTCCCCGAGCCCCCTTCGGGCATCGCGGTCGAAGCCGGGATCCAACTCGACCTCACTGACGCGGTAGCCGAGGGTGACGTCGAGGCGGTGAAGGCCGCCGTCGCCTTCCTCGACGGGCCGACCGTTTCCTCCCCCAGCGGAGGGAGTGCCGGCGAAGCCGGGAGGGGGGCTACCGCTGTCAAGGTGACCGAGACCGTCCTTGCCGGCTCGGCAGCGATGGTGGACTCTGCCCTCAAGGAGAACATGGGCGACGCCCCGGTCTGCTCCAACTGCGGCCACATGACCATCCGCAATGGGAGTTGCTACGTGTGCCTCACCTGCGGGGACACAACAGGCTGTAGCTGATGCGAAGGCGCCGACGTTGTCCTGATCCAAGCGAATAGCTCCCCGAGTAGACACGCGCTCCGCATGGGGTCAAGAGATGCCCATGCCGATCTGCTCGGTAAAGATCTGAGCGCTAGAGGCCGACAGGTGGTCATGGGGAATTCAGGCGTCCGAAGAATCGCCGACTTCCTGCGTCGTCACCCCAAGGCGCGGTGGGGGTTGCCGGTCGTCGTGCTGATCGTCATCGCCGTCCTACCCGTGCCCTGGCTGATGGCCAACACGTCCAACCCGCCGGGCATGGCGTGGAGGCTCGACGGTCGGTTCCTGTTCAACGGAGAGACGATCGACCCGATTGGCACCTGGTATGCCCTCTCCGCAGGTCGGCCGCCACTGGTGGCCGAGGTCGTGCTCAGCTGGGTCGACCCCGACGTCCCGGCGCCCAGAGATCTGACCAGCGGGTCGGGGTTCAGCTCGCCGGCGATGGCGGAACCGGCGGCGATCGCCATCGGGCTGACCCGTGCCGGGTGGGAGATCGAAGTGACCACTGTGGTCGAGGTCAGCGACCCCACGATCCCCGGGCTGCCCGACAGGGCCCAGGTAGCCCGTCTCAACGGGCACACGATCACCAGCCAAGAGGAATGGTCAGATGCCATTTCCCATCTGGAAGGCGAGAATGAGCTCATCACCCGAAGCGGTGCGGTTCACTCCTTCGCCGGGGCCGACCTGCCGTACCGGGAGGTGGCCACCATGGGATTCCCGATCGAGGCGACCGTGTCGCCGGCCGGATGGCTTCGGTTCATCCCGGAGAGCTGGTACAGAAACCTCACCCTGGGCAGATCGCACGGGCTGATCCTCGCCCTGGCCGCCTACACCCACGCCACGGGAGAGGACCTGGTCGAGGGACGGGTGATCGCCGGCACCGGGGTGATCCGAATCGACGGCACCGTCTCTGCCATAGGAGGGCTCGGCGCCAAGGCACGAGCAGCGCATCGTGCCGGCGTCGATGTGTTCTTCTTCCCGGCGTCACAACGATGCCAGGGCGAGGCCATCGCCCAGGGACTCCGAAGCCGTGCCATGACGATGTATCCCGTGGAGACGCTGGATGAAGCGATCGGCGTGCTGCGAGGAGCAGCCAGCCCTCCCTCCGAGCGCGACTGTCCCTGACTCTGGCTCGGGAACGGAGTGGCGGTACGGTGCGGGCATGTCAGGAACGACCATCGAGCTAACGATCGTCCCCGCCAACGAGGCGAGCTGGGACGACCTTCAGACCGTGTGTTTGGCACGCGTGGCGACCGAGCCCGATGCCAGTGCTCTCGATACAAGATGCAGCCCGGGGAGAGTTGGGCATTGGTTGGCATCGAGGAATTGGCCTTCCGGTTTCGCTCTGACACCGACTGTGGGCACCCCGAGTCGGACATGACGAGCGGTCTCGCCAACGCCGACGGCGAGCCGGTCGGGTGGTGTGCGGTCGAGCCACCTCGTCTACCTCACCAGTTCGGGCGTCAACTCAACGTTCACCGTGACTGGCAGTCTCTTCAGCTATCCGGCCACCATCAGCGGTACCGCCAACAGCGCCATCCTCATCGAACCTGGCGGCAAGGCATCGATCACAGCGTCGGTTACCGGCTCAACGTTCACTGACATCGTCAGCGCCGCGACCCAGATCGGCGCCAACACCGCAGGCGCGAACGGCACCTTGTCGTTGACCTTCACCGGCAACACCGGCAACTCCGGCGCCCGGACGCGCCGACGGGGTGGTCGTCAGCGGCCAGGAGAACACTACGACGCGTCATCATCGGCACGGCCGCCGCCCCCAACATCTTCATCGGAGCCGGTGGCAACGGCGTGATCAGCATCGACGTCAACGACTCCTCGATCGTGACCGGCACGATCGCCAACAACACCATCAACAACCTGCCCGGGATCGGCATCTTCAGCGCCGTC
>Ga0268386_10001275_pt1 | contig 17234 bp, 12 predicted proteins | sample RVTome_15_FD_200260 | JGI IMG/M metagenome (GOLD analysis project Ga0268386, IMG submission 200260) | Soil microbial communities from uranium-contaminated site in the Upper Colorado River Basin, Wyoming, United States - RVT150D86... ...
GTCGTCGTCAGGGACACCACGCGCATCCCGCGCCGCACCTCCCGAGAGGCAGGGTCCAGGACCAGGTCGTGGTAGCGCAGTGGCTCGCTGTGGGGCGGGGAGCGGCGGAGGAGCGCGCGCAGGCGGGCCAGCAACTCGGCGACCGCGAAGGGCTTGGTCAGGTAGTCGTCCGCACCGGCGTCGAACCCGGCGACGACCTCGTCCGTGCGGCCGCGCACGGTCAGCATGAGCACGGGCAGATCGTCCCCTGCTGTCCGTAGGTTGCGGCAGACCTCGAGCCCGTCCCGCTGCGGCATCAGGACGTCGAGCACCGACGCGTCCGGGCGCGTCGCCGCCAGCCGTTCCAACGCGTCGTTCCCGTCGACCGCGGCCTCGACCTCGTATCCCGCGAGGTTCAGGGATCGGCACAGCGCCGCCCTGAGGGCCGGGTCGTCGTCGGCGACGAGGACGCGCACCATCACCCTGTGCGCCTCACCCCTGGTGTCATGACCCTGACTCACAACACCAGGAGGAGCCTCCCGGACGTGCACGTCGCCGTTGGTGACGAGCCGACCTCCGAGGTCAGGGGACCCCGGTCGTGGAGCCCGCAGGGTGAGGCCGCGCAGGCGCGGACGGAGACCACCGGCGGCACGCCGTCGCTCCGGTGCCTTGCGACCACGAGCGGTGCATGATCCCTCCCCCTGCGCTCCCCTCGGCAGTGCAGCCCTTCCACCCGACGGCTGCCCGTCCGCACCGGTCCTGTCCGATCCCCCGTCAGTGACCTGCTGCCGACGACGTGCGCACGCCTCTCGTGGCGCACGCTCGTACCGCGCCGCACCGGTCGGCAACGGAGGTCGCCGGACTCTCATCGAACTCTTAGGCCGACAGTCCTCATCGAGATCTTAGGGTCGGATCCTTGGTTCGCCCCCTAGCCTCGACGGCGGTGGCAGGGTCTGGCGATTCTGCGAGCGAAAGCCTCGGTCCGGCGCTCCTGGGCAACGGCTGGCACCGCCCCTGGCCGCCAGCACCCCCCGGCGCCGGACCGGTGGTGAGGAGGCGGGACCCGGGACGTCGTCGTGCACCGGGCCAGGCCCTCGCCGGGCCGTCCGGCTCCCTCCCCCCAGTCGGGACGGCCCGGCTTCTCGCGCCCTCGTGGCCTGCTCGAGGCAAGCCGCGGTGCGCCGCCCTCAGGGCTCGATGTTCGCCATCACGTGCTTGATGCGCGTGTAGTCCTCCAGCCCGTACATGGACAGGTCCTTGCCGTAGCCCGAGTGCTTGAAACCGCCGTGGGGCATCTCGGCGACCAGCGGGATGTGGCAGTTGATCCACACACAGCCGAAGTCCAGTCGCCGCGAGACCCGCATGGCGCGGCCGAGGTCCTGGGTCCACACCGAGGACGCGAGGCCGTACTCGAGGCCGTTGGCCCACCGCAGCGCCTCGCTCTCGTCGGAGAACCGCTGCACGGTGATGACGGGGCCGAAGACCTCGTTCTGGATGACCTCGTCGTCCTGCTGCAGGTCGGCGACGACCGTGGGGGCGTAGTGGAAGCCGCGGTCGCCGAGCCGCTCGCCGCCAGTCGTCACCCGGGCGTGCGACGGCAGCCGGTCCACGAAGCCGGTGACCTTGGCGAACTGGTCCGCGTTGTTGAGCGGCGGCAGGAACGCGTCCTCGTCACCGATGCCCTTGTCGTGCACGGTGACGACCTGCTTCGCCTGGTCGGTCAGGGCGTCGACGAAGTCTGCGTACGCGCCGGGGGCGGCGATGACGCGGGTCGCCGCGGTGCAGTCCTGGCCGGCGTTGAAGTAGCCGGCCTCGGCGATCGCGGCCGACGCGGCCGCCATGTCCGCGTCGTCGAAGACGAGCACCGGAGCCTTGCCGCCGAGCTCGAGGTGGACGCGCTTGACGTCGCGCGCCGCCGCCTCGGCGACCTCCATCCCGGCCCGTACGGAGCCGGTGATGGCCACCATGTCCGGCCGCGGGTGGCCGACGAGCGCCCGCCCGGTGTCGCGGTCGCCGCAGACGACGTTGAGGACGCCGGGCGGCAGGAACTCGGCGGCGATCTCGGCGAGCAGCAAGGTCGACATCGGTGTCGTGTCCGACGGCTTGACCACCACGGCGTTGCCCGCGGCCACGGCGGGGGCGAACTTCCAGACCGCCATCATCATGGGGTAGTTCCACGGCGTGACCTGCCCGATCACCCCGACCGGCTCGCGCCGCACCCATGATGTGTAGCCGGACATGTACTCGCCCGCCGACTTGCCCTCGAGCACGCGTGCGGCGCCCGCGAAAAACCGGATCTGGTCGACCATCGGGCCGATCTCCTCGCTGCGCGTGAGCGCCACCGGCTTGCCGGTGTTCTGCGTCTCCGCGGCCACCAGTTCATCGGCCCTGACCTCGACGGCGTCGGCGATCCGGATCAGCGCCTTCTGGCGCTCGCTCGGTGTGGTGTCCCGCCAGGTCTCGAAGGCCGCGGACGCCGCGGCGTATGCCGCGTCCACGTCGGCCTCCCCGGACACGGGCGCGTGGGCGATGACCTCGCCGCTCGTCGGATCGACGAGGTCCAACGTCCCGCCGTCCTTGCTCTCGACGTACTCACCGTTGACGAAGTTGCGGAGGAGGCGCGGCTCAGCCATCAGGTCTCCAAGGAGGACGGATCCGTTCGTGACGAGAGCCCGAATCTACGGAAATCCGCAGGCAAAGGTCCAGAGTCGGGGAGGCGGGAACGACGGTCCGGACGGCTCGCTCGACGCGCAGCCCCACCTGGGCGAGGCTGGACCGGTGAGCGACCGCGTGCACCCCCTGGACCTGCTCGCCCTCGACGGCTTGCTCGACGACGACGAGCGGGCGGTCCGTGAGAGCACCCGCAGACTGGTGGACGATGCTGTGCGCCCGTACGTCGCCGAGTGGTTCGAGCGCGGCCAGGTGCCGGCGCGCGACCTCGCCAAGGAGTTCGGCTCGCTGGGCCTGCTGGGCATGCACCTGGAGGGCTACGGCTGCGCAGGGCTCAGCGCCGTCTCGTACGGGCTGGCCTGCCTCGAGCTGGAAGCGGGCGACTCCGGCGTGCGGTCGCTGGTGAGCGTGCAGGGCTCGCTGGCGATGTACGCGATCTGGCGCTTCGGGTCCGAGGAGCAGAAGCTCGAGTGGCTGCCGCGGATGGCCACCGGCGACGCGATCGGCTGCTTCGGGCTGACCGAGCCGGACTCCGGCTCCGACCCCGGTTCGATGCGTATGCGTGCGCGTCGTGACCGGGGTGACTGGGTGCTCGACGGCACTAAGATGTGGATCACCAACGGTTCCGTAGCTGACGTCGCTGTCGTGTGGGCGGCCACCGACGACGGGGTCAGGGGCTTCGTCGTGCCGACCTCGACGCCGGGCTTCTCCGCCCCCGAGATCCGTCGCAAGCTGTCCCTGCGCGCCTCCGTCACCTCGGAGCTGGTGCTCGACGGCGTCCGCCTTCCTTTGTCTGCTGCGCTCGACGTGGTCGGGCTCCGCGGCCCGCTCGCTTGCCTGAACGAGGCACGCTTCGGGATCGTGTACGGGGCGGTGGGCGCCGCTCGTGACTGCCTCGAGTCGACCATCTCGTACGCGGTGGAGCGCGAGCAGTTCGGGCGGCCGGTGGCCGGCTTCCAGCTCACCCAGCGCAAGCTCGCCGACATGGCCCTCGAGCTCGACAAGGCCTACCTGTTGGCGATGCACCTCGGCAGGCTCAAGGACGCCGGGTCGCTGCGCCCGGAGATGGTCAGCGTCGGCAAGCTCAACAACGTCCGGGAGGCGCTGGCTATCGCCCGCGAGTGCCGTACCGTCCTGGGCGCCAACGGTATATCGCTGGAGTACCCCGTTATCCGGCACGCGGCCAACCTCGAGTCGGTACTCACGTACGAGGGGACGTCGGAGGTGCACACGCTCGTCGTCGGCAAGGCGTTGACGGGGCTGGACGCGTTCCGCTGACGGCGGCCGCCGAGCGGGACGCCCGCCAGTCGGTGCGGGCGATGGGTCTGGCCGGGGCGTTCGGGCAGGAGTACGGTCCGGGCAGGGGCCGCCCCGGGGGGTAGACCGGTCCTCTTGCTCTGGTGGGAGGGGGGTCGACGTGAGACGTCGGTCCAGGTTCGTGCTGGCAGTCGTCGGGGCAGCGGTGCTGTCGCTGTCGTTCGTCGGAGGGGTGGCCGCCCAGCCGCCGGTGATGGAGCGGGTCCACGAGGAGTTCACCGAGGAGCTCCAGGACTTCTGCGACGTGGAGGGGCTGACGGTCCGGCTCGACGGAGTGGTCGACTTCCGTGTGCACTGGAACGCTCGCAAGCGAGACGGGCTGGCCTACTTCGTGCAGAACGTCAAGTCATCTCTTACCTTCACCGCCCTGGCCTCGGAGGACCGCTGGGTGACCTCCGTCGAGAACACGCTTTTCAACGACGTGAGGGTCACCGACAACGGTGACGGCACGCTGACGATCCTCGTGCTGGGCGCCGGCAATTTCGTCACTTACGACCAGACCGGCAAGGCCATCGCACGGAATCCGGGACGGGTCTTCTTCGAGGTCGTCGTCGACCACGCCGGGACGCCCCAGGACCCCACGGACGACGAGTTCTTGGAGGACCGCCTCGTGAAGGAGTCGACGGGCCTGAACGACGACTTCTGCGAAGCCGCCGTCCCTGTGTTGACGGGCTGAGTGCGCCTGGTCGAGCGGTAGCTCATCTCGCGTCCGCCTCGTCGTGACGCGGAGCTGGTCGGGGTCGTGCGCGGTGGCTGCGTCCGGACGCTGCGCTCAGTGGCGTCCAGTGACGTCCGGGCCTGATGCACCGGGGCTTGGACGCCCTGTCCACAGCCCGGCGTCCTTTGATGGAAGCTGTCGCACCCCAGCACTAGCATCGAACACATTTCGAGCACGGGGTGGGTCGAGTCGGCGATGCGCTCGCCGCACTCGTCGCTGCGCTCGACCCGGATGCCTTCTCTGCCCAGACCGCATCGGCGGTGTGGGCCGGGCTGGACCGGGTGGAGCGGCTGGTAGCCGCAGGCAAGACGGTGCTGGCCCGCCGCGCTGCACAGGCGGCCGGAGGTGCCGACGAAGGCAGGCGGACGGGCCAGTCGGGGGTTGAGGAGCTCGCCAGGCGCGCCGGCACGAGCGTGGGAGCCGCCCGCGACTCGGTGACCACCTCGCAGCGGCTGGTGGACCTGCCGGTCCTCGACGCCGCACTCCGCGCCGGTGAGCTGTCTACCGCGCAGGCGCAGCTGATCGCCTCGGCCGCGGCGGCTGACCCGAGCGCGCAGGAGCGGCTGGTCGCCCTGGCGCCGAGGGTCTCGCTCCCGGAGCTCCGCGACGAGTGCGCACGGGTGCGAGCCGCGGCGGACCCTGACCCCGAGGCCCGCAACGCACGCCTGCGGGCCGGCCGGCGGCTCCGGCGTTACACCGACCCCGAGGGCGCCTGGAACCTGTCCGCACGAGGCACTCCTCAAGCAGGCGCGCTGTTCAATGCCGCCCTGGACTCCATCATCGACGAGTGCTTCGCCGCGGCCCGGGCGGCCGGCCGGCGTGAGGCCTACGAGGCACACGCGTTCGACGCGCTGATGGTCATGGCTCAGCGGGCCACCGACCCCGAGTCGGCGGCCCCGACGGTGGCCCCTTCGCAGCCACCCACCGGTGACGCTGGCGTCGACGGACCAGCGGGCCGGGGTGAGCTGGTGGGCGACCCGTCGCGGGACGTCGACCTGTTCGCTGCCTCCCTGCCCGATGGAGCGCCTGCATGCGACGACCACGAGGGCGGCGACAAGGCCGGCGGCGACGCGGCGCCCGACGACGGGCCGAGCGATGACCACGTGGCCGAGCCGGGGCTCAGCCCGAGCACGGTCCCAGAGGATCGGTCCACCCGCGACCAGGTTTCCGATGATCGGCCCGGCGACGGTGTGGCCGCCGATGAACCGCCCTGTGAATGGCTGCGTGCCGAGCCGAACGCCGGTGAGTGGTGCGCTGCAGGACACCCTGCTGGTGAGCCCGTGAACGTGCCAGGGGGGTCCAGTGGCGCCAACGCGGCGGATCGGAGACCGGATAGCGATGCGCGGGCGCGCGAGACGGTCGGTGTCGGTGTGCTGAGCGATCTTGAACAGGACCGCGGAGAGTCGACGCCCCCTGCCGAGGCGTCCTCGCAGACCCGTGCACCGACCGAATCACATCGGGACGCGCCGTCGGATTCGGTCGGGCCTGCGCTGTCCCGTCCGCGGCGCTCCAACCCTCGGCACCTGGCGCTGCTCAGGGTGGATCTCGAGGCGTTGCGCCGCGGCGCAGTCGAGGGTGACGAGTTGTGCGAGATCGCAGGCATCGGTCCGGTGCCGGTGAGCGTGGCCCGAGAGCTGCTGGGCGACGCGGTGCTGAAGCTGGTGATCACGCGGGGTGTCGACGTCCTCAACGTGACGCATCTCGGGCGTGGCCCGACCGCGGCTCAACGCGTAGCTCTCGCCTGGGCCAGCCCGGGATGCAGTGTGGAGGGCTGCTGGCGCACCCGCGTGGAGATCGACCACCGCGAGGACTGGGCTCGCACCCGCCACACCAGACTGGACGAGCTCGACCACCTCTGCGCATTCCATCACGACCTGAAGACGGGTCTGGGCTGGGCGCTCGTGTCCGGGACCGGCAAGCGGACGTTCGTTCCGCCCGGCGATCCTCGGCGCCCGCGACATCGCGGGGGGTCCGGGCGGGCTGGCGACCACCGGGACGGCCCGCCGGCACCCGCGGGATCGGCGGCGACCGAGGGACCGGTGGCGACCGCCGGACCGGCGGCGGCCGAGGGAGCGGTGTCGGGTGGGGGATCGGTGGCGGGTGGCGCAGTGGCGTCGGGCAGACGACCGGCGTCGGGTGGCGGAGCGGCGTCGGGTCTGGGAGCCGAATCGGGTGGGAGGGACCCGGGCGCAAGCACGCACCAGGGCGACCGACCGCCCCCAGCGCCGGGGAGGGCCGCGTGATGGGCCGCCAGGTGGGGCTCGGCCATCCGCGGTCCGTGACCTCGGCGCGGGCGTCGAGCCAATACCCGGCAGCGTCGGTGTCGGTGATGATCACGTCACCTGCGGCTCAGGGCGGCCGGTCGCCCGGGGCGCGGCGTCGGGGCTACGGTGCCGCCCATGAGCAGCGTCGCCCCGACCCCGACGCCGGATCCCGCCGAGGGCCGCCGGATCCACGACCTGGACCGGGCCCACGTCTTCCACTCCTGGAGTGCGCAGGGGGCGCTCGACCCCCTCGTCGTGCAGGGGGCGGAAGGGTCCTACCTGTGGGACTACGACGGCAAGCGCTATCTCGACTTCTCCTGCCAGTTGGTCAACACCAACATCGGGCACCAGCACCCCAAGGTGGTGGCGGCCATCCAGGCGCAGGCGGCCAGGCTGTGCACGATCGCCCCGCAGCACGCCAACGACAAGCGTGGGGAGGCCGCCGCCCTCGTCGCCGGCCTGGCTCCGGCTGGGCTGGAGCACGTGTTCTTCACCAACGGCGGCGCCGAGGCGATCGAGAACGCCGTCCGGATGGCTCGGCTGCACACCGGGCGGCACAAGGTGCTGACCCGCTACCGCTCCTACCACGGCGGCACCCAGACCGCGGTCACGATGACCGGCGATCCCCGCCGGTGGCCCAACGACCAGTGGGCCGTGGGGACGGTGCACTTCTTCGGCCCGTTCCTCTACCGCTCCGAGTTCCACGCGAGCAGCGAGGCCGAGGAGTGTGAGCGGGCGCTGCAGCACCTCGAGCACACCGTCCAGATGGAGGGGCCGGCCACGATCGCCGCGATCGTGCTGGAAACGGTCCCCGGGACGGCGGGCATCTTGCCGCCGCCACCCGGCTACCTCCCCGGCGTCCGCCAGATCTGCGACCGCTACGGCATCGCGCTGGTCCTCGACGAGGTGATGGCCGGCTTCGGACGGACCGGTGCCTGGTTCGCCTTCGACCACTACGACGTGCGGCCCGACCTCATCGCCTTCGCCAAGGGCATCAACTCGGGCTACGTGCCGTTGGGCGGCGTCGTGATCTCCGACGAGATCTACGACACCTTCCGAGAGAGGGTCTACCCCGGCGGCCTCACCTACTCAGGGCACCCGCTGGCCTGCGCGGCGGCCGTCGCGACCATCCAAGCCATGCGCGAGGAGCGGATCGTCGACAACGCCTGGCGGATCGGTGACGACGTGCTGGGTCCCGGCCTACGCGAACTGGCCGCCCGCCACCGGTGTGTCGGCGAGGTCCGGGGGCTGGGCGTCTTCTGGGCGCTCGACCTGGTCAAGGACCGCGCGACCAAGGAACCCCTAGCTCCGTACGGCGGCTCGTCGCCCGCCATGGGCGCCCTCACCGCCGCCTGCAAGGAGCGGGGGCTGCTGCCGTTCACCAACTACCACCGGCTGCACGTGGTGCCCCCCTGCACGGTGAGCGGGGCCGAGGCCAAGGAGGGCCTGGCGATCCTCGACGAGGCGCTCGGTGTCGCCGACGACTACTGCACCGGGTCGGCGTGACCGAGCAGCCGACGCCGGGGGGCGAGGCGTGGCCAGCGGGCGGCAGCCGATCGGATGGCGGGGCCGGGCCCGAGAGCGCAGGCGGTGCCGGGGGCGGCGGCGGTGCGGAGGGCGGTGGCGGTGCGGAGGGCGGCGGGTCCGGAGCGGAACCGCACGGCGGCGACGCGCCGGGACGCACTCCTGACACCCGCGGCGAGCCGGGCCGCGAGCACACCCCGCCAGCACCGGTCGAGCGGCGGGAGACCTGGCCCGGGCCCGACGGCGACGTCGCGGTCACGAGCCGGGCCTCCTGGCTGGTGCTCCGTGAGGACGAGAAGCCGGTGGCCGAGGTCTTCTCGGTCTCCTACGTGGCGGGCGACCCCAGCGCCGGCCAGGACCGGCCCGTCACCTTCGTCTTCAACGGCGGGCCCGGCGCGTCGTCGGTCTACCTGCACTTGGGAGCTCTCGGCCCGCGACGGGTGGGCTTCCGCCCCGACGGCCGGATCCTCCCGCCTCCCGCCCGCCTCGTCGACAACGCCGAGTCCTGGCTCGCCTTCACCGACCTCGTCTTCGTCGATCCCGTCGGCACCGGCTTCAGCCGCGTCGTCGAACCCCGGACGGGACGCACCACCGAGCCCCGCAAGGGCGAGGACAAGGAACCGGATCCCAAGGCGTTCTTCGGGCTCAAGCGTGATCTCGAGTCCCTCGGCGAGTTCGTCACGCGCTGGCTCTCCGAGCACGGTCGCTGGGGGTCACCGGTCTACGTGGCCGGCGAGAGCTACGGCGGCTTCCGCGCCGCCAAGATGGTCCGCCTGCTGACCGAGACGTACGGTGTGGGACTCAGCGGGGCGCTGATGATCTCGCCAGCGCTGGAGTTCAGCCTGCTCGACCCGTCCGACTACGACGTCCTGCCGTGGGTCGATGTGCTGCCCACGATGGCGGCCGCGGCGTCGTTGCACGGCCGGTCGACCGCGCACCCCCGCGGGACCCGGCTCCCCCGGGTGCTCGCCGACGCCGAGGAGTTCGCCACCGGCGAGTACACGGTGTTCCTCGTCAGGGGAGCCAGCATGGCCGGGGAAGACCGCGACCGGGTGCTGCGCAGGGCCGCCGGGCTGATCGGCGTGTCCGAGCAGCGGCTCCGGCTGGCCGAGGGCCGGATCGGGATCGAGTCCTTCGTCCGCGAGCTGCTCCGCGACGAGGGTCGCGTGCTCGCCCTGTACGACGCCTCCGTGGCAATCCGGGACCCGTTCCCCGACCGCGACACCTTCGCCGGACCCGACCCGTCGCTCGCCGGGATCGCCCCCGTCTTCGCCAGCGGCATCAACCAGCGGTTGCGCGGCGAGCTCGGGCTGCGCACCGACCGCACCTACGAGCTGCTCAGCGAGGAGGTCAACAAGCAGTGGCGCATCGACCTCGAGCGCCACGCACTGGAGAGCCAGGTCGGCGCGACGGACGACCTGCGCTACGGGATGAGCCTCGACCCGCACGTCCGGGTCTTCCTGACCCACGGGCGCTACGACCTGGTCACGCCGTACCACGCGTCCGACCGCCTGCGGAACCTCATGCGGCTCGACCCGGAGACCCTCGACCGGGTCACCGTGCGCCATTTCGACGGCGGGCACATGTTCTACACCTGGGAGAGCAGCCGCCGCGCCTTCCGCGACGAGGTCGCTGAGTTCTACCGGGCCTCCGGTTCCGTCCGGCCCAGCCCGTAGGCTCGGCGCCCGTGAAGACACTCGTCGTCGGCTCCGGTGCCCGTGAGCACGCCCTCGTCCGCGGACTCCTGCGCGACCCGGACGTCACTGAGGTGCACGCCGCTCCCGGCAACGCCGGGATCGCTGCTGACGTCGTGGGCAGCCACGCCGTCGATCCCGCCGAGCCCGAGGCGGTGGCCGGTCTCGCCGAGCGGCTGGCCGTGGACCTCGTGGTCGTCGGCCCCGAGACCCCTCTCGTGGCCGGCGCCGCCGACGCCGTACGGGCTCGCGGGCTGGCCTGCTTCGGCCCGTCCGCGCAGGCCGCCCTGCTCGAGGGCTCCAAGGCTTTCGCCAAGGAGGTCATGGCGGCCGCCGGGGTGCCGACCGCGATGGCCCGGGTGTGCGACACGCCCGACCAGGTGGCCTCGGCGCTCGACGCGTTCGGCCCCCCGTACGTGGTCAAGGACGACGGACTGGCCGCCGGCAAGGGGGTCGTCGTCACGGGCGACCGCGACGCCGCGCTGGCGCACGCCGCGGTCACCGGCCGGGTCGTCGTAGAGGAGTACCTCGACGGCCCAGAGGTCAGCCTCTTCTGCGTCACAGACGGCGACGTCGTCGTGCCGCTCGAGCCCGCCCAGGACTTCAAGCGTGCGCTCGACGACGACGCCGGACCCAACACGGGCGGCATGGGCGCCTACACACCACTGCCGTGGGCCCCCCACGGGCTGGTGGACGACGTCGTCGCCCGGGTCGCCCAGCCGACCGTCGACGAGATGCGGGAGCTGGGGACGCCCTTCGCCGGGTTGCTCTACGCCGGGCTCGCCCTCACCTCCCGGGGGCTCCGGGTCGTCGAGTTCAACGCCCGCTTCGGCGATCCCGAGACCCAGGCCGTGCTGGCCAGACTGCGTTCACCGCTCGGTGCCCTGCTGCACGCCGCGGCCACCGGCGGTCTGCGGGACCACCCCCCGCTGAGCTGGCACGATGGTGCCGCGGTGACCGTGGTCGTCGCTGCGCGCGGCTACCCCGCCGCACCTCGGCTCGGCGACCCGGTCCATGGCATCGCTGACGCCGCCGCCGTCGAGGGCGTGGAGGTGCTGCACGCCGGTACCCGCGTCGACGGTTCCGGCCGCGTCGTGAGCAGCGGCGGTCGTGTGTTGTCGGTGACCGCGGTGGGAGCCGACCTGACGCAGGCCCGCGAGCGCGCCTACGAGGGCGTCGCCAGGATCCGGCTGGACGGCGGCCACCACCGGACCGACATCGCCTGGGCCGCATCGCGCGACGAGGTCAGCGTCCCCGAGCTGATCTGAGCGCCGCGTTGCGTTCGTCGCGGAAGGCCACCCACTCGCGGACCCGGCCGAGGTCGTAGCGCGGTCCGGACACCCCGACGGTGAAGAGCGTCGTCCCGGCGTCGAGCAGCACGTCACCGCTTCGGTCCGGAGGTCCCGAGACGCCGGACGACCGCTCGATCTCCCCCGGGTTGCGGCCCAGCTCTCGGCACCAGCGGTCGAGCACGGCGTTCTTGCGCCGGATGCGGTCGGCGTCGCCGAAGCCGTGCCAGATGTCCGCGTGCTCGGCGGTGATCCGAAGGGTCTTGCGCTCGCCGCCACCGCCCACGAGGACCGGGATCTCACGCAGCGGCGGCGGGTTGAGCCGGGCCCATCGGGACCGGATGCGTGGCAACGCCTGCGCGAGGTCGGCGAGCCGGGTGCCGGGAGTCCCGAACTCGTACCCGTACTCGTCGTAGTCGCGCTGGAACCAGCCGGCTCCGATGCCGAGGACGAGGCGACCAGCGCTGATGTGGTCGACCGTCCGCGCCATGTCCGCCAGCAGGTCCGGGTTGCGATAGCTGTTGCACGTCACGAGGGCACCGATCTCGACCCGTGAGGTGGCCTCGGCCCAGGCGCCCAGCACGGTCCAGCACTCGTAGTGCTTCCCGTACGGCTCGCCCCGCAGCGGGAAGAAGTGGTCCCAGTTGAAGGCGATGTCGACGCCGATCTCCTCCGCCTCGGCGAGCGCACGGCGGATCTCGGGGTAGTCGGCGTGTTGCGGCTGCAGCTGGACGCCCACGCGGATCGGTCGGGTCACGGCATCAGCCTCCCCGAGACCGGGTGACGACGCCATGGGGAGGGGTTCGGCTCCCCGGCGGCGGGGTAGCACGGCGGGGTCCGGCCACCAGCCACTCAGGAACGATTCTCGAGGAGGACACACCATGGGTCTGGCCAAGAAGGCACTCGCACTCGCAGCGGCCAAGAAGGGTCTCGACATGTTCCGCCGGCGGCAGCGCCGTACGGCGACGGGCGGGCGCAGGTACGGCGCCACCGCCCGCCGCGCGCGACCCGTCCGCTGAACGACGCCGAAGCGGAGGAGCCCGCCCCCGCCCGGGGCGGGCTCCGCCGCCCTTCACCCGTCCGGCCCCGTGGTCATGCCACTGCCGGAGTGAGCCTGCCGGCCGGTGCGGGAGGATGGGGCCGTGCCACCCCTCATCCCCGACGTCCTCGCGAACCGCTACGCCTCCGTCGACATGGCGGAGCTGTGGTCCCCCGAGCACAAGGTGCGGCTCGAGCGCCGGCTGTGGCTTGCGGTCCTGCGGGCGCAGCGGGAGCTCGGCGTCGACGTCCCTGACGGGGTCGTCGCCTCGTACGAAGCTGTCCTCGACGACGTCGACCTCGACTCGATCCGGCGGCGCGAGGAGGTCACCAGGCACGATGTCAAGGCGCGGATCGAGGAGTTCAACGCGCTCGCCGGGCACGAGCACGTCCATCTGGGGATGACCTCCCGGGACCTGACCGAGAACGTCGAGCAGCTGCAGGTCCGGCGGTCCCTCGAGCTCGTCCGTGACCGCTCGGTCGCGGCGCTCGGCCGGCTGGCCCGGCTGGCCGCCGAGCACGTCGACCTCGTCATGGTCGGGCGGACGCACAACGTCGCAGCACAGGCCACCACGCTCGGCAAGCGGCTCGCCTCGGCGGCCGAGGAACTCCTGCTCGCGTACGAGCGGGTGGAGGAGCTCCTGGCCCGTTACTCACTCCGGGGCGTCAAGGGTCCGGTCGGCACCGCCCAGGACATGCTCGACCTGCTCGGCGGGGAGGCGGAGCGCCTGGCGGAGCTGGAGCGGCGCGTCGCCGACCACCTGGGCTTCCCCCGGGTCCTCACCTCGGTCGGCCAGGTCTACCCCCGGTCGCTCGACTACGACGTGCTGAGCGCTCTTGTGCAGCTGGCCGCCGGTCCCTCGTCGCTGGCAACGACCGTACGGCTGATGGCGGGACAGGAGCTGGTGACCGAGGGCTTCCGGCCCGGCCAGGTGGGGTCCAGCGCTATGCCGCACAAGATGAACACCCGCTCCTGCGAGCGGGTGAACGGCCTGACCGTCGTGCTCCGGGGATACGCGGCGATGACCGCCGAGCTGGCCGGGGCGCAGTGGAACGAAGGCGACGTCTCCTGCTCGGTCGTGCGCCGGGTGGCCCTGCCGGACGCCTTCTTCGCCGCGGACGGGATCTTCCAGACCTTCCTCACCGTGCTCGACGAGCTCGGCGCCTACCCGGCTGTGGCCGCCCGGGAGCTGGACCGCTACCTGCCCTTCCTGGCCACCACCAAGGTGCTCGTAGCCGCGGTCAAGCGGGGCGTCGGGCGCGAGACCGCCCACGAGGCGATCAAGGAGCACGCGGTCGCGGTCGCCCTCGCCATGCGCGAGAAGGGGGCTGATCGCAACGACCTGCTCGACCGGCTGGCGGGCGACGAGCGCCTGGGGCTCAGCCGCGCCGACGTCGCCGCGCTGGTCTCGGCACCCATCGACTTCACCGGCGCGGCCACGGCGCAGGTCGCCGAGGTCGTGCGCCGGGTCGAGGCCGTCGTGACACGTCACCCGCAGGCCGCGGCCTACTCCCCGGGGCCGATCCTGTGACCGCCCCGCCCCCCGAGGCCGTGCGCTCGACCGAGGCCGTGCGCTCGACCGAGGCCGCCGCGACTGATCCCGAGCCGGCCGTGACCGACTCCGAGCCCGACCCACCAGATCCCGATCCTGAGGCAGCCGCATCGTTCGCCGACCTCGACCTGCGCCCCGAGCTGCTGACGGCCCTCGCCGGCCTCGGCTACGAGGAGCCGACACCGATCCAGAGCGAGGCGATTCCCCTGCTCGTCCAGGGCCGTGACCTGCTCGGCCGGGCCGCGACGGGGACGGGCAAGACGGCGGCCTTCGCCCTGCCGCTCCTCCAGCGGCTGGAGCGGCGCGAGGGCGCTGGCACCGGCCCGTACGGACTCGTGCTGGTCCCCACCCGCGAGCTGGCGGTCCAGGTCAGTGAGGCCGTGCACCGGTACGGGAGGGAGCTGGGCGCCCGCGTGCTGCCCGTCTACGGCGGGGCGCCGATCGGACGCCAGATCCGCTCGCTCGAGCGGGGCGTCGACGTGGTCGTGGCCACGCCCGGCCGGGCGATGGACCTGATGGGGCGCCGGTCGCTGCGCCTGGACGACCTCCGGATCGTGGTGCTCGACGAGGCCGACGAGATGCTGGACATGGGCTTCGCCGAGGACATCGAGACGATCCTCGAGGAGACGCCCGAGACGCGCCAGACGGTGCTGTTCTCCGCGACCATGCCGGCGCGTATCGACCGGATGGTCCGACGCCACCTGCGCGACCCGGTGCGCGTCCAGCTCGGTGGTCCCGCGCCGGTCGCGGGCGAGGCGCCGCTGGTCCGGCAGACGGCGTACGTCGTGCGACGCGCCCACAAGCCTGCCGCCCTGGGGCGCATCCTCGACGTGGAGGCACCGACGGCGGCGATCGTGTTCTGCCGGACGAGGGACGAGGTCGACCAGCTCACCGAGACCCTCAACGGTCGCGGCTACCGGGCCGAGGCGTTGCACGGCGGCATGGGCCAGGAGCAGCGCGACCGCGTGATGGGCAGGCTGCGGGCGGGCACCGCCGACCTGTTGGTCGCCACCGACGTCGCCGCGCGCGGCCTCGACGTCGGGCAGCTGACGCACGTCGTCAACTACGACGTCCCGTCGGCGCCCGACGCCTACGTGCACCGGATCGGCCGGGTCGGGCGCGCCGGCCGCGAGGGCGTGGCCGTCACGCTCGCCGAACCCCGCGAGCACCGGATGCTCAAGACCATCGAGCGGGTGACCCGCCAGCGGATTCCCGTCGAGAGGGTGCCCACAGTCGCCGACCTGCGTGCCCGCCGCCTCGACCTGACGTCGGCGGCGCTGCGGGAGAGCCTGCTCGAGGACGACCTCGACAGCTTCCGGGTCGTCGTCGAGACGCTGACCGACGAGTTCGACCTCATGGAGGTGGCGCTGGCCGCGGTCAAGCTCGCCCACGAGTCGGGGGGCGGGGCGGCCGACGAGGAAGAGGACATCCCCGAGGTCGCTGTGGGCGAGGATCGGTCGCGGGTCCCACGTGAGCGTGGTGGGGGTCTGCGCGAGGGCAGCGCGGGGCCACCGCGACGCCGTGGCGGGCCGCCCGCGGGTGGCATGACGCGGATCTTCGTGGGCGCAGGCCGCAACGCGGGCATGCGGCCGCAGGATCTCGTCGGCGCGATCGCGGGTGAGTCGAGCCTCGCCGGCCGGGACATCGGGGCGATCGAGATCGCCGAGCGCTTCTCGCTGGTCGAGGTGCCCGACGGCGCCGTCGACGAGGTCATCCGATCGCTGCGCCGTACGACGATCAAGGGCCGCAAGCCGACCGTGCGGCGCGAGCGTGAGCCCCGCCCCTGACCCCGCTGCCAGACCGGACAGGTCCACCCCGACACGCGTGCTTGTCGGGTCAGGGCCGTCCGGTCTGCGGGGTGGGTTGGGTGTTCGGGCACGCCTGGACCACCGCGCGTACGGTCGCCGTCACCGCGGCCACCTTGTTCCGTTGGGCATCGGCGTCGCGGCGGACGAGCACGACATCGCGCCGGAGCTGCTGCGCCAACTCGACCACGCGCAGCGGCAGGCCCGGCACGAGGCCGAGCATCATCGGGGTCGCGGGAGCGAGTCCGGCACCTCGAGACGCCAGGGTCAGCGTGGCCACGATGTCCAGCAGCTCGTGCGCCGCGCGCGGCTCGAAGCCCGCCAGGCGACAGGCGCTCCGGATCGCCTCGCCGTAGTGCGTGCCCGCCGGCGGCAGCACCCAGTCGGCGTCGGCGAAGTCGGCCAGCTCGGCGAGGGCTCCGGGGTCGCGGTCGGCGCCGTCGGCCGTGACGAGCCCGGAGCGTTCCGTCCGGAGCAGGACGAGCTGTACGTCGCCACTGCGCGGGATGGGGGCGCTGGAGTAGTCGAGGCCGAAGGCCACGTCGACGTCACCTCGACGGACCGCGCCGGCTGCGTCGTCGACGTCGAGCTCGCGGCTGGTGAGCCGGAACGCGGGGTGGCGCTCCTCGACCGCCTCGAGCACCGCCGGGAGGAGTGCGGCGGCAGTGCCGCCGAATCTGCCCAGGTGGAGCCGACCGGCGACCTCCGCGTCCGCGCCACGGACCGACTGGAGCGCCTCCTCCTCGGCGGCCACGAGGCGTCCCGCCCGGTCGGCCAGGGTCCGGCCGGCGTCGGTGAGCAGCACCCGCCGGCCGGCCCGCACGACCAGGCGAACGCCCACCGCCCGCTCGAGCGCAGCGACCTGCTGGGAGATCGCGCCTGGGGTGAAGCCGGTGGCGTCGGCGACCGTCGCCATGGTGCCCCGGCGGGCGAGCTCGTGGAGCGTGCGGACGGGGTGCGGAGCAGCTCATTCATGTAGCAATGCTGAACAGTGAGCATGACTAACCATCGCTGGTGCTGACGGCGTCCGGGCCCGAGTCTGGGGACGTGCTCACCCGACCCGACGTCCGTCCCCCCGTGACGTCCCGTCCCCCGGCGTCCAGCAGGGCGGAGCGCCCGGCCGCCAGGCCCGACCGATCCAGGCCCGACGGGTCGAGGCGCGGGGTGACCGCTGCCCTCGTCGCCGCGGCGCTGTTCGGTACGGCCGGCACCGTGCAGGCCCTCGGCCCGGCGGGGACGACGCCGACAGGCGTCGGCGCCGTGCGGCTGCTGCTGGGCGGTCTGGTGCTCGCAGCGCTGGTCCAGGCGTCCGGGGGCTGGTCCGGAATCGGATTGCGGGTCTGGCGGCGGCCCGTCGTCCTCGCGGGGCCGCCTGCGTCGCGC
>Ga0268386_10001276_pt1 | contig 17229 bp, 12 predicted proteins | sample RVTome_15_FD_200260 | JGI IMG/M metagenome (GOLD analysis project Ga0268386, IMG submission 200260) | Soil microbial communities from uranium-contaminated site in the Upper Colorado River Basin, Wyoming, United States - RVT150D86... ...
CGGGCGATATAGTTTCCGGTCTGGGGGCCGGTCTCCACCTGGTACCAGCTATAACGGAAATGTCCCGGCTTGTCCGCGATCCAATGATGATACTCCGTGATTGCCGCCTCCAGCGCGGGCCCTTGCCCCGGCATCGGCGTGATCATGACCAGTTCGGCAACGCCGTCGTTTTCTTCGTCCTGCGCCTGCACGGGCAGCGCCCAGCATATGGCGGCCAGCGCGAAGACGAACCACGTCAGAATTCGCTTATGCATTTGATTCTCCCTCGATGTCGTTTTGAGTTTCCTGGCCTCATACCTGCTCAGAGGCACTGATCCAGGCTGCACCATCAGTATAGTCCGATTGCCGGATTTTTCAGGTAGGGTATGCCGATCATGCTCGGGAGGCCTTTATGAACGACCCATCGGGCCGCTACAAGCTGCATGGCGATTTTAGGTCCGGCAACTGTTACAAGGCGGCGCAGATGCTGCACCTGGTCGGCAAGCAGTTCGACTGGGCCGAGACCGACATCATGGCGCGCGCCACGCGCACAGACGAATTCCTGGCCATGAATCCCAACGGAAAGGTGCCGGTGCTGCAGTTACCCGATGGCCGCGTGTTGAGCGAGTCCAATGCCATCCTGCTCCATCTCGCGGAGGGCACCCGCTGGCTGCCCGATGACGCTTATGAGCGTGCGCTGGTCTACCAGTGGCTGTTCTTCGAGCAGTATAGCCACGAGCCTTACATCGCCGTGGTGCGTTTCATCGTGAGTTATGCGAAGTCGGCTGGTGAACAGCCGGAAAGGGTCGAAGAGCTGCGCATGAAGGGATACGCCGCGCTGGACGTGATGGAAAAAAGGCTCGAGCGGCTGCCATTCCTGGCCGGCGACGCTTTTACCATCGCCGACATCGCGCTCTACGCCTATACCCACGTAGCGCATGAAGGCGGCTTTGACATCGAGCCCTATCCCGCCGTGCGCGGCTGGCTCGACCGGGTTGGCGAACAGCCCGGGATGCTGCCGATGCGTGAGGCCTGCGCATGAGCGGCGAACTCGTCATCGAGGGAGGCTGCCATTGCCGCAAGTTGCGTTACAAACTTGGCTGGCCGGTTTCCTCGAGCGGGGACGAGAAGGTCAAAATTCCGGCGAGAAGGTGCTCATGCTCGTTCTGCACGCGGATCGACGGGGTGTGGACTTCGCACCCCGAAGCAAGCCTGGCGATTTCGGAGTCTGGTGATTTTCCAGCCACGAAATATCGATTTGCCACCGGGACGGCGGACTTCCTTTTCTGCAGCCAGTGCGGCATCACGCCGGTCGCCGTCTGCGAGATCGAAGGGCGAGAAATCGCGGTGGTCAATGTCAATACCTTCGATGAGGACAGCGGCGACTTCACCCTGGACTGCGCCGATGCGAATTTCGACGGGGAATCACTGGATGACCGGCTGGGCCGCCGTCAAGCCCTCTGGATCGGCCGGATTTCCTGGCTAGCCGCCTGATCTCACGCTTCTTCCGGACTCGGATCGATATAAACCTCGTCGCTGGTCTCGAATTTGACCCCCGCATCGGGGTCGTTGAAGACGTCCAGGTCGATCGCGTCCTCGCTGACCGCGACAATGGTGGTCACCGCAGCATCTCCGGTGATGTTCACCGCAGTTCGTGTCATGTCCAGCAGGCGGTCCACCCCCAGGATCAGCGCGATGCCCTCCTCGGGCAGCCCGACCTGCGCCAACACGCCGGCCAGCACCACCAGGCCGACCGACGGCACACCGGCCGTGCCGATCGAAGCCATGATCACCATCACCACCACCATCATGTATTGCGCGATGGTTAACTCGATGCCGTAGTACTGCGCGATGAAGCCGGTGGCGATGCCCTGCATGATCGCAGTGCCGTCCATGTTGACGGTGGCGCCCAGGGGGATCGTGAACGAAGAGATCCGGTTGCTCACGCCCAGGCGCTCCTGGACGCTCTCCAGGGTGACCGGGATGGTGGCATTACTGGAAGCCGTGGAAAAAGCGAACATCATGGCCGCGCGCATTTTCCAAAGGAAGGTGCGCGGATTGAGCCGGGCCAGCGTGAGCAACAGCGTTGGATAGACCACCAGGGCGTGCAGGAACAGCACCGCGAAGACCAGGACGATATAACGACCCACGGCAAGAAAATCGGCGGTGTTGCTGGTAGCCGCAAGATTGGCGATCAGCGCAAAAACGCCGAAGGGTGCGACCTTCATCACGATGGTCACCAGCTTCATGATGATGGCGTTGATATCGTTGAACCACTCTGCCACCCGTTTACCCGTCCTGCCGCTGAGCGTGATGGCGATCCCCAGCAGGACCGAGAAGATGATGATGGGCAGCATGTCGGCATTGGCCATGGCGTCCACCGGGTTGGTGGGCACCATGTCGATCAGGACCTGCGTGAAGGGCTTGCCCTCGGCGATTTCTGTGCGTTCGAGCGGGGAGGGGCTGGCGCCGACGCCGGGCTGGAAGATCTTGGCGGCCGTCAGTGCCAGCGTGACCGCGATGCCGGTGGTGATGAGGTATAGGCCGAGGGCCTTGCCGCCGACCCGCCCCAACACTTTGGGATCGGACAGGGCGCTCGAACCACAGACGATGGAGACGAACACCAGCGGCACGACCAGCATCTTGAGCAGGGAAATGAAGATCGAGCCGACGACGTGCAACACGCCGTCGATCAGCCACAGCTGCGACCACTGCGGTGGGCCGAAGTAATTGAGCAACAGGCCCGTAATCGCGCCCAGGATCATTCCGACGAAGATCCGTGTGCTGAGGTTCATGGGTGCTCCTGGTTTGTGGCGGAGGTACAAGCGGTGACCGTGGTTGAGCTAGAATCTAACGCTTTCGCGCGCCGCTTGGCAAACCGGGATGACCGAGACCGTAGACAAAAGAAGCCACTTCATCCGAAACATCGTGATCGCGGACCTCGAATCCGGGAAACACGACGGCGTGCGCACGCGCTTTCCCCCCGAGCCCAACGGCCATCTGCACATTGGCCACGCCAAGTCCATCTGCCTCAATTTCGGCATTGCCGGTGAATTCGGTGGCAGCACCAACCTGCGTTTCGACGACACCAATCCCCTGAAGGAAAGCGAGGATTTCGCCCAGGCCATCATGGAGGACGTGCGCTGGCTGGGCTTCGACTGGGACGAGTTGCGCCATGCGTCCGATTATTTCGACCAGCTCTACGAATACGCCGTCCAGTTGGTGCGCGAAGGCAAAGCCTACGTGGACGATCTCGATGCCGAGCAGATGCGCGAGTTTCGCGGCACCCTTACCGAGCCAGGCAGGGAAAGCCCCAGGCGCGACCGTCCGGTGGAAGAAAACCTCGACCTGCTGGCGCGCATGAGGGCGGGCGAGTTCGAGGACGGGGCGATGGTCCTGCGCGCCAGGATTGACATGGCGGCGCCCAACATCAACCTGCGTGATCCCGTGATCTACCGGATCCGCAACGCCGCGCACCATCGCACCGGCGACCAGTGGCATATCTACCCGATGTACGATTGGGCGCATGGCATTTCCGACGCCCTTGAGGGCATCACCCACTCGCTGTGCACCTTGGAATTCGAGGACCACCGCCCGCTGTACGACTGGTTCCTGGAGCAGATTCCGTCTCTTTGCCACCCGCAGCAGATCGAGTTCGCGCGCGGCAACCTCGATTACACGGTGATGAGCAAGCGTCGCCTGCTGCAGCTGGTGGAAGAGGGCCACGTCAATGGCTGGGACGACCCCCGCATGCCGACGATTGCCGGCATGCGCCGGCGCGGCTACACGCCCGGGTCCATCCGAGCCTTCTGGGACGAAGCCGGCGTCGCCAAGGCGGACAGCATCCTGCCCATGGGCGTGCTGGAGAACGCACTGCGTAACGACCTCAATGAGCGCGCGCCGCGGGTGATGGCCGTGCTGAATCCGCTCAAGGTCGTGCTGAGCAATTACGCTGAGGATAAAACCGAGTGGCTCGAGGCGCCTCTTCACCCGCAAAAACCGGAAATGGGGATTCGCAAGGTGCCGCTCAGCCGCGAGATCTGGGTCGAGCGGGACGATTTCATGGAAGACCCACCCAAGAAATTTTTCCGTCTGCAGCCTGGCGGCGAAGTGCGCCTGCGCAACGCCTTCATCATCCGCTGCGACCAGGTGATCAAGGAAGATGACGGCCAAGTCGTCGAACTGCGTTGCAGCTTCGACCCGGAAAGCCGCAGCGGCCTGCCGGGCGCGCAACGCAAGGTGAAAGGCACCATCCACTGGGTGTCGGCGCCGCACGGCGTCAAGGCCGAGGTGCGCCTCTACGACAGGCTGTTCAATGTCGCCAACCCGCTGTCGGACAAGTCGAAAAACTTCCTCGACCACCTCAATCCCGAGGCACTGAGCGTGATCTCGGATGCGGTCGTCGAGCCGATGGTGGCCGAGGGTGCAGCGGGCGATTTCTATCAGTTCGAGCGCACCGGCTATTTCATCCACGACAGCGAGGACTCGAAGCCGGGCGCGCCCGTCCTCAACCGCTCGGTCACCTTGCGCGATACCTGGGCCAAGCTGGAAAAGCAACTCCAGTCCTGATGTTGCCGCTCGAGACGCCCGCCGAGAACATCTGCATCGTCAAACTCTCCGCGCTGGGGGACGTCACCCACGCGGTTCCCGTGCTGCGCGCCATACAGCGTGAGTGGCCGCAAAGCCGCGTGACCTGGATCTGCGCGCGACTGGAGCACCGGCTCCTCCAACGAATGGAGCGCGTGCGCTTCGTGGTGGTGGACAAGAAAGCCGGACCCAGCGGCTACCTGCAATTGAGGCGTGAACTCGCGGGTGAGCGTTTCGACGTCATGCTGCAGATGCAGACCTCATCGCGCGCCAACCTGACAGGCGCGCTTGTTTCGGCCGACATCAAACTGGGCTGGGACGAGGCGCGGGCCCGCGAGTTTCACCGATTCTTCATGACCCACTCGATACCGGCCGCGCCATTCGAGCACCAGGTACAGGCCCACCTCTCCTTCGCCCGCACGCTGGGCCTGCAAGCGGCGGAGCCGGTGTGGAACTTCCCGGTGGGCGAGAAAGAGGCGCAATTCGCCGCTACCATAATGCCCGAGGGACAGCGCGCCCTCCTTCTGTCACCCTGTTCCAGTCATCCCGCGCGGAGCTGGCGGGCGGAGCGTTATGCGGCCGTTGCGGACTACGCCATCGACGAACTCGGTATGAGCGTGGTGCTTTCGGGCGGGCCCTCCCGAGCGGAGCTCGCCGTAGGCGAGGCCATCGAAGCCGCAATGAGAAACCCGCCGAAAAACCTGATCGGCAAGGACACCCTGCAGGAGTTGCTGGCGCTGGTGCAGCGCGCTGATATCGTCCTCAGCCCGGATTCGGGCCCGGCCCACCTCGCCAACGCCATGGGCACCCCGGTGGTGGCGCTCCACGCCAGCACCTGGTCGCGTCGCAGCGGGCCCTATCATTCGCTCCACCTGTGCGTCGACAAGTTTGCCGAGGCAGCGCAGCGCTTTCGCAGCAAGCAGCCGGAACAGTTGCGTTGGGGCACACGCATCGAGGATCCGGGCGTGATGGACCTGATCGAGATCGACGATGTGATCGAGCGCCTGGATGCCGCCTTCGGGCAGGTCGAGGCATCGCCAGCGTAAGCCGCCGAACGACCCCGCCGTTCACGTGACTTTGGGCACCCCGGATAGCCCGCCATTTTTGGTAAACTCCGAAGTGGTCATTTGGTCACTGGGAGAATCGAAATGGGCTGGGTCGTCTTCGCCATCATCGTTGCGCTCGTTCTCTTCGGCATCTCGATATACAACCGCCTGGTTGCCGGCAGAAACCGTTACAAGAACGCCTTCGCGCAGATCGACGTCCAACTGACGCGCCGTTACGACCTGATCCCCAACCTGGTCGAGGTCGCCAAGCGGTACATGGCCCATGAGCGCGATACGCTCGAAGCCGTGATCAAGGCGAGAAACGCGGCGGTCAGCGGCCTCAAGGATGCCGCCGCCGACCCCACCGATCCGGACGCGATGAAGCGCCTCGCCAACGCCGAGCAGGGGCTGAGCGGTGCGCTGGGCCGCCTGTTCGCGCTGGCCGAGGCCTACCCCGACCTCAAGGCCAACGAGAACATGATGCAGCTCTCCGAGGAGCTCACGACCACCGAGAACAAGGTGGCCTTCGCGCGCCAGGCGTACAACGATTCGGTAATGGACTACAACACCCTGCGCGAATCCTTCCCGAACAACTTCTTCGCGGGCTGGTTCAGTTTCCGCGCGGCGGAGCTGCTGGACATCGAGGACGAGGCCAAGCGCGAGGTTCCGAAAGTTACGTTTTGAGACACTGTAGGAGCAGCGGCGCCCTCGTCGCGGCTGAAGCCGCTCCTACAAAGAATACGCGGCGCTACGTTGAGCTTGTAGGAGCGGCGCCCCCGCCGCGACCGTCGCGGCTAAAGCCGCCTGTGCCAATCAAAGTGGCGGCGCATCAGCGCAGAGGTAGGCACCACGGATGAATTTTTTTGAGTACCAGGATAAGGCAAGGCGCTCCACGCGCTGGCTGATCCTGGTGTTCATCCTGGCCGTCATCGCCATCGTCGCGGTCATCGACCTGGCGCTTCTGACCGTGTTCGGCCTCGGTAACGTCGATTTTCAACAGGTCGGTTTCATGGGCGCCGTCACGGCGCCCGCCAACCTTCCCTTGCTCGCCGGCGGTGCCATTGCGACCACCTCCGTGATCGGGCTCGCCAGCCTGTTCAAGACAATGGCACTGCGGGGCGGCGGTGGGCAGGTCGCGCGAGACCTGGGCGGAACCCTGGTGGACGCCGATACGCGCGACGTGCGCCGCCGGCGACTGCGCAACGTCGTCGAGGAGATTGCACTGGCCTCCGGCGTGCCGGTGCCGGAGATTTACGTGCTCGAGGAAGAATCGGGCATCAACGCCTTCGCCGCGGGCTACACCCCGGCCGACGCTGCAATCGCGGTCACCCGCGGCACACTGGAGACGCTCAAACGCGACGAGCTGCAAGGGGTGATCGCGCACGAATTCAGCCACGTTCTTAACGGCGACATGCGAATCAACATCCGTCTGATGGGCGCCCTGTTCGGTATTCTACTGCTGGCCCTGATCGGCCGCCGCGTGCTGATTCACTCGCGCTTCGCCGGCGGCCGCGGTAAGGACGGCGCCCCACTCATCCTGATTGCATTGGCCGTCACGGCGGTCGGTTACGTCGGGCTGTTCTTCGGCCGCTGGATCAAGGCGGCCCTCTCCCGTCAGCGTGAGTACCTGGCCGATGCCTCGGCGGTGCAGTTCACCCGAGATCCCAACGGCATCGGCGGGGCCCTGAAGAAAATCGCCGTATACAGTGACGGCTCCTACCTGCGGGCCGACACCGAGGAAGTCAGCCACATGCTGTTCGGCAACGGCCGCAAGGCGTTGATGTTCGCCACGCATCCGCCGATTCTCGACCGCATCCGCCGCATCGAGCCCGGCTTCCAGCAGGAGGAACTTGAGGTCCTGGCGGCGCGCATCATTCGCGATCGGGTGCGCGAGGAGGAAGAAGCCGCCAGGCAAGCAGAGGCCGCGCCGTCAGGACGTGGAGCGCTCGATGCCGGGGGGATACTGCAGGGAATCGGCCATCCTCAGTTCGAGCGAATCCTGATGGCGGCGGCGCTTGCGGCAGGACTCTCGGAGAACGTACGCCAGGCCGCCCACTCAACCGAGTGGGCCCCCGAGGTCATTTTCTACACCCTGCTCGACGACGACCGGGCGATCCGCGAAGAACAGCTGCTCGCCATCGCGCGCCAAATGGGCTCCGAGAGCGAGTCGCAGGTAAGGGCCTTGTTGTCGGCCTCCGGGCCCGTCAAGGCCGAGCACCGACTGCCGGTTGTGGAGATGGCGTTCCCGGCCCTCAAGCGGCGCCCGCCGGATTTCATCGAAAAGGTATTGCGCACGGTGGAGGCGCTCGCCATGGCCGACGAGCAGGTCGATGTGTTCGAATTCCTGATCGCCAGGATGATCAAGCGAGACCTGTGGGAGGCATCGAATCCCCACTCGGCCAGAAGTTCAGGTAGCCGGACGCTGGAAGACTTGCGGACCGAGGCCGGTACCGTGCTGGCGATCCTGGCCCGGCACGGCCATGATCGGCCACAGGATGCGCTGGCGGCTTACCGTGCCGGCATGGAGATGGTGGGCGGGGAGCAGCCCGAACTCGAACAAGCGGTGCCGGCCGACTGGGCCGCTGCCCTGGACGCGGCGTTGCCGAAGCTGGATCAATTGAGGCCGAAGGACAAACAGCGGCTGGTAGAGGCCCTGATCGCCGTGGCGCTGCACGACCAGGAGTTCAGGGCCACCGAGCTGGAGCTACTGCGGGTGGTTTGTGAGCTGATTCACGTGCCGCTTCCCATGCTGACCGGGTCGGCGTAATTCGTCGCGGCGGGGGCGCCGCTCCTACAAGTTCTTTGAGGCGCTTCCCGAGCCTTGTAGAAGCGGCGCCTCGCCGCGACCCTCACCGCGGCTCAGGCGAATTCGGAGGCGAATTTTTCGGCGATCATGATGGTGGGCGCGTTGGTATTGCCCGACACCAGGGCCGGCATCACCGAAGCGTCCACCACGCAGAGGTTGCCGATTCCGTGCACTCGCAAGTCCGGCCCGACCACCGCCATGTCATCGTCGCCCATCCGGCAGGTTCCTGCCGGGTGATAGATCGTCTCCGCCTTGCGGCGAATAAATGCCATGACGTCCTCGTCGCTGACCACATCGGCGCCGGGCAGTATCTCGTCCCCGCGGTAGGGCGAGAAAACCGGCTGCGAGAAGATCGACCGCGCCACCCGCACGCATTCGAGCATCATTTTCCGGTCGTACTCCTCGCTGAGGTAGTCCGGCTGGATGGCCGGCGGCGCGAGCGGATCGGTGCTGTGCAGGCGTATGGTGCCGCGGCTTTCCGGCCTCAGGGCACAGCTGTGCAGGGTCATGCCGTGCCCGCCGAGCTTGCCGCGGCCGTGGTCGTCGAGCAGCGCCGGCACGAAATGGAGCTGGATATCGGGCCGGTCGTCGCTCGCCAGCGGACTCACGACAAAACCGCCGGCTTCGGCGACATTGGAGGCGCCTGGACCCTTGCGGGTCAACAGGTAGCGCAGCCCCACCATGAATTCGTTCAAGTGGTCGTAGGTCACCGGTATTCGGCTCTCGACCAGGGTGCAGATGTCGAGGTGGTCCTGCAGGTTCGATCCCACACCCGGCAGGTCCAAGATTACCTCGATACCGAGGCTGCGCAGGTGATCGGCCGGGCCGATCCCCGACAGCATCAACAACTGGGGAGAGTTGATCGTGCCGCCGCTGAGGATCACGCGCCCCCCGTGCACCTCCTCTTCGGCGCCGTTGCGGATCAGCCGCACGCCCCGGGCCATGCCGCCGGAGATCAGGACCTTCGCCGCCATGGCACCTGTGCGGACCGTCAGGTTGGAGCGCGAACGCGCGGGTGCGAGATAGGCGGTTGCCGCGCTGGCCCGCCGCCCGTCGCGCTGGGTGACCTGGTAGTAGTCGAAGCCGCGCTGGCGCGGGCCGTTGAAGTCTTCCGTGCGCGGATAGCCGGCCTCTTCGGCAGCCTCGAGGAACACCGCGCTCAATGGGTTTCGGTGCCTCAGGGAGGACACCGCCAGCGGCCCGCCCTCGCCGTGGAATTCGGATGCACCGCCCTCGTAGTCCTCGGACTTCTTGAAGTAGGGCAAAACATCATCCCAGCCCCAGCCGGGGGCGCCGTTCGCCGCCCACTGCTGGTAATCGACGCGGTGGCCCCGGCTGTAGCACATGGCGTTGATGGCGCTGGAGCCGCCCAGTACGCGACCGCGAGGCCAGTAGAGCTGCCGCCCGTCGAGGTGCGCCTGTGGCTCGGTGCGATAGCCCCAGTTGAGTTCCGTGTTACGGATCAGGCGGGTGAAGCCCGCCGGCATGTGTATGAAGGGGTGCCTGTCCTCGCCCCCCGCTTCGATCAGCAGCACGTTGTGGTCGGGATTCTCGCTGAGCCGGGCGGCTAATACGCAGCCTGCCGACCCCGCGCCGATGATGATGCTGTGGTATTCCATACGAGTCCGTATTGCAGGGCATGCGAATCATACCCGACGGCACTGGATGCGCAAGGATTCGTCCCCATACACGATGGAAACTTTAGATTTTGCGACTGTCTATCACCAGTGGCTGCCGTCGCCGGGTAAAATGGCGTGACGGCCCCTACCGAGACGATTCCGTGACCCTGACCCGCATTTCCCTGTCCAATCCCGTCGCCGTCGTGGTCGGCTGCATCCTGGTGGCCATTTTCGGCACCATCAGCCTCACCCGGCTGCCGATCCAGATGACCCCGGACCTGGAACGGCCGGAGATCGAAATATCCACGTCCTGGCGGGCTTCGGCCCCCACCGAGATCGAGTCCGAGATACTGGAGCCGCAGGAGGACGTCCTGCGCGCCATTCCCGGCATGGTCCGGATGACGTCGAACGCCAGTTACGGGCGAGGCAGCATCGGCCTCGAATTCGAGGTCGGAGCCGACATCGACCGCTCGCTGATCGAGGTCCTCAACGCCCTCAACCAGGTGCCGCGTTATCCCGTCGACGCCGACGAGCCGCTCATCCGGGTGGGTGGCAACCGTTTCGAGAAGGTCATCGCCTGGTTCGCCATCAGGACCGTCGAGGGCAACACGCGTGCGATCGAAAGCTACCAGGACTTTGTCGAGGACGAGATCGTCACCCGTTTCGACCGCATTCCGGGCGTGTCGCAGACTGGCTCCTTCGGCGGCCGCGGGCACGAAGTCCGCATCACCTTCGACCCGTTCAAGGCCGCCAATATCGGCCTCGACCTGACTCAGATCAGCGCGGAATTGGGGGCCAACGCCGACGTCTCGGCCGGCACCAGCGAGGTGGGCAAGCGTCAGTACACGCTACGCTTTTCCGGCAAGTACGATATCGAAAACCTGGGCGACCTGGTGCTGGCCTGGCGCCAGGGCCGTCCGGTACTGCTGCGCGACGTCGCCACCGTCGATCTGGTGATGCAGGATGTGACTTCGGTGCTGCACCAGTCCGGGCGGCCCTCGCTGGCGATCAACGTCGTTCCCGAGCCGGGCGTCAACGTCCTCGAAGTGATGGCCGACATCAAGGCCACGGTGGCGGATCTGCAGGCCAACGAGTTGGCCCGCGCCGGCCTCGAGATTTCGCAGAGCTACGACGAGACCGTCTACATCAACTCGTCTATTTCGATGGTCCGAAACAACCTCCTGCTCGGCATGACGCTCGCGATCGTCGTGCTTTGGTGGTTTTTGAGACGCTTTCGCGCCACCTTGATTGTGGCGCTCGCCATTCCCCTGTGCCTGCTCAGCGCCTTCATGGTCCTGAATGCCACCGGCCGGACACTCAACATCGTGTCGCTGGCGGGTCTGGCCTTCGCGGTGGGTATGGTGCTGGACGGCGCTATCGTAGTGCTGGAGAACATTTTCCGCCAGCGTGAGCAGGGCCTGCGCGGCGACGCGGCGTCCCTCAAGGGCACCACCCAGGTGTGGGGCGCGCTGCTGGCGTCGACCGCCACCACGGTGGCGATTTTCATGCCCGTAATCTTCCTGCAGGACGAAGTTGGACAGTTGTTTGGCGATTTGGCCATCACGATTTCGGCCGGCGTGGTCGCCTCCCTGCTGGTCGCGGTCACTGTGCTGCCGACCGCCGCTTCCAACTGGATCCGGCGCGAGGGCATCGAGGACCTGCACAAGGGCTGGTGGCGGTGGGCGACGGATCACATCATGAACTGGACCGATACGCCGCGTAAACGCTGGTCGTGGATCGCCGGGCTGACGTCCGTGCCCATGCTGGTGGCGATACTGTTGCTGCCGCCGGCGGACTACCTGCCGGAAGGCAAGCGCAACATGACGTTCGGCTTCGTGCTGGCGCCCCCGGGCATGGGGATCCACACCCTCGAGACCGAATTCCTGAATGAAATCGACCGCCGAATGGCGCCATACCTCACGGGTGAGAAACAACCGCAGGTGCGCAACTATTTCCTCGGCGCCGCCCAGCGTTGGGGCGTATTTTTCGGTGCCTTTGCGGAAAACCCAAACGAGATGGACGAGCTCATCCCAATCTTCAACCAGGAGATCCTCAACGGCTTTCCGGACGCCTTCGCATTCGCCGGTCGCAGGCCGATCTTCTCCGGCGGCCGCGGCGGCCGGCAGATCAACATCGACCTTTCCGCCGACGATTTCGAATCGCTGCTGGCCGCCGGGCGCGCGGGTTTCAGTGCCGTGATGCAGGCCCTGCCGGAGGCGCGGGTGCAGCCCACGCCGGGCCTCGAACTCGCCGAACCCGAACTGCGCCTCATCCCCGACGACCGCCGAATTGCCGAGGTGGGCTGGAACCGCACGCGGGTGGCGACGGTGGTGCGCGCAATGGGCGACGGGGCCTTCATCGGCGAGTACTTCGACGGGCGGCGGCGCTACGACATCGTGCTGCGCGCGGAGAATTGGTATTCGCCGGAGGAGCTCATCGCCCTGCCGGTTGCAACCGCGACCGGCGAAGTGCTGGCGATCAGCGAACTTGCCAGACTCCAGCGAACCGCCGGGCCCTCGAGCATCCAGCGAGTCGATCGCCAGCGAACCTTGTCGTTGCAGGTGACGCCGCCGCCGACGATGGCCCTGGAAGAAGCCCTGGCCGTGATCGAGAACGAGGTTGCGCCGGCGATCCTTGCGAATCTCCCCGATGACGGCACGATTACCTACCGCGGGACGGCAGAAGCGCTCACCGAGGCGCTCACCAGCCTGTCCGGCAGTTTCCTGCTGGCGGTCGTGATCCTGTACCTGCTGATCTCGGCGCTGTTCCGGTCGTTCAAGGATTCACTGCTTGTGGTACTCACCATCCCCATGGCCACGGTCGGTGGCGTGATTGCCCTGCGCGTCATGGACGTCGCCCTGTTTGCAACCGGCGGTCAACAGATGGATCTGTTGACCATGATCGGCTTCGTCATCCTCTTGGGTTTGGTGGTCAACAACGCCATCTTGCTGGTGTACCGGGCGCGGGACGGCGAGCGCGAAGGCCTGTCCCGCAAGGATGCCGTGGAAAGTGCCGTTCGCCTCCGGCTGCGGCCGATCCTGATGAGCACCATGACCAGCATCTTTGGCATGCTTCCCCTGATGCTGATGCCGGGCTCGGGCACCGAACTTTACCGCGGCCTGGCGACCGTAATCGTCGGGGGCATGCTGGTCAGTACGCTGTTCACGCTGCTGCTGCTGCCCAGCCTGTTGCGGGTGAACGAGGACGCCGTGGAAGGCGTCGAGGAACCCGGCAGCCTGCCTGCAAGGGCCTGAGGAACGGAACGAGACATGATCATCAACTGGTTGATTCGAACACTGATCCTGGCGGCCTTCCTCACCGGAAGCGCATGGGGCCAGGACGGGCAAGCCGCCCTGGTGAGGGTGGCCGAGGCCGCGATCAAGCGCATCGCGCCGGTTACGCTGGTTCCGGGCACGGTGATCAGCCGCAACGACGCGCGCCTGGCAGCCGAGGTCGAGGGCCAGCTGATCGAGGTGGCGGAAGTCGGCGACATCTTCGAGAGGGGCGAGGCGGTGGCCCGCATCGACGATACCCGCCTGAAACTCCTTAAGCAGGAGCTGAGTGCCGAGATCGCCAGGGCCGAAGCCCGGGTTCGGTTCCTGGAGGGCGAGGAAAGGCGCTTCGCCAAGCTCGAGGAATCCAACCTGGCCGCCGTCACCCAGCTCGAGGCCACGCGGTCCGAACGAGACATGGCGCTGGGTGATCTGGACGTGGCGCGTTCACGGTTGGCCCAGAACGCGGACGCCCTTGCGCGCACGGAGATCAAGGCTCCGTATTCCGGCATGGTGGTCGAACGCATCAAGATGCCGGGCGAGCGCGTCGCTGAAGGCGACGACGTGGTGCGCCTGGTGGACCATCAAAGCGTCGAGGTGGTCGCGCGAGCCCCGCTGGACTACTTCGGGTACGCAAGGCCGGGCCAGTTGCTGGAGGTGCGCGCCGGCGAACGGACCGCCCTGGCGGAGGTTCGCACCGTGGTGGCGGTCGGCGATGAGAACACCCATCAGTTCGAGCTGAGGCTGGACCTCGACAGCCAGCTGTTTCCCGTGGGGCAGACGCTGCGCGTCGCCGTGCCCTACGATGAACATCGTGACGTCCTCACCGTGCCGCGCGATGCTTTGGTGCTGCGCCCGGACGGGCAGAGCGTGTTCGTCGTGGACGGCGGCAATCTGGCCAAGCAGGTCGCCGTGACGACCGGGGTCGGCGCCGGCGAGGACATCGAGGTGTTGGGTGAGATTTCGCCCGGCGACAAGGTCGTCATTCGAGGCAACGAGCGACTGCAGCCGGGGCAGTCCGTAACGATCATGGATAGTTGAGTCCCGGCCGCCTTGGCCGCAGACTTCGCGTACACCACCCAATTCCCCGAGGAGCCATCGCATGGCCGAAGCCGCCCGCATGGGCGACAACTTCCTGGAACGCCTGGTCAGGGTGGAACACGGGGAATGGCCCCGGCTGCTGATCGCGTTTGCCTATTTCTTCTTCCTGCTGGGCGGCTATTTTATGCTCCGCCCCATCCGTGGCACGGTCGCCTCCAACAACGCGGACATCCTTCACCTTCTCTATTCCGGCACCTTTCTCGCCATGCTGGCGATCGTGCCGCTGTTCGGCTTCCTCGTCTCGCGCTTCAGGCGCGGGCAGTTCATCCCGGCCAGCTACCTGTTCTTTCTCGGCTGCCTCACGCTATTCATCATCGGTTTCGAGGACGAAGCAACGCCGCAATGGATCCAGCGCAGCTTCTACATCTGGCTAAGCGTATTCAACCTGTTCGTGGTTTCAGTGTTTTGGAGCTTCATGACCGACGTGTTCCGGCCCGCTCAGGCCCAGCGCCTGTTCGGCGTCATCATGGCCGGCGGCAGCCTGGGCTCGATCATCGGCCCGTTGGCCACCTCCAATCTGGTCACGCCCTTCGGGTCCCGCGGCGTGATGATCGTGGCGGGCGGCTGCCTGATGATCGCGACCTTTCTGGCCATCTACCTGGGGCGTTACGAGCGCACCGTCCGGCACGAGGAGCCGGGGGTGATCGGCGGCGGCGTCTGGCAGGGTGCGATCCGCGTATTTCGCTCGAAATACCTGTTGTACGCCTGCCTGCTGATGCTGCTGCACAACCTGGTTTCGACCTTCCTGTTCAACGGCATGGCGGTACTGGTCAGCGACGGCATCGCCGGTTTCGGTGAGCGGACCCGCTTTTTCAGCTTCCTCGACCTCGTCGTGCAGATGCTGGCCTTCACCTTTCAGTTCTTCATCACCTCGCGGCTCATCGCCCGCCTGGGCATGAGCGGCACCCTGGTGCTGATACCGGCGCTGCTGGCGGGCGGTTTCGTGATCCTTGGCAGCGCCATGGGGCTCGTCCTGTTCGCCGCCGTGCAGGTTGCCCAGCGTTCGATGAACTACGGCATCCTCGGTCCTGCCAAGGAGATGCTTTTCACGGTCGTCGACCGCGAACTGCGCTACAAAAGCAAGAATTTCATCGACACCGTGGTCTACCGCGGCAGCGACGTCACCGCGAGCTGGATATTCAAGGGCCTGATGAGCAGCGGGCTCACGGTCGCCCAGGCGACGTGGTTCTATATCCCGTTCATGGGGGTCTGGTGCTGGGGGGCATGGCGCTTGGGCAAGGCTTACCAGGGTTTGCGCGATGTTCAGGAAGTCGGGGAGCGACTGAAGGGGTCAGAGTAAAGTTCCAGCGCAACTGACTCTGGCATTTTACTCTGACCCCAGAACTCTAGTGGCCTGTAACAGCCAATTCGGGAGTTGGATCGCGAAGGGATGGTGGTGACTGGTTGCAGCCTGGAGCGAGGCAGTTCGGAATTGGCTGTTACAGGCCACTAGTACGCGACCGAGAAGCGCTCGCAGACGTGCGCCGCGCTTTCCGCTTCGTCGATCAGGGCGACCGCGAAGTCGGCGCGAGAGATCCGGCTGCGGCCGCGGGCGTCCTCCATTAGTTGGTCGCCGCCAATGCGGTACACCCCGGTGCGCTTGCCGTTGGTGAAGTTTTTCGCCGGCGTTGCGTAGGTCCACCGGACGTCGCTCACCCCGCGCAGGTATTCGAGCGCCAGAACCTGCCCCGCGATCTCCAGTTCCACTTTTTTCGGCAGGAACAGCTTCGGCAGCTTGTCCGCGTATAGCACTCCTGGCCGGACTTCGAGCGAGCCGGAGCCGCCCACATGGATGAGCCGAGGCGCCCCACCACCCATCCCGCGCAGCGCCTCGACGATGTTGCGGGCCGCGATGTACTGCAACGCGCTCCCCTCTGTCTTCGACCTGCCGATGATGCCGCGAACGGAAACGATGACCACGTCCCGGCCGGCTGCGAGTTCCCGGATGCCGTCGACGTCGAGCAGGTCGCCCTTCGCGGCCGTCAGGTTTTCGTGGCGCAACTCGATTTGCGACGGGTCCCGCGACACCGCGGTCACCCGGTGCCCGCGGTCGAGCGCTTCCATGACAGTCCGTGACCCGACCTTGCCGGTCGCGCCGTACACCAGGAGGTCGAGCGGTGCGGGCTCCGCGGCGCTCGCACCGGCGGCGAGGAAGGCGAGCAACAACAGGACAACTGACCAGCGCATACTGAGTGGATTGTCGCCCATCAATACTCAGAAAGTCGCGGGTGGAGCAGCCGAAAGCGGGTGAAAGCGCGGTCCGGCGGCGGTCTCTACGACTTCAACCCGGCAGCCGTAGAGGCGTTCGAGCGCTTCCCGGTCCAGCATTTCGGTGCACGGCCCTGCGTGCCAGTCTCCGTTGCCGAACAGCATGAGGACATGGCTGCAGAATCGTGCAGCCAGGTTGACGTCGTGCAGGGCCGCGAGCGCCGTGCGGCCGTCGTCCACCGCCAGTCCCGAGGCGATCTCCATGATCTGCAGCTGGTGGCGCAGGTCGAGGTGGTTGGTCGGCTCGTCGAGCAGAAGGACCTCGGGGTCTTGAACGAGCAGCGCAGCGAAGGCGAGCCGCCTCGCCTCGCCGCCCGAAAGGCTGGTCACGCCGCGTTCGGCGAAGCCGTCGAGGTCGACCGCCTGCAGCGCCGACTCGGCGCACCGCACGTCATCGGCGCTTTCGCGGTCCCAGCGCTTGAGGTGCGGGTGGCGGCCGGTGAGGGCGATCTGCAGCGCGCTGGAGTCGAACAGGTACACCGTGTGCTGCTGCAGCATGCCCAGCCGCCGGGCGACTTCACGGCGCGTCATCCCGGCCAGCGGGTTCTCGC
>Ga0268386_10001277_pt1 | contig 17217 bp, 15 predicted proteins | sample RVTome_15_FD_200260 | JGI IMG/M metagenome (GOLD analysis project Ga0268386, IMG submission 200260) | Soil microbial communities from uranium-contaminated site in the Upper Colorado River Basin, Wyoming, United States - RVT150D86... ...
GGCTCCTCGGAGGGCTGCTCGCGATGGGGATGGCGCCGTCACTGGCCCCCCTCGCCCGGGATTCCATCGCGGTGCAGATCGCCACGGATCGGCTGCCGGCACCGATGAGCGTCGCCGGGCGGCTCCTCACCCTGATCGACACGACCGACCTGCCGCCGCTCTTCGGCGGGCTCGAGCCGCCGCCGGCCGCGCCGGTCGATCTGCCGCCCGATGCCGAGGCCCAGGCCCTGGCGCGATCGGCGCTCGCGAGCACCGCCCGCATCACCGCCAGCGGCTGCGGCGCGGGGCTGGCGGTCGGCAGCGGGTTCTTCGTCTCGTCGACGCACGCGGTCACCAACGCGCACGTCGTCGCCGGGAGCAGCCAGACGACGGTCACCCTCGGCACCTCGTCGTTCGACGCCGTGGTCGTGGCCTACGACGACGAGGTGGACCTCGCGCTCCTCCACGTGCCGGGAGCCGGGGCGCAGCCACTGCGGCTGGCGTCGACCACGCCGACCCGCGGCACGACCGGGGTGGCGCTCGGCTATCCCGGTGGCGGCGATCTGACGGTGACCGCCGCCGGCGTCACCGCCTCGCACGATATCAGCGGCCCGAATATCTACGGCCAGGGTTCGTACGAGCGCAGCGTCGTGGAGCTGCGGTCCGCGATCCGGCGCGGCAACTCGGGCGGCCCGCTCGTCATCGAGCCGGGGCTGGTCGGAGGCGTCATCTTCGGCGCGTCGCGGATCGACCCGGAGGTCGGCTACGCCATCGGTGCCGACGAGGCGGTCGAGCGGCTCGGCCCGTTCATCGGCTTCACGGCGGCCGTCGACACCGGCGCCTGCCTGTAGGCTGCGCGCATGCCCTGGGGACGTCGCGCCAAGATCGCCTTCATCGGCTCCCACTCGGTCCGCAAGTCGAACGCGGTGCACGCCTTCGCCTCGACGATCGGCCGAGCCGGACGATCGGTGGAGGTCGGGCGCGAGGTCGTCCGTTTCAACCCGCTTGGCCTGAACGAGGGCGCCACCCCGGAGGCCCAGCTGTGGGTGCTCATGGCGCAGGTGCAGCAGGAGCTCGAGCTCGCAGACCGCGCCGAGGTGCTCGTCACCGACCGCTCGGTGGTCGACAACTTCGCGTACTACCTGCGCGTCACCGGCGGCGAGGATCCGTTCGGCGTCGAGCCGCTCATCCGCCGATGGGCCGCCACGTACGACCTGTCCGTGCGCCTGCTCCCCGACGTCGGTCTCCTGGCCGACGGCGTGCGGTCAACCAACGATGCGTTCCGCCACGAGATCGAGGCGATCCTCGACCGCATCCTGCCGATCTACCTTCCGGATGGCCGATGCGTCGAGGTGCCCGCCAGCCACGTCACCGGCGACTTCGACTGGTGGGCGATCGGCGAACGGCTGGCCGGCATCGTCGGTGAGCCGCTCGTCGAGGGACAGTTGAGCGCTCCGCTCGGCTGAGCAACCTGTCGGTGTGCACTGACTGCACATAACGACGAGGCACCCTGCCAGCCTGTGCGCTGAGCGCACGATCAGACCACGCAGCCCCGGCCCACCTGATCGGTCTGTGCAGTGGGCGCACACTTGAGGGACCCAGTCCGTTCAATCCGGGCGCTGCGTCGTAGTTACGTGCACTGAGTGCACCTGGCCGAAGAGCCTGGGGCTCAGGTCGACACGAGGGTGTTCGCGAAGACCTGCCAGGCCAGCGCCGACTTCGCGACGAGGCTGAGTGCCACGTACACGTACTCGCCGAAGAGGTAGCTGCGCCACGGGCCGACGCGGGCGTACTGCAGGACCATGTTGACGGCGAACGAGTTGAAGAACACGAACAGCGACACGAAGATCGCGTAGACGAAAGCGGGCGGCTCGGCCGAGGAGCCCGGGCTCCACAGGTAGATGCCGATGGCGATCCACGGCACGATCCCGGCCAGCGAGCCGAGGATGAACGGCAGCCAGCCCGTCCGCCCGGGGCGCTCGTAGTGCTCCTGGAGCAGGCCGAACAGGATCATCGACGCGTTCACGCCGAACAGCGCCACCAGCGCAGCAACGTCCGCGATGCCGGTGATCATCGCGATGAGCACGATCATCAGCGACGAGCTGATCGAGTACTCGATCCAGCGCGCGTAGCTGCGCCCTTCCAGCAGGTGGCCCCGATACCAGCTCCACGCCGGTCCGGCGATGAGCAGGTGCGCCGCGGCCGACAGGAACAGGAACGCGGCGACCGCCGGGCCGAGCGGCAACGTGAAGAGCTCCTCTGTGGACGCCGGTGAGCCCGGCGGACCCTCCATGAACGCGGCGGTCACCGGCAGCGCGAAGTCGTTCGAGAGGACCACGACCGCGATCCCCTGGACCGCGTGCAGCAGCCCCATCGCCAAGTTGTACAGCCGCAGGCGACCCAGGCCGCGATCCTCGCTCATCGGTGCTCCTTTGTGACGTGACGATGCTCAGCGTCGAGGCGCGCGGGTGTCGCGGCCAGTGCCGAATGCTTCCTTTCTACGAGCGCGGTGGCGCGGGCAGATCACCGGAGGGTTCTCGCGCCCCGCCGCGGGATGGCAGAATGCGCCCGCCGAGCGCTCGCGCGCCGGCCCGAGCCGCCATCGAGGGTCACCGGTGCTGAATCCGCTGCGCGCCCTGTTCGCTGCCCCGTTCCTGCGTCGCGTCGGCTTCCACGCGAAGCGGATCGGTGGCCAGATGGACCGCCACTTCTTCACCTCGCTGCTCACCGCCGTGATCGGCTTCGTGGTGATCGCGGCCGTGGGGGTGACCGCCCTGGAGGAGGACAAGCTCAACCTCGCCGGGTTCGGGAACTCGTTCTACTGGGCCGTCACGACCGTCATCGGCTCCGGCGACGCCAGCTACGTCAGCTCCCCTGGCGGGTACGTCGTCGGCTGGCTGCTGGCGTTCTTCGGCGTCGCCATGGTGGCGGCCATGACCGGCGCGATCGTGGGCTTCGTCATCGACTATCTGCTGAAGGAGGGCCAGGGCATGGGCGCCGCGGGCTACACCGATCACATCGTCGTCTGCGGCTGGAACGAGACGGCCCGCGACCTCATCGAGGAGCTCAAGGGCGACGAGTTCACCACCAAGGTAGTCGTCCTCCACGACGCGGAGCGGAACCCCGCGGGCGACGGCGTGTACTTCGTGCGCGGCGACATCACCAGCACCGACGACCTCGAGCGCTGCGGGATTCGCGAGGCCACGTCCGCGATCGTCTTCCCGGCGAATCGGTCGAACGAGGCCGACATGCGCTCCATCCTGGCGGTCATGGCCATCGAGTCGATCGCGCCGCAGGTGCGCACGGTCGTCGAGGCGAACAATCCGATGCACGTCCCCCACTTCCGACGAGCCGATGCCGACGAGATCCTCGTCACCTCGCTCCTCGCTTCGCGACTCCTGGCCCGCTCCGCGCTCTACCCGGGACTCTCGGAGCTCGTCACCGACATCGTCTCCGGCGGCGAGGGCTCGGAGCTCTACCGCGTGGCACTGCCCGACGATTACATCGGCCTGTCGGTCGACGAGCTGTCGACGCGGCTGCGCGGCGAACATCGCGCCACGCTGCTGGCGGTCACCCGCGATGGCCGCTCGATGACGAACCCGCCGGCCGACTTCCGGCTCCAGCCAGGCGACGACGCGGTGGTCGTGGCCGAGGGGCTCGGCGAGCTGCGGCCGCTCGAGCTGCAGCACGGGTAGGCCGATGGATCTCGGACTGCGCACGCGAACCGCGGTCGTCGGAGGCGCCACGTCCGGCCTGGGCCGGGCATCGGCGGAGGCACTCGCCGCGGAGGGCTGCCGTCTCCTCCTGTGGTCGCGCCGCGACGACGCGCTGGCGGCGGTCGCCCGCGAGCTGCGCGAGGCGTACGGGGTGGAGGCCGATCACGTCGCGGCCGATGCCACCGACGCGTCCGCCGCCGCCATCGTCGCCGAGGCGGCCGAGCGGTTCGGCGCGCCGGACATCCTCGTCTCGAACGCCGGCGGCCCTCCGACGGTGGATCCCACCGCCACCGACCGCGAGGCGTGGGAGCGCGCCTTCCAGCTGCTGGCCGAGACACCGATCGAGCTGGCGACGCGGCTGCTGCCCGGCATGCGCGAGCGCGGCTGGGGCCGGGTGGTGGCGATCCTGTCGAGCGGCATCCGCCAGCCCGTCCCCGAGCTCGTCTACTCCAATGCCGGCCGATCCGCGCTCGCAGCCTGGCTGAAGACCACGGCGCGGACGATCGCCGCCGATGGCGTGACGGTGAACGGCGTCATGCCGGGCCGGATCGCAACCCCGCGCATCCACGAGCTCGATTCGGGACGCGCGGAACGCGAGGGCACGACCGAGGACGCGGTCCGCGCCGGGCACCTCGCCACGATTCCCATCGGTCGGTACGGGGAGCCGGCCGAGCTGGGCGTCCTGGTCGCGTTCCTCGCCTCCGAGCGAGCGTCGTACATCACCGGCCAGCTCATCGCGGTCGATGGCGGCCTGATCGCCGGGTTGTAGGATTCGACGATGGATTCCGAGGTCCTGCGGCGAGCCGCCGAGCTCGCCCTCTCGTTCCGGGAAGGACTGCCCAGCCGGCGGGTGGGAGCCGCCACGACGCACGCGGCCCTGCGCACCGCACTCGGCGGTCCGATCCCCGAGGACGGCATCGAGCCGACTCGGGTCATCGAGGAGCTCGCCGCGGCGGCGGACCCGGGACTGATCGCGATGGCCGGGCCGCGCTACTTCGGCTTCGTGATCGGGGGCTCGATCCCGTCGACCGTCGCCGCCGACTGGCTCACCGCCGCCTGGGACCAGAACGCCGGCATCTACCAGGCCGGGCCGTCGGCGTCGGTCGTGGAGGAGATCGCGTCGAGCTGGCTGCTCGAGCTGCTCGACCTGCCGTCGACCGCGTCGGTCGGCTTCGTCACCGGCGCCCAGATGGCGAACTTCACCTGCCTGGCAGCCGCACGGCATGCGGTTCTCGCCCGGGCCGGCTGGGACGTCGAGGCCGATGGACTCGTCGCTGCACCGCCGGTCACCGTCATCGTCGGCGAGGAGGCCCATGCGACGGTCCTCACGGCGCTCGGCTACCTGGGGCTCGGCCGTGAGCGCAACCTGCGCGTGCCGACCGACGAGCAGGGCCGCATCCAGGTCGATCGGCTGGCCGATGCGATCGGGAGCGTCGACGGCCCGCTCATCGTGGCGCTGCAGGCCGGCAACGTGAACACCGGAGCCTTCGACGACGCGCCCCGGGCGCTCGACGCCATTCGTCGTCACCCGAACGCGTGGGCGCACGTCGACGGTGCCTTCGGGCTCTGGGCGCGCGCCTCGGATCGGCTCCGGACCGCCGCGGCGGGGTTCGAGGGGGCCGACTCGTGGTCGGTCGACGGCCACAAGTGGCTGAACGTGCCGTACGACTCGGGCTTCGCGATCGTCGCCGATCCGGCCTCGCACGTCGGGGCCATGGCACCCGCCTCCGGCGCCTACATCCAGTACGCAACCGCCGAGCGGGACCCGTTCAACTACGTGCCCGAATACTCGCGTCGCGCGCGTGGCTTCGCCACCTACGCCGCGATCCGCACGCTCGGACGCACCGGGGTGAGCGGCATGATCGAGCGCTGCTGCGAGATCGCCCGTCACATGGCCGATCGGCTCCGCGCGGCCGATGGTGTCGAGATCCTCAATGACGTGGTCCTCAACCAGGTGCTCGTTCGCTTCCATCACGGGCACGGCGGCGACCCGGACGCCCACACCCGGGACGTCGTCTCACGGATCCAGGCCGATGGTACGGCGTGGCTCGGCGCCACGACCTGGCACGGCAAGGCCGCCATGCGGATCAGCGTCTCGAACTGGTCGACCACAGGAACCGATGCCGACCGCGCGGTCGACGCCATCCTCCGCTGCGCCGCCGACGCCTAGGGCAGCTGGCGCTCGCCCGCCTTCGCGAGAGTGCCAGATTCCAACCACGGCGCCCTGAGGCATGGCGACCGTCGATGACGGGCCATCGGCCCCGTCAGATGCCGATCAGCGGCGACATCTGCGCGTTCCATGGTGCTCGAGACCCGACTCGCCTCGCCTCAGGTGGCTGTACTTGGAATCTGGCAGGGTGGCAGCCGCCACTCGGCCGCGGCGAGCGATGATCCCGTTGCCGCGTGTGGTGTAATCGGCCCGTCCGGGGAGACTACCAAAGGAGCTGCAACCTGCCATGGCGATCGACACCGAGCACGGATCGATGACCGGCGACGAGATGGTCGCCCTCACCAAGCGCCACACCCTGTTCGAGTGGTCGGCCCAGAGCAAGGTGGACCCGATCCCGGTCGCCGGGGCGAAGGGCTGCTACTTCTGGACTCCCGAGGGGAAGCGCTACCTGGACTTCAACTCGCAGCTGATGTGCACGAACATCGGCCACGGGCATCCGAAGGTGATCGCCGCCATCGCGAAGCAGGCCGAGACGCTCGCCTACGCCAACCCGTTCATGGCCACCGAGCCGCGAGCGCGCCTGGGCCAGAAGCTCGCCGAGCTCTGCCCCGGCGACATCGACACCTTCTTCTTCACCAACGGCGGGGCCGAGGCGAACGAGAACGCCATCAAGCTGGCCCGCATGGTCACCGGCCGCCACAAGATCCTGGCGCGTTACCGCAGCTACCACGGCGGCACGGCGGGCGCGGTCACGCTGACCGGCGACCCGCGCCGATGGGCGGCCGAGCCCGGCATCCCCGGCGTCATCCGGGTCATGGACCCGTATCACGGCATCCAGCGCGGCTGGGACACCGCCGACGAGGCGCTCGCCAACCTCGAGGAGACGATCCAGCTCGAGGGGCCGAACACCATCGCCGCGTTCATCCTCGAGACGGTGACCGGCACCAACGGCATCCTCATCCCGCCGAACGGCTACCTCGAGGGCGTGCGCGAGATCTGCGACCGCTACGGCATCCTCATGATCGCCGACGAGGTCATGGCGGGCTTCGGCCGCACCGGGAAGTGGTTCGCGGTCGACCACTGGAACGTGGTCCCCGACCTGATCACCATGGCCAAGGGCCTCACCAGCGCCTACGTCCAGCTCGGCGCGCTCGGCATGCGTCGAAAGTATGCGGAGCACTTCGAGAACAACGTGTTCTACGGCGGCCTCACGTACAACTCGCACCCGCTGGGCTGCGCGACGGCGCTCGCCACCATCGAGGTGTACGAGGACGAGGGGCTGCTCGAACGCGCCACCCGCATGGGCGAGCGCATGAAGGTCCACCACGAGCAGCTCATGCGCAAGCATCCGAGCGTGGGGGCCGTCCGCAACATCGGCCTGTTCGGCATCGTGGAGCTCGTCCGCAATCGCGAGACGATGGAGCCGATGGCGCCCTTCAACGGCACCAGCGACGAGATGGCGGCCCTCGGCAAGTTCTTCCGCCAGGAGGGTCTCTACACCCTGGTGCGCTGGAACTACTTCTTCACCAACCCGCCGCTGGTCATCAGCGAGGAGGAGATGGCCGAAGGGTTCGCGATCATCGATCGCGCCCTCGAGCTCACCGACGCCGCCGTCGCCTGATCGGTCCGCACGTCGGCGCCGCGCGGGGTTGCGCCGACGCGGTATACCTATGTGCGGTGCGGGGGAGGAGGGTGGTGTGCCGGGCTGCCCGGTGGCTGGCACCTCCCGTCGCTGACCGCATGGAGTTGACGGAGGAACCATGACAGCAGCGTCTCACGAGGTCACCGTCCACGGAGATGGCAGGTACGAGCTGACGCCCCAGGCAGAAGCCACGATCGCCGACAGCAGCCTCTACAACGAGGACCTGGCACCGGTCCGCATCGAGCGCCGGAACTGGACCACGTACTCGTACATGGCGCTCTGGGTCGGGATGTCGATCAACATCCCGAGCTGGACGCTCGCCGCAGGCCTCATCGCCCTCGGCATGGACTGGCTCCAGGCCGTGTTCACCATCGGCCTTGCGAACGTCATCGTCCTCGTGCCGATGCTGCTCAACAGCCACGCCGGAACGAAATACGGGATCCCGTTCCCAGTGTTCGCCCGCGCGTCGTTCGGCGTCATCGGCGCCAACCTCGCCGCCCTGCTCCGTGCGTTCGTCGCCTGCGGCTGGTTCGGCATCCAGACCTGGATCGGCGGAGGCGCGATCTTCGTGCTCGTCAGCGCGGTCCTGGGCTCCGACTCGTGGTGGGCGACCGCCGGGACCATCGGCATCGGCTTCGGCGACCCCCAGCCATGGACGCTCTGGCTGAGTTTCGTCATCTTCTGGCTGCTCAACCTGTACATCATCCTCAAGGGCATGGACACGCTGCGCGTGTTCGAGAACTGGTCCGCGCCGTTCCTGGTCAGCATCGCCCTCCTTCTCACCGTCTGGATGGTCATCCAGGCCGGGGGACTCGGGCCGATCTTCGACCAGGAGAACGCCTTCGGCGGGTGGACCGGCGGGTTCTGGGCGCTCTTCTTCCCGAGCCTGACGGGCATGATCGCGTTCTGGTCGACCCTGTCGCTCAACATGCCGGACTTCACGCGCTTCGGCCGCAGCCAGCGTGACCAGGTCGTCGGCCAGACCCTCGGACTCCCGACCACGATGACCCTGTTCGCCCTGCTGGCGGTGATCACCGCGTCGGCGACGGTGGTCGTCTACGGCGAAGCGATCTTCGACCCGGTCGCCCTCGTGGGCCGCTTCGACAACGTCATCGTCGTCATCGTGGCGCTCTTCGCGGTGATCATCGCCACGCTGACGACCAATGTGGCGGCGAACCTCGTGAGCCCGTCGTACGACTTCAGCAACGCCTGGCCGAAGGCCATCAGCTTCCGGACGGGAGGCATCATCACGGCGATCATCGGCGTGGTGATCCAGCCGTGGTACTTGATCAGCAATCCGGAGGTGTACATCTTCACCTGGCTCGGGTTCTACGGCGGCGCGCTCGGCGCCATCGCCGGCGTGCTCATTGCCGACTACTGGTTCATCCGCCGCAGGCAGCTGAACCTCGCCGACCTGTACCGATCCGACGGGGTCTACCGGTTCGCCGGTGGGTGGAACTGGCGCGCCGTGGTCGCGCTGCTCGTCGGTGGCGTGATGGCCGTGGGTGGTGCCTACACCGCCGAAGGGGGGCAGGGACCGTTCCCGGTCGACGGGTTGATCCCGCTCTTCCAGCCGCTGTACGACTACAGCTGGGTCGTCGGGTTGGTCGTCGCCTTCGTCCTCTATTGGGCGTTCGCGACCTTCTTCCCGCAGACGCAGGCGGAGGCGGAGGCCCCGCCGGCCGCGGAGCCTGCCGTCTAGCCTCGACCTGTCGAGCGCCCCTTCCCGGCCCGCCGGGGAGGGGCGCTTCAGCGTCTGGCCGCAACCCGCACGAAGGAACTCCGCACGACGTCGCGCGCCACCTCTGCCTGCTCGGCGCGACGCGCGACGCGCGCCGCGGCTCAGCGGTCGGGCTCGGGCTCCGCGACCCGCTCCGCGTCCTCGCGTTCCCGGGTGCCGCCCGTGCGCTCGTGCATCTCGGTCGCCTCGTCGCCGACCACCCCGTCGTCGTCCTCGATGCCGGCCGCCGGACCGCCGCGTCGGCCGTCGGGGGCGACCGCACCCGCCTCGGCCCTGCGGACGAGCCACGGAAGGAGCGGCGGCACGATGAGGGTGGTGATGATCGCCATGCCGACCACCACCGAGTAGATCTCCGAGTCGATCGCGCCCGCGGACAACCCCAGCCCCGCCACCACGATGCCGACCTCGCCGCGCGGGACCATCCCCCACCCGACGAGCGCGGCGCGCCAACGGCCGTGCCTGATCGCCCCGATGGAGGCGCCGACGAACTTCGAGGCCACCGCCAGCGCCGTGATGCCGGCCAGGAGGAGGAGCGCCTCGAGGTTCGCGAGCCCGGAGAGATCCACCTGCGCGCCGATGAAGCCGAAGAAGAACGGGGTGAAGAAGGCGGCGACCGGCGCCACCTCGGCCTCGAGCGCGTGCCGCTCGCTCGACTCGCCGACCACCATGCCGGCAAGGAAGGCGCCGATGATGGCCGCCAGGCCGATGACGGAGGCGAGCGCCGCCAGGCCGAGCATGATGATCATGCCCGGCAGGAAGGGGGTCTCGGCGAACTCCGGATCGGTGAGGAGGGAGCGGCGACGGGCCAGGATGCGGGTCCCGCCGATCACGACCACGCCGATGAACAGCAGGGCGACGACGAGCAGCGACAGGATGTTGCCCACCTCGAAGCTGCCGGCGGCCACGCCGGTGGCGACCGACAGGATCATGATCGCCAGCACATCGTCGATGACCGCGGCCCCGATGATGATCCGGCCGCTGGTGGTCGTCAGCGCGCCGAGGTCCCGCAGCACGTTCGACGTGATGCCGACGCTGGTGGCGGTCAGGGCAGCGGCGAGGAAGATCGCCAGCGAGAGGTCGCCGCCGGCCAGCTCTGCGGCCGCGAAGCCGCCGGCGAACGGCAGGATGACCCCCAGGACGCCGACCGCGAGGGCGGTGCGACCGACGCGCAGCATGTCGTGGAGGCGCGTCTCGAGGCCGACCTGGAAGAGGAGGAGAACCACGCCGATCTCGGCGAACAACGTCGTCTCCGCGTTCACCTCGTAGACGCCGAGAACCGCGGGCCCGGCGATGACGCCGCCCAGGATCTCGCCGACCACCGTCGGCTGGCCCAGCCGCCGGAAGATCTCGTTGCCGATCTTCGCGGCGACGAGGATCGCGAAGAGCTGGATCAGGATCTCGGTGAGGTGGTCCATCGAGTGGGCGAAGTCCTCCGACCGCGCGAGAGGCCACGCGTTTGCGCAGCCTCCTCCCTGGCGCCGACGATACGGGCCCGGCGCCGGACCCCGTCCCAGCGGTCGTACCGGCGGGCTACCGGGCAAGTCTAGCCGATCGGCGTCGGTCGGTATGATCGCCCCACCGTACCGAGGATCCGATGGAAGGCCTGGGCCCGACCCTGCTGCTGGCGCTGGTCGCCGCCCTGGCGCTGGGCGCCGTGGCGCACCGGCTGGGCCTGCCGCTCATGATCGGCTACATCCTGGCCGGTCTGGTCGTCGGGCCGGTCACTCCGGGGCCGACCGCCAACCGCGAGGAGATCCTGGCGCTGGCCGACATCGGCGTGGCGCTGCTGATGTTCAGCATCGGCCTCCAGTTCAGCATCGGCGAGATCCGCTCGGTGGGCGCCCGGATCCTGCTGGGCACGCCGATCCAGGTGGCGATCACCATGGGTCTCGGCACCGGCACGGGGCTGCTGCTCGGCTGGCCGCTGCCGGAGGCCCTGTTCATCGGCGGTGCGGTCTCGGTGTGCTCCACGGTCGTGCTGGTCAAGCTGGCGGGCGAGGGCGCGCTGCACACGACCTCGTATGGCCGGACGGCGCTGGGGGTCTCGATCGTCCAGGACCTCGTCACGGTGGTGCTCGTGGTCGCGCTCACCGCCATCGGCCGCCAGGACGAATCCGGGCCGATCTCGCTCGTCGTGACCGCAGCGATTGCGCTGGGGTTCGTGGCCTTCATGGTCGTTGCCGGCTCGCGGATCCTGCCCAGCCTCCTGGGCTCCATCGCGGGCCTGCGGTCCCGCGAGCTCTTCGTCATCAGCGTCGCGCTCATCTCGATCGGTACCGCCTTCGCGGCCCAGGCGCTCGGGGTGAGCGTCGCGCTCGGTGCCTTCGTCGCCGGGCTCGCCCTGGCGGACTCCGACCTCACCGACAGCGTGCTCGGCGAGATCGTCCCGCTGCGCGAGCTGTTCAGCAGCTTCTTCTTCGTCTCGATCGGCATCCTGCTCGACCCCGCGGCGATCCTCGCCGCGTGGCCGGCCGCCCTGGGCCTGCTGCTGATCATCACGCTCGGCAAGGCAATCCCTGTGGCGCTGCTCGCCCGCTTCGACGGCCAGCTGCCGTCGTCGGCCCTGCGCGCGGGAGCCCTCATCGGCCAGAGCGGCGAGTTCAGCTTCGTGCTCGCTTCGGCCGGCCTGTCCCTGGGGGCGGTTCGCCCGGACACGTTCAGCCTGGCCATGGGCGCCGTGGTGATCTCGATCCTCACCGCGCAGCCGTTGCTCAGTGTCGCCAGGTGGGTCGGGGAGCGGCTGGACGGCCGCGCGCGGCTCGATCCGGTCGAGGAGGACGCCGACGACGTGGTGGACCTGCGCCGCCACGCGATCATCCTCGGCTACGGGCGCGTCGGGCGATCTGTGGCGCGCGTCCTCGAGTCGCGCGGCTTCAGCTGGATCGCCGTCGACAGTGACTACGCGGCCGCCCGCGAGGGCCGTCGCGTCGGTGCGCGGGTGATCTACGGCGACGCCGGTGCGCCCTCGGTGCTGGACCGGACGCGGATCGCCGAGTGTCACACGCTCATCGTGGCAATCCCCGATGCGCTCGCCACGCGGCAGGCCGTGGCCTATGCGCGGGACCGCAACCCGCGAGTGGAGATCGTCGCGCGCGCCCACTCGGAGGCCGAGGAGGCCGAGCTGCGGCGCCTCGGCGTCGCGCGCGTTGTGCTGGCTGAGCGCGAGGTCGGCAACGAGCTCGTGCGGCACGCCCTGCGCCGCTTCGGCGTCAGCGACCGCGAGGTGGCCGCCATGCTGGAAACGCGACGGCGGGGCTGATCACCACGCCTCGCCGATGCGCTCGACCAGTTCGTCGAGCGAGTCGACCGTCAGCGCCGGATGCGGGCCCTCACCGATGTGCTGGATGACCCCCCACGGGCCGCGGCGAAGCCAGACGGCCCGCATTCCGGCCGCGGCCGCGGGACGTACGTCGTTGTCGATGCGGTCGCCCACGTAGGCAACGGCCTCCGGATCCGGGGAGCCCATGAGCTCGAGCGCCCGCTCGAAGAAGGCCGGAGCGGGCTTGCCGACACCCATCGCCTCGCTCATCGCCAGGACCTCCGCGTCGATCCCGATCGCCCGGAGCTCATCGGCTCGCGCCGCCGGCTGGTTGGCGACGATGGCGACCCGGTAGCCGGCCGTGCGCAGTCCCTCGATGGCGCGGAGCGCATCGGGGTAGAGGTCCTCCTGCTGGAAACCGCCGTATGCGCCCTCCACCGATGCCATCCGAAGCTGCCAGTCATCCACGCCGAAGAGGGCGAAGACGTCCCGATACTCCTCGCCGCGCTCGATGATCGCGCCGAGCGCGGCGAGGAAGGTGAGGCGCGGGACGCGCAGCTCATCGGCCCAGGCGGACCAGACGCGGGTCTCGTCGATGAGGGTCTCGCCGACGTCCAGGCAGACCCATCGGTCACTCATGCGGCGGACGCCGATGGGCCGGCGGGTGTCACCGGTCGCGCTTGCCACCCAGCAGGCGGTCGAGCATGCCGCCGAGACCGCCCCTCGAGCCGCTGGAACCCTGCCCGAAGCTGTCGAGGATGTCGCCGATGTCCGGGTTGCGGCTCTTGGCGTCCTGCGTCTCACGGCCGAGGATGCTGCCGAGATCGTCGAGGCTGAAGCCGCCGCCCGGCGACGCGCTGCTCTTCTTGCCGATCATTCCCATCACGATCGGGGCGAGGAGGGCGAGCAGGCTGCCGATGCTGCCTGCGTCGAGGCCAGTCTTCGCGCTCAGCGCCTGCTGCATGTCCGACTGCCGGTTGCCCAGCACGTGGTCGAGGATCCCGGCTCCGTTCGTCGTGCGCGGGCTGAGATTCGCGCCTCCGCCGAGGTAGGCCGAGAGCTGGTCGATGATCGCCCCGTCGTGGTCGCGCTCGATCGCCTGGCGGATGCCGCCTCCGCGCTTCGCCTCCTGGCTGAAGGCGGCCAGCAACGCCGGCACCGCGGCCTGCAGGGCGCCGCGGGTCTTCGACTCGTCCGCGCCGATGCGGGTGCTGATCTCCCCGGTCTGCCGCTCGAGCAGCTGGTTGAGCGTGTCCATCAGTTCGGCCATGGGTCTCGTCCTCGTGGAGCTCGGGCCGCCGATGATACCCCCGAGACACCGGCCGCGACCGCGTCCACCTCCCCGACATGAGGGTACGCGGCCACAGGCGGCACCTGCCCGACCACGCTCAGCTCCGGTACCAACGAACAGGTGATGGCTCGGCCGTTATCCCGCCTGTGGGCGTATCGGCCAGGATCTGGCCACTTGTGCCACCACCTGGGACGAACGGCCAAGCAGGGTCCCGCCGCGTGGCTGCCTGTCCCACCCACGAACCAATTCGGCCAAGAAGTGGCCGGTAGTCCCACCCGCGGACTACGCGGAGCCGACGCGAGGGGGCGCTCCGAGAGGCGCGGATGCCGGCTAGGCCAGCTTGACGCCCTGGACGAGCTCCTCGACCGATGGCTTGGCATCGCCGAAGAGCATCCTCGTCTTCTCGTTGCTGAACAGCGGGTTCGGGATGCCGGCAAACCCGGTGCCCCGCCCGCGCTTCAGGACGATGATGTGCTGCGCCGCGTCGACGTTGAGGATCGGCATGCCGCTGATCGGCGACCCCTCCTCACGCGCCAGCGGGTTGACCACGTCGTTCGCGCCGATGACCAGCGCGACGTCGGTATCGGCGAAGTCGTCGTTGATCTCGTCCATCTCCTGGAGCCGGTCGTACGGCACGTTCGCCTCGGCGAGGAGGACGTTCATGTGCCCCGGCATCCGGCCGGCGACAGGGTGGATGGCGAACTGGACGTCGACGCCCTTGGCGACGAGCAGGTCCATGAGCTCGCGGACCGGGCCCTGTGCCTGCGCCACCGCCATCCCGTAGCCCGGGACGATGATCACGCGCTTGCCGTAGGCCATGAGCACGGCCGCGTCCTCCGCGGTGATCTCCTTGAGTTCCTCCTCGCCCTCCGCCCCGGCAACGACCGAGTCACCGCCCGTGCCGAAGCCCGCGAACAGGACGTTGAAGAGCGAGCGGTTCATCGCCTTGCACATCAGCTGGGTGAGGATCGCGCCGGAGGCGCCGACGAGGGTGCCGGCGATGAGGAGCGCGTAATTGTTCAGCACGAACCCGGTCGCGGCGACCGCGATGCCGGTGTAGCTGTTGAGCAGCGACACCACGACCGGCATGTCGGCGCCGCCGATCGGCATCGTCAGCTGCACGCCCAGGATCAGCGCCAGGCCGACGAACAGGAGGAAGAGCGGCACCGTCGGCTCGACGGCGGCCAGGTAGACGCCGATGGCGAGCAAAGCCACCGCCAGCCCGGCGGTCACGATATGCGAGCCGGGGTACTTCACCGGCCGCGAGGCGATGACGCCCTGGAGCTTGCCCCAGGCCACGATCGAACCGGTCAGCGACACGGAGCCGATGACCGCGCCGAGCAGGGTGGCGATGACGAAGGCGAGCGGCATGAGCTCACCCGGATGCAGGGCGGTGTCGCGGAGGAACTCGACGACCGCGACCAGTGCGGCCGCGCCACCGCCGGCACCGTTGAAGATGGCGACCATCTGCGGCATGGCGGTCATCGGGACGCGCTTGGCCCCCAGCCATCCGGCGATCGAGCCGATGATCGCGCCGACGACGATGACCCACCACGTGTCGGGAATGCCGAGCTCGCCGTCGCGGATGAGGAAGGTCCAGGCCACGACGAGCGCCATGCCGGCCGCGCCGAGCAGGTTCCCCCTCCGTGCCGTGCGCGGGCTAGCAAGGAACTTCAGCGCGAGGATGAAGGTGCACGCGGAGATCAGCCAGACGAAGTAGGTGAGGATGTCGAGGGCGCTCATCTAGCGATCCCCCGGCCGCTTCTTGAACATCTCGAGCATCCGATCGGTGACGACGAAGCCGCCGACCACATTGATCGTCCCGAAGATGACGGCCACGAGCGAGATGCCGATGGCGATCGGGCTATCGGCGGTGGCTGCCACGAGCATCGCCCCCACGACGATGACGCCGTGGACGGCGTTGGCGCCGCTCATGAGCGGGGTGTGGAGCATGGTCGGCACCTTCGACACGACCTCGTAGCCGACGACGGCGGAGAGGACGAGGATGAAGAGCGCGGACAGCAGCTCGAAGGCGGTGAGCTCCATCGGTCTATGCGTCCTTTGTCTCGGCCGATGGCGCCGTCTCGGTCGCATCGGCAACGGGCTGGGCTGGCTCAGGCTCCGGCGCCGCGGCCGGCGGTGGCGTGACCTCGATGCCGAGCGCCTTGGCGGTGGCCTCGTTGACGACCTCCCCGCCGTGCGCGATCGTCGCGCCGCGAGTGATCTCGTCGTCGAAGCTCAGCTCGACCTTGCCATCGGCCATGAGGTGCGTGATCAGGGTGTGGATGTTCTTGGCGTACATCTGGGTCGCGCTGCCGGCCATGGTGGCGGGCAGGTTCGTGATGCCGATGAGCGTCACGCCATGCTTCACGACCTCCTTGCCGGGCTCGGTGCCCTCGACATTGCCGCCCATCTCGGCGGCCATGTCGACGATGACGCTGCCGGGCTTCATGCTCTTCAGCATCTCCTCGGTCACGAGCTTCGGCGCGGGCCGGCCGGGGATCAGGGCGGTGGTGATGATGAAGTCGGCCTCCTTGACGCGCTCGGCGATGAGCGCGGCCTGGCGCCGCTTGTAGTCGTCGCTCATCTCGGTCGCGTAGCCGCCGGCGGTCTCGGCCTTCGCCTTCTCCTCGTCGGTCATCTCGACCTCGATGAAGGTGCCGCCGAGGCTCTCGACCTGCTCCTTGACGACCGGCCGCACGTCGGTGGCCTCGACTACCGCGCCGAGGCGACGCGCCGTGCCGATCGCCATCAGGCCGGCCACGCCGGCGCCCATGATGATCCCGCGGGCCGGACGGATCGTGCCGGCGGCGGTGGTGAGCAGCGGGAAGAACTTCGGCAGGCGCTCGGCGGCGATGAGGACCGCCTTGTAGCCGCCGACCGTCGCCTGCGAGCTGAGCGTGTCCATCGACTGCGCGCGGGTGATGCGCGGGATGGCATCCATGCTGATGGCGGTAACGCCGCGCTTCGCGAGCTTCGCCGCGAGCTCCGGCTTGGCCAGCGTGCCGAGGGTGCCGATGAGGATCGTGCCCTCGCGCAGCATCTCGACCTCCTCGTCGGAGGGACGGCCGACGCGGAGGACCATGTCGGCCTGGGAATAGAGGGCCGCGGCGTCGGGCACGATGGTGGCGCCCGCGTCGCGGTACGCCTCGTCGAGGTTGCCGGACGCGTCTCCGGCGCCGGACTGGACCAGGACCTCGGCGCCGTCGCCGACGAGCTGGCCGGCGATCTGTGGCGTGAGGGCGGCGCGAGTCTCGCCTTCGGCGGTCTCGCGCGGGACGGCGATCTTCATCAGGACAGGTTCTCTTCCGGGACGGGCGTTTCACAGACGAACCGCCGCAGCTCGATCGGCGCTTGGCGGTTCGGAATTCGGAGTGTAGCAGGGACCAATCCGACTGTGGTCGGGAAGGGCTGCGGCG